>Ga0194118_10000807_pt1 | contig 49703 bp, 47 predicted proteins | sample TA2MahsurfametaG_2_FD_148662 | JGI IMG/M metagenome (GOLD analysis project Ga0194118, IMG submission 148662) | Freshwater microbial communities from Lake Tanganyika, Tanzania - TA2015013 Mahale N5 surface | ecosystem: Environmental > Aquatic > Freshwater > Lake | place: Tanzania: Lake...
AACATGCCGGCGCAGAACCCACCCTGGCGGGAAGCGGTTCGACCTGGTGGCTAGACGGCGAGTTCGCCGACCTCGCGGCGCAACTTACCGACGCCACAGTCATCACCACCCACACCAACTAAAGATTCTTCACATGCAGACCCAACCAACCCAAGCCGAATATTTCCGCAGTGACATTCAAGGCCTGCGCGGAATCGCAGTTCTGCTGGTCGTTATCTATCACACTGGCGTTGCTCTACCGGGCGGTTACATCGGCGTAGACATTTTCTTTGTGATTTCAGGCTTCGTCATCACACAGTTGCTGCTGCGCGAAACAAATGCGACTGGCACAATCAGTTTGAAGAGTTTTTACGAAAGACGAATTAAGCGTATTTTGCCAGCAGTTGCGTTTGCAATCATCGGCACCGTATTGCTATCAATTTCTGCCCTCTCTCCTTTTGGTGAGCAACAACAAGTTGCGCAAACTGCTCGCGCTTCAAGTTTTTTCGCTGCAAACTTTTACTTTTATCTACAAGACAGTTATTGGGCGCTTGCTGAAAACCCATTGCGACATCTTTGGAGTTTGGCCGTCGAAGAGCAGTTTTACATCTTTTTCCCCGTGCTTTTGCTGGCTCTGAACAAACTCAAGATTCGTATCAATTCGCGTCTATCGGTTGCAATCTTGATCGTTATTTCGACTATCTCTTTTGTTATTTCATATTTGCTTTCTATCGGTGAACAAATCTTGCCCAAGCCCGAACTATTTGCTTTTTTCGGCACGCCTTGGCGAATGTGGGAGTTCCTCGCAGGCTCGCTAATTGCACTCGCGCCAAGCACCCGAATTGCCGTCAAATCGATAGCCGCACCGCTCTCGGCAATTTCTGTAGCTGCGATTACCTGGTCTGCGATTTCGTTCGACTCGTACACGCCGTTTCCGGGTTCTGCCGCATTAATCCCCGTGCTTGCGACCACCGCACTGATTTACCTTGGCACTCAAAGCAATCTTTTTACAACACTGCTTAGCGCACGACCGTTAACTGCAATCGGCGACATTTCTTACTCGTGGTATCTCTGGCATTGGCCACTGATTGTTTTTGCCCACCGCGTTTTTCCCACGTCCGAGGTCATTGCACCGATTAGTGCAGCACTCATCTCAGTCTTGTTCGCAATTTTTTCGTTACTCAAGATTGAAAACCCAATTCGACACAACTCTCTGATTCACGGCAAGCGCGCGCTGCAACTCGGTGCAGTTTGCGTACTCGCACCGCTAGTTTTCTCAATCGCCACACAAAAACTAAGCGACACCGGCCTCGGCCTCACCGAACTCCGCAGCGATTCGTCTGACATTTCCTATGCGGACACGAAAGTTTGTCGAGTCGATTTAATTGTTGATCTTGAAAACAGCAAGTGCGACGACTATTCATTTGGACCACTCGCTAAACGAATTCTTCTCGTTGGTGACTCTGCCGCAGGTTCAATCAGCGACGCAATTGCTTCAGTCGCCAAGTCAAATGAGTTTAACTTTTCGGTTTACTACGCCAACAGCTGCCCGGTGACGGCTCGTGCCTACAAATATCGTGAAAATTGCGATAGTAATTTCGCGCAGATCAGCGACTACATCGAAAAGCTCAGCCCTGACCTTTTGATAATCGCAAACATGAGCGACCTATACGTAAGCGAGTCTGGGCTGGGCAAGGTGATCGTCGATTTTGACGGCAACCCCGCGCGCTCAGCAGACGAAGCACTTCAACTTTGGATTGCCGGACTTCGATCACGTATCGAGAACAGTTTTTCTATGCGCAAAGTTTTGATAGTTCAGCAGCCACCGCTATCTGCGATGCGCGAGCCGATATTGCTGCAGAAATTGTTTGACGAGGAAATCTCGTTAGACAACTCGGACACTCGGAACATGATCGTCGCCGCTGAGGCGGACTTGTTCAAAAAGTATGCAAATGTCGCCGTATTCGATCCAGCCACAGTTTTGTGCGACGGGCAAAACTGCAGACAGACCCTGAATGGTGACGCGCTTTATTACGACGGGCGTCACTTAACCGTGAAAGGTAGCCTGCTGATGGTCGACGGGATCGTTGCGAAATTGAAGTCGCTGATCGAACGCGAGGGTTAGCGCCGAGCGGCTATTTGTTGCGTTGATGACGCGTAGAAACGGCGCGAGGCGCAGCCGAGCTATTTGTTGCGTTGATGACGCGTAGAAACGGCGCGAGGCGCAGCCGAGCTATTTGTTGCGTTGATGACGGGTGCGGCGAAGCATCTTCTTGTGCTTCTTTTTGCGCATTCGCTTGCGACGGCGCTTGACAAGTGAACCCATAACTTGAAATACGATAGCCGAAGCCACGGGCAAACGACACTCAAACTTGGCTACCGTAGAAGCGTCGGCCGAAGCCCACTCCGGGGTCGTTCAATGGCAGGACAACGGGTTTTGGTCCCGTTTATAGGGGTTCGAGTCCTCTCCCCGGAACTTCAATTCGTCGCAGCTCGGGTGGCGAATGTTGCAGCGGGCTCGGGTAGCGGCGCGGGTTGCGGTCGCAATCTCGACGCGAGGCGATCGTGTAGAACATAACCGTGCCGGTTTACGCAATCATCCTCGCCGCGGGCGAGGGCACGAGAATGCAATCCTCGCGACCGAAACCATTGCACCTGTTGTGCGGTCAGGAAATGGTGATTCATGTGATCACCGCGCTCAAAGACCTCGCGGTCGACAAAACCACGGTGGTCGTCGGCCACGGCGCAAAACAAGTGACCAGTGTCGTCGCCAAAAAAGCGCCGAAGTGGGCGAAGGTCTCGTTCGTCGAACAAAAAGTGCAGCGCGGCACGGGTGACGCGACGATCGTCGGTCTTTCGGCGATAGATCTGCAGGTCGGCGCGAGCAGCGAAATCTCGGACACGTCGACGGTGATCGTGATGCCGGGCGATACTCCCCTGCTCAAAGCCTCGACGATCTCGACCCTGGTCAACGAGCACCAGAACTCGAACAACGCGGCCACTTTGTTGACCGCATACCTCGACTCGCCGACTGGCTACGGTCGCATCGTGCGGGCAAAAGACGATCGAATCTTGAAAGTCGTCGAAGAGCGCGACGCGACGCCCGAGATCAGAACAATCAGCGAAGTGAACACGAGCATCTACGCGTTCAGGCGCGACCTTTTGGGCCCCGCCCTGCGCCGAATCTCGAACAAGAACTCGCAATCGGAGTATTACCTGACCGACGTCGTCGAAGTCTTGGCGGGCATGGGTCACCGCGTCGGTTCGCACACGGCGGTGGCGAGCGAGGTGAGTGGGGTCAACGATCGCTGGCAGTTGGCGATGGCCGAACGCGAACTGCGCAGTCGCACCAACAACTCTTGGCTCATGTCGGGGGTGACGATGTTCGACCCGCAGCAGACATTCATCGACGTCACGGTCAAAATCGGCAAAGACGTGACGCTTCTGCCCGGCACGATTCTGCAGGGAGAAACGATCATCGGTGACGGTTGCGAGATCGGGCCGAACAGCCGCCTCGTCAACACCCGAGTCGGGCAAAACTCGCGCGTCGACAACACCATCGCCAGAGATTCGACGATCGGCAAAAATGCGACGGTTGGTCCGTTCGCGAATCTCGCGCCGAACTCGACCGTGGCTGACGAGGCGACCACCGGTTCGTTCTATGATGGCTCACAGTGAATAAAACGATCGACAAAGTAACCACCAAACGGATGGCGATCTATTCGGGTCGAACCCACCCCGCACTCGCCCAAGAGGTGGCGCAACACCTGAATGTTCAACTTGGCGACGCCAACATCGTCGAGTTCGCCAACGGAGAATTGCGGCCGCGATTCGGCGAAAGCATCAGAGGTGGCGATGTTTTCATCATGCAAACCCACTGCAGCCACGACGGTCGCAGCATCAACGACTCGATAATGGAGCAGTTGATAATGATCGACACGGCGTATCGCGCGTCGGCGAAACGAGTGACGGCGGTTTGTCCGTTTTATGGATACGCGCGACAAGATCGCAAAGCCGAAGGTCGCGAACCGATCACCGCCCGCCTGATCGCCGACATGTTCAAGGCCGCGGGCTCGAAGCGCATGGTGTCGATCGATTTGCACAGCGGGCAAATTCAAGGATTCTTCGAGGGGCCCGTCGACCACCTCACGGCGATTCCGGTGCTCGAACAATATGTTCGCGACAACGCCCGCGAAGGCTTGGTGATCGTCTCGCCGGACGCGGGACGCGTGAAAGTCGCCGAGCGATTCGCCCAGCACCTCACCGACATGAGCGCCGACGTCGCTTTCATCAACAAGCGTCGACCAAAGAACACGGCGAATGTGGCCGAGGCGAAAGAAGTGATCGGCGAAGTCGAAGGTCGGCTTTGCATTCTCGCCGACGACATGATCGACACCGGCGGCACGATTTGTAGCGCCGCCGAGTTGCTCTACGCGCGGGGTGCGAAAGAAGTTTGGGCGATGGCGACGCACGGCGTGCTCTCGGGATCGGCGGTCGATCGCCTGAGCAAGTCGCGAATCTCCCGTGTCGTGCTGACCAACACGCTGCCGATGGCGCCCGAAAAGCGGCTCGCCAAGTTCGAGATTCTCTCGGTTGCCAAGATTCTGGCCGACGCCCTGTCGGCGGTGTTCGAAGACACCAGCGTCAGCGATCTATTCGGGGGCGAGAACCAGTCGTAATACGAGGCCGGTGGCAACACGAGGCTGGTGGCAACACGAGGCTTTGACCCTTAGACTAAAAAGCCGTCATTTGCTCGGCGTTCTGAAGAGACTTAAAGACATCCGGAGTTTTCATGCCTACATCACTCAAGACAAAAGTCGGTCGCGCGGTTGGTAGCGCCGAAGCCCGCCGACTCGTATCGGCCGACCAGATTCCGGCCGTCGTTTACGGTCACGGCATGACCCCGGTCAAAGTCACGGTCGATCGGCGCGATTTGCGCGTTGCGCTCGCGGGACCGGCCGGTGCCAACACGATCCTCGAACTTCAGGTCGGTGACGACAAATATCCGGCGATCATCAAAGAACTGCAGCGCGACCCCGTGAAGCGTGTCGTGCGTCATGTCGACTTCCTGCAAATTTCGCTCACCGAACTGATCACGATGGACATTCCGGTGCACCTCAAAGGCACGGCTAAGGCGGTTCTTGCCGAAGGCGGTTTGGTTGACGCGACGGTCAACACGATTCAGATTCGCGCGACTGCGAACAATATTCCGAACGAAATCTTGATCGACATCACCAACATGGGCATGCAAGACGTGATCAGACTCTCCGAGATTGCCCTGCCGACCGGTGTAAACGCGGTCGGCGACCCAGACCTCGTGGTCGTCACGGTGCTCACCACCAAGATCGAAGAAGTTGCGCCGGTTGTCGCCGCGGTCGAGGGCGACGCCGCCGCCGTGCCTGCCGAAGGTGCAGCACCTGTCGAAGGTGCCGCGCCAGCAGAGGCCGCCGCACCTGCCAAGGGTGCAGCGCCCGCGGGCAAAGCCAAACCTTCGGCGTAACAATAAATGGCGCTGTTCGGTCGCTCGAAGCGACCTGAGCGTCGCGGTGCGGCCTTCGATTTTCTGTTGGTCGGGTTGGGCAACCCCGGCGGCGAATATTCGCGAACCCGTCACAATGTCGGCTTTGAAGCGATCGATGAACTGGCGAAACGATTCGGTGCGAACCTGAAGTCGGGGCGCGACCGCGCGCTGACGGCCGAGGTCACGGCGATGTCGAGACACCTGTTGTTGGCCAAGCCGACGACTTTCATGAACGAGTCGGGAAGCGCGGTCGGTCCGCTCGCCCGTCGTTTCGCGATCGATGATCCACAAAAAATCGTCGTCGTGCACGACGAACTCGACCTCGAGCCGGGCGTCGTTCGCATAAAAACGAGCGGCGGAATGGCGGGGCACTACGGATTGCAATCCATCTCGCAACACCTCAAGTCGCAGGATTTTCTGCGGGTGCGCATCGGCGTGGGCAAGCCTCCGTCGAAAGAACTGGGTGGCGAGCATGTTCTGTCGAAGATTCCGTCTCGTGAGCGCGATCTGCTCGACATCGCGGTGCAGGTCGCGGCCGACGCGGTGCAGTTGATCGTCGACCAGGGCGTCGAGGCGGCGATGCGCGAAATCAACTCGCGATAGTCGGCAAAAATGACCGCTCTCGGCGCGTTGGCGTCAACCCTGAGTTTCGAGCCCGCCCTCAGCGCGGCACTCGGCGCACAAAACGCATCGATCGTCTGTGCCGACAACGCTTGGGCATTGTTGATAAGCGGACTGGCCCAACGAACCGAGGGCGAGATCGTGATCGTTGCCGCGCCGACAGGTTTGATTGCCCGGCAACTCTGCGACGACCTGGCCAATTTTTTGCCCGCACGCGACATCGCCCTGTTTCCCGCTTGGGAGACCCTGCCGTTCGAACGGGTCAGCCCGAACTGCGAGACGATGGGTCGACGACTCGAAGTTCTCTGGCGAATCAAGAATGACCGGCCAAAAGTAATCGTCACAGGCGTTCGCGCCCTGCTTCAACACCTGTGCAACACGACGGTCGAACCGCTCGAGATCGATCGTCAATCACGCCTCGACACCGACGCGTTGTCGGCGACCTTGGTGAAATTCGGCTACCGACGGGAAGAAATCGTCGAACACCGAGGTGAGTTTGCGCGTCGTGGTTCGATCGTGGATGTCTATCCGTCCACTGCCGACGCCCCGATTCGCATCGACCTTTGGGGCGACGAGGTCGACCGACTCACCTCTTTCAATGTCAACGACCAGCGCAGCACCGACGACCTCGAGATGGTGAGAATTTTCCCCGCCCGCGAGATGATCATCACCGATGCCGTCGCCGAGAAAGCGCGGGCGCTGATCGCCAAAGAACCGTGGGGTCAAGAAAACTGGGATCGCATCGCCCAACAGATGACTTTCGACGGCATGGAGTCTTGGCTGCCGTGGGTGGCAACAGATGGCGAACTGTTGACGACGATCTGCAGCAACAACTCGCCCACGCACATCGTGTTGATCGAGCCGCGGAGAATGCGCGACAGGGCGCGAGACTTGATCGCCGAAGAAGACGACCTGGCTCGGGCTTTGGCGTCAACATGGTCGCGCGACCCCGAGCAGGAATATCCGCGCTTGCACTCTGAGATCGACTCGTTGCTCGGCGGCGTCGAGGCGCGATCGATCATCTCGCTGACGCCCGTCGCCGACACGCCGAGTTCGGCGACGATAGTTACTTCGACCTGGGGTCAGGCGACCGGTGACACCGAGGCGCTGGCCAGCCGCATTCTCAGATTGGTGACAAAAAAATTCAGGGTGGTGATCGCCGCGGACACGCCGAACTCGGCGCAACGGTTCAACGAGGTCTTGACGCTCGAGGGCGTCACCGTGCGAACACCGCAACAGAACGCGAGTTCGGTCGCCGACCCGGGCGTTTCGATCGTGGTCGCACCGCTGCACAACGGCTGTGTGAGCAACGAGCACGAACTCGCGATCATCACCGAAACAGATTTGACGGGTCGACGCCGAACACACCGGCAGGTCAAGGCTCCAAAACGGGGAGCGTCGAGCATTTTCGAAGATCTCAAACCTGGCGATCATGTCGTGCATCATGTGCACGGGGTCGGAAAATATTTGGGCATGACCAAGCAGTCGATGAGCGGCATCGAGCGCGATTATCTGCACCTGCAATACAACAACGGCAATTTGTACGTGCCGACGGACCACATCGATTCGATTCGCCAATATGTCGGCGGCGAGACACCGACGCTGAATCGCATGGGCGGATCAGACTTCGCCCGCTCGAAGGCGCGCGTACGAAGCGCCGTGCGCGAGATCGCCCAAGAACTCGTGGTGCTCTACCAACGACGCGTCAACGCCAAGGGCCACGCGTTCTCCCCCGACACCACCTGGCAAGACGAAATGGAGGCGGCGTTTCCGTTCGTCGAGACGCCCGACCAACGCACCGCCATCGACGCGACGAAAACCGACATGGAGCGCGAAGTGCCGATGGATCGCCTGGTTTGCGGCGACGTGGGTTTCGGAAAAACCGAGGTCGCGGTTCGCGCGGCGTTCAAGTGCATTCAAGACGGCAAACAGGTGGCGGTGCTCGTGCCGACGACGCTTTTGGCCTCGCAACACGGTTCGACGTTCGCCTCGCGCTTCGCGGGATACCCGATTCGTGTCGAGACCCTGTCGCGTTTCTTGACGCCCGCACGCGCGAAAAAAGTCGTCAAACAACTCGAATCGGGCGAGGTCGACTGCGTTATCGGCACGCACCGACTCTTGCAGGAGGGCGTCAAGTTCAAAGACCTGGGCCTGCTCGTCGTCGACGAAGAGCAGCGATTCGGCGTGCAACACAAAGAAATGATGAAGCAACTCAAGACGAATGTCGATGTGCTCACGCTCACCGCGACGCCGATACCCCGAACATTGGAGATGAGCCTGGTCGGAATCAGGGATCTCTCGCTGCTGCACACGCCGCCCGCGGATCGCCAACCGATTCTCACTTTCGTCGGCGAAGAAAACGACCGGGTCGCCACCGAGGCGATAAGACGCGAACTGTTGCGCGACGGGCAAGTTTTTTGGGTGCACAATCGGGTGAAGAGCATCGAGGAGCGAGCCAGAACTTTGCGCGACCTCGTGCCCGAGGCGCGCATCGCCGTGGCCCACGGTCAAATGGACGAGGCGATTCTCGAACAAACCGTGCAGGATTTCTGGGAGGGAAAGTACGACGTGCTCGTTTGCACGACGATCATCGAAAGCGGCATCGATATGCCGACCGTGAACACACTCGTCGTCGAACGAGCCGACCTGCTGGGTCTTGGTCAACTGCACCAACTCCGCGGGCGGGTTGGCCGAAGCGGACAGCGCGCCTACGCCTACTTGTTCCACCCGCGCGACCGCGCACTCTCGGAAGAGGCTTATGAAAGGTTGCGCACGATCGGTGAGTCGACCGAACTCGGCAGTGGTTTCAAGATCGCGATGCGCGACCTGGAGATTCGTGGCGCGGGCAACTTGCTCGGTGAGGCGCAAAGCGGCCACATTGCGGCGGTGGGATACGACCTCTACTGCCAACTCGTGACCGAGGCGGTGGCCGAAATGAAGGGTGAACAACCCGAGATCGCGATCGAATTGAAAATTGACGTGCCCGTGACGGCATTTTTGCCGACCAGTTATGTCGCCAAAGAAGAGCTTCGTCTCGACGCCTACCGTCGACTTGTCGCCGTCAAATCGCACGCCGATGTCGCCGATATCAAAAATGAATGGCTCGACAGGTTCGGAGAACTACCCGAGCAGGCCGAGGCGTTGTTGATCGTCGGCTCGTTGCGCGCCGAGTGCCATCGACTCGGATTGCGAGAGATCGTCTGTGCCGACAATCGAGCACGCCTCAAACCGATCGTGCTCAAAGCCAGCGAGGCGATGCGACTTGTGCGCTTGTCGCCGAACGCGACCTATCACGAGCCGAGCGGAGAACTGAACATCGCGCTACCCCGCGGGCAAGATCCCGCCACATTTTTGGTCGGCTTCATGCAAGACCTCGTCGAGATCGCCCCACTAATGTGATTTCGGTGAAAAACAAGCAAACCCTGGCGATCAAGTCGATGCTGCTTTGCTTCGCAACTTTTTTCGCCGCGTCGTGCGGCTCGATGTCGACGAGCGCGGCCGAGATCAACGGCAGAAAAATTTCTCGCGCCGAACTTGAACTCACGATCACCGAATTGGGCGACGCGGGCCAGACCCCTGTCGTAAATGGCGAGATCGACGGTGAAACCGTTCGCGGCGTGCTGTCGGCCCTGATTCAGGGCGCCGCCACCGAGCAGTTTCTCAAAGAAAACGGCGTGGAGATCACGACCGCCGATCGCGACGCGACGCGGGCGCGAGTCGTGCAGAACAACGACACTTCGGCATACACGCAACATCTCAAGGATCTGATCGTCGAATTGAATTCGGGCATATTGGCGCTCGAGCGAGTCAAAGCGCCTGCTGCGAAAAGAGCCGCCGAGATGTACGCCGCCGCTCCGGCCTCGCTGGGCGTTCTGTGTCTGCGCCATCTGGTGGTTGACGCCGAAGCGACCGCCACCGAGGCTCTGAAAAAGTTCAACAATGGCGCCGAGTTCGCGAGCGTGGCCAGCGAATTTTCGATCGAGCCGAATGTCGAAACATCAGGTGGAGCATTGACGGGCGCCGACAACGCCTGCATCACGCTGGCCGAATATCAGAGCAATTTTGACGGCGAGTTCACTGCAGGCGCGCTTCGGGCCAAGGCGGGTGTGGCGTTCGGCCCGGTGAAGTCGAGTTTTGGTTATCACATCATCTATGTTCGACCGTTCGTTGAAGTGGCCGACGACATCTCGAAACTGCTGCAAACGAGTGCCGGCGTCAACCTGCTCACCGGTTTTGTTGCAACCTCAAAAATCAAGGTCGACTCGGCATACGGATTTTGGAACCCCGCCCGCGGTGGCGTCGTCGCCAACTAAAAGATGACGCGCAACAAGGCGCAGATCACGATCGTTGGTTTGGGTCCGGGTGCGCCCGAGTCGATAAACAATCAGACGCTCGACGCGATCAATGCCGCGCGACATCGATATGTTCGCACGCTGCGCCACCCCAGCGCGTCGTTGATGGGTGACGCCATCAGTTTCGACGACGAATACGAGAAACACGAAAAATTCGATGACGTCTATCGGGCCATCGCCGAAGAGTTGAAATCAGAGGCCAAAAAACTCGGCTCGATTCTTTATGCGGTGCCGGGCTCTCCCCTCGTGCTCGAGCGAACCGTGCAACTTCTTTTGCACGACGACGAAATCGACACGAAGTTGATCCCGGCGATGAGCTTTTTGGATGTGGCGTGGCAAATTCTGCGAATTGATCCGATAGATACGGGGGTTCGCCTGATCGACGGGCATCGGTTCGCTCAACTCGCCGCGGGTGAAAGCGGCCCGCTATTGGTCGCGCAATGTCACGCCAAGTGGGTTTTGTCAGAAATCAAACTGGCCCACGAATCGGCCACGGGCGACGAGACCGTCGTGATTCTGCATCACCTTGGTTTGGAAGACCAAAGGGTCGTCACGACGACGTGGAAAGAACTGGATCAAGTCGTCGAGCCTGATCACCTGACGAGTATTTACATTCCGAAACTCGCGGATTCGATCGCCGGCGAGATGGCCCGACTGCACGGCTTGGCCAGAACCTTGCGCGAACAATGCCCGTGGGACCAGGCACAAACCCACGATTCGCTCGTGCGGTATCTGATCGAAGAAACCTACGAGGTGGTCGACGCGATCACCGATCTGGACGCGAATGACGAGTCGGGTGACGAAAAATTCATCGAGGAGTTGGGCGATCTGCTTTATCAAGTCGAATTTCACGCCACGATCGCCGAGCAGCAGGGTCGGTTCAGCATCGCCGATGTCGCCAGGTCGATTCACGACAAGTTGGTGAGGCGACATCCGCATGTCTTCGGCGATACCAGCGCCGAGACGCCCGATGCCGTCGCGTCGAATTGGGAGTCGATCAAAAAACAGGAGCGTGGCGAGTCGAATGCCGAAACTGTTTTCGACGGCGTGGCAAAGTCGGCCCCATCGTTGATGTATTCGATGAAACTGCAGAAGCGCGCGGCCGACTTGGGTTTCGATTGGCCGGACAAAACGGGGGCATCGGAAAAGATCGCGGAAGAGTTGGGCGAACTGATCGAAGCGATCGATTCGTCGGGTGCATCTGAAGAGATCGCACTCGAATTGGGCGACCTGCTGTTCAGCGTGGTCAACTTTTCACGCCACATCGGTGTCGACGCCGAATCGGCGTTGCGCTCGGCAGCCGAAAAGTTTCGACGCCGATTCGAGGCCGTCGTGGCATTGGCGCGAAAGCGCGACCTTGAACTCGAAAAGTGCACGCTCGATCAACTCGACGCGCTTTGGGACGAGGTCAAGAAAGCCGACAAAAACTGACCGAGCGATAATCTAGAGTCGCATGTCGAAGATCGAAAAAGTCGCGGCCAGAGAAGTATTGGATTCGCGCGGCAACCCGACGATCGAAGTCGAGGTGACGCTCGACTCGGGTGCCTTCGGTCGGGCGATCGTGCCTTCGGGCGCCTCGACCGGCGAACACGAGGCGGTCGAACTGCGCGACGGCGGCAAGAGATACATGGGCAAGGGTGTCTTGAAGGCCGTGCAGAACGCCAACACCGAGATCGCCAAGGCGATCAGGCATCTCGACGCCAACGACCAAGCGCTCGTCGACGAGACCTTGATCAAAATCGACGGCACCGAGAACAAGTCGCGTCTCGGTGCGAACGCGATGCTCGGCGCGAGTCTCGCCGTCGCCCGCGCCGCCGCCAGCGACAAAAATCTTCCGTTGTATGCGTCGCTGGGTGGCGACGAGGCGGTGACGATGCCGGTGCCGATGATGAACGTGATGAACGGCGGCGTCCACGCCGACAACAACATCGACCTGCAGGAGTTCATGATCATGCCGATCGGCGCGAGCAGTTTCGCCGAGGCTCTGCAATGGGGCGTCGAGACCTATCACACGCTCAAGTCGTTGCTCAAAGCCGAGGGTCTTTCGACGAGCGTCGGCGACGAAGGAGGTTTCGCACCCGACCTCGCAAACAATGAATCGGCGATCGAATTTCTGGTCGAGGCGATCTCGCGAGCCGGCTTCAAACCCGGATCAGATATTGCGATTGCGCTCGACCCCGCGATGAGCGAACTGTACAAAGAATCGAACTACCACCTCAAGGGCGAATCGAAAGTCTTGTCGAGCGATGAACTCGTGACGTGGTGGTCGAACCTCGTCGACCGCTACCCCATCGTTTCGATCGAAGACGGCATGGCGGAAAACGATTGGGATGGCTGGGCCTTGCTATCGCAGGCGCTTGCATCGCGCGTGCAGTTGGTGGGTGACGATTTGTTCGTCACGAATCGTCGACGATTGCAACTCGGTATCGACAAAAAGATCGCCAACAGCGTGTTGGTGAAAGTGAACCAGATCGGCACGCTCACCGAGACGCTCGCAACCGTGAATCTGGCCAAAGCCAACGGGTACACCAGCGTGATGAGCCACCGCAGCGGCGAAACCGAAGATTCGACAATCGCCGATCTCGCCGTGGCGACGAATTGCGGCCAGATCAAAACTGGTGCGCCCGCACGAAGCGACCGCGTCGCAAAGTACAACCAACTCTTGCGAATCGAACAGCAGTTGGGTTCGCTGGCGAAGTTTCCCGCGTTGTTTGCACGCTCCACCAAAAAGCGCTGATCGCAAGCCAGAATGGACGGGTGAACACAGCGGCAAATCATCGTGCAATCGGTGCACGGCGCGGCAGATTCGCGCTGTTGCCGGTAGGTGCGGTGTTCGTCGCGGCGGTCTCGCTCGCCTTGTTCGTGATTCCGATGCGCACATGGACGAAACAGCGCTCGATGATGGGCGAAAAAAACGAGCAATTCGCCGCGTTCGAGGACATCAACGACGCTTTGCAAGACGAAGTAGACACGCTCAAGACGACCGAGGGGATGCAGGAGGCGATCAGGTCGCAACTCGGCTATTTGTTGCCCAGCGAAAAGCGCGTGCCGATGCTCGATATGCCGGCGGCGAGCGCCGAACTTCCCGACAGGTGGCCCTACACGATTGTGACAAATATTTTGCAGGTTCGCGTCGCCCAGGTGATTCGAAACAGCAGCGTCGAAATCATGAACCCGCTTCAGCCCTGACGGCTGAAACGCTATAGATTCTTGCCATGGCTGGAAGCATTCTCGGCAATCGAGTTCTACGCAAAGAAGACCCGAAGTTTCTCACTTCGGGCGGCAAATACATCGAAGACTTGAACGACGAGCCGCTTTTTGCCGGCGCGTTGCATGTCACCTACGTGCGATCGACGGTCGCGCACGCAAGAATCACGCGCATCGACCTTTCAGAATGCAAATTGGCGCCGGGTGTCGTCGCGGCATTCACCGCACAAGACCTGGGTCTCGAAGAAGAGCCCGCCGCATACAACCCGGGCGCCAAGCGCGCGCATTTGGCGATCGGCAAGGTGCGTTGGGTGGGAGAATTGGTCGCCGCGGTCGTCACCGAGAGGGCCGACCAGGGCGAAGATGCGATCGAACGCGCGATCGTCGAATACGAGGTGCTGGAACCGTTGATCGATCTCGAGCAGTCGATGAACAGCGCGACACATATATATGAAGGTTGCGGCAGCAACATCGTGATGGGCACGGTGGAGATGGGCATGCCCGACAACACGGGCGACGAACTATTCAAAGACTGCGAAGTAGTCGTAAAAGGCCGTTTCATGAACCAGCGTGTCGCACCTTGCCCGCTCGAGGCACGCGGCTCGGCCGCCGTCTGGGTCGACGGGCGCTTGCACCAATGGATCTCGACCCAGCACGCCCAAGGTGTTCGTGCCGAGGTCGTGAAGGCGAACAAGGTCGACGCCGAAAAAGTACGGATCATCACGCCCGATGTCGGCGGCGGTTTCGGCGCAAAAATCAGCGCCTACTCCGAAGAATTGCTGCTGGGCAATATCGCCAAGCATGTCGGCAAACCGGTTCGTTGGCGAGAGACGCGAAGCGAGTCGATGGTCGGTCTCGGCCACGGTCGTGCGCAACTTCAATATGTCACGATCGGTGGCACGAGGGCGGGCAGAGTCACCGCATATCAATTGAACGCGATCCAAGATTCGGGCGGCTGGGTCGATGTCGGCACGGTTCTTGCGCCGTTCATGACCCGCCCGATGTCGCAGGGCGTATACGACATCGAGAAAGTCGAATGCCGCACGACCTCTGTCGTGACGAACACGACCCCGATCGTCGCCTATCGCGGCGCGGGTCGACCCGAGGCCACCGCGGCGATCGAGCGGGCAATGGATCTTTTCGCCGCGGAAATCGGCAAAGATCCCGCCGAGGTGCGACGAATGAATTTGATACCCAAGTTCTCGGAGCCCCACAAAACCAGGATCGGCCACACCTACGACGTCGGCGACTATTCGGCCGCGCTCGACAAGGCGATGGCGATCGCGAAATATTCCGAGGCGCGGGCCGAGCAAGCCGAGCGCCGCAAGCGAGGCGACAAGGTGCAGCTCGGCATCGGTGTGAGCGTTTATGTCGAAATCACCGGCGGTGTCGACCCGATGCAGGAGCACGCGAAGATAAATGTTTTGCCCAACGGTCGGGCGGTTGTTTTCACCGGCACTTCACCGCACGGTCAGGGACATGTGACTTCATGGGCGATGATCGCCAGCAGCGAGACCGGCATTTCGATCGAAGACATCGACGTCGTGTGGGGCGATACAGACCTGGTGCCCAACGGGGGTGGCACGATGGGTTCGCGTTCTCTGCAGCAAGGTGGCGCGGCGGTACAAAAAGTCTCGATTGAAATCGTCGATCAAGCGAAAAAACTCGCCGCGCAATTGCTCGAGGCCAACGAAAACGACGTCGTGCTCGACAAGTCAAACGGCGCGTTTCATGTCGCGGGCACGCCCTCGATCTCGAAATCGTGGTCTGAGGTCGCCGCTTCTGCCGACGCGAAAAGCGGACTCACCCAAGAAGGCATGTTCGTCGCAAATTCGGCGACATTTCCGTTCGGTGCTCATATCGCGATCGTCGAGGTCGACACCGAAACAGGAAAAGTGAAACACCGACGCCACATCGCGTGCGACGACGCCGGTCGAGTTGTGAATCCGTTGATTTTGGACGGGCAGATTCACGGCGGCATCGCCCAAGGTACGGCCCAGGCCTTGCTCGAAGAGTTTCGTTACGACGACGACGGAAACCCGATCACGACGAATTTCGCCGACTACACATTCATCTCGGCGGTCGAACTGCCGAGCATCGAAGTGGTGCACATGGAGACGCCGACTTTCGTGAACCCGCTCGGCGCAAAAGGAATCGGCGAATCCGGCACGATCGGCTCGACGCCGGCTGTTCAATCGGCGGTGATCGACGCGCTTTTGCCGTTGGGTGTGCGTCACATCGACATGCCGACGACGCCCGAGCGAGTCTGGTCGGCGATCTCGACTGCCTCCGCTTAAGTTCACGCAGTCTTAGGGTGTTAAGAATTAATCGTGAGTAAGTCACCGATCGTCGCCGAAAACTTGGTTCGTCACTTTGGTGATGTTCAAGCCGTGAAAGGCATCAACCTTGAAATCAAGGCCGGCGAAGTTTTTGGTTTTCTGGGCCCGAACGGTGCCGGAAAAAGCACCGCCGTGCGAATGCTGACGACTCTGCTTCGACCGACATCGGGTTCGGCAAGAGTCGCGGGTTTCGATGTCGTGACCGAGGCCGACCAGGTTCGCCGCAACATCGGCGTGGCGTTGCAGGACGCCGCAATCGATCCGCTGATGACGGGTGCTGAATTGCTGGCGCTTCAGGCGGTTCTCTACGGCATCCCCGCCTCACTGCTCAAACAACGCTCGAACGAATTGTTGGAGCGCGTCGGTTTGACCGCCGCGGCCTCGCGGCGCGTTTCGACCTATTCGGGTGGCATGCGTCGCCGACTCGATCTGGCGCTATCTCTGATTCATCAACCGTCGGTTTTGTTTCTGGATGAACCGACCACGGGCCTCGACCCGATGAGCCGTCTCACGCTTTGGGAAGAGGTTCGTCGCCTTAACCGCGAAGGCACGACGGTGATGTTGACGACCCAATATCTCGAGGAGGCCGATCAACTCGCCGATCGCATCGCGATTATCGACCACGGCAAGATCGTGCGCGAGGGAAAACCCGCCGACCTGAAAGCCAGCGTCGGTGCGCCGACTTTGATCATCAACACCAACACTGATCAGGTCGAAAAAGCGAACGCGGTTCTCAGCACATTCGGAGATTTGCGACCCGGCGCCGAGGGCGCCCTCGGCGTCGGTTTGCGCGGCGGCGCCGCTCAAGTCACCGAGGTCGTGCGCAAACTCGACGAGGCGGGCGTGCGCGTGCAACATCTCGAGATCAACGAGCCAAGCCTCGACGACGTGTTCGCCGAGGCGACGGGTCACCGGCTTGAAGGTGCCGACAACGCGCCGTCGGCCGGCGACAACGGCGACGAACAACCGCAAAAGAAAAAACGACGGGGCAAGAAGTGACCGGCGTCGCCACCGCCCCAGCGCCGCTGATCGCCGAACACTCTGCCGCCGTCGCATTTCGTCAAACAATCGCGCTCGCCAAGCGCTCGACGCTCGAATTGTTTCGCCAGCCCGCGCTGGTCGTGCCCAGCCTGATTTTTCCGCTGTTTTTTTCTTTCCTCGGCAACTCAAGTTTTGGAAGAACGACCTCGCTCCCCGGGTTCCCGAAGGTCAACTCGTATCTGCAGTTTCAACTCGCGGGCACGATCACCCAAGGTGTGTTGTTCGGCTCGGTGACCGGGGCCGCGGCGCTGGCCACCGATATCGAGAACGGTTTTTTCTACCGTCTCTTGGCGGCGCCAACCGCGCGAACTTCGATCTTGTTCGGAAGACTCGCCGGCAGCACGCTGTTCGGCGCACTCGAAACCGCGGTGTTCGTATTGGTCTTGCTGCCGTTTGGCGCCGATGTTTCGGCCGGATTGCCGGGAATTATCGCGATGATCATCAGCGGAGCATTGATCGCCCTGGCGGTAGGTGCTTTGATGTCTTCGGTCGCGCTCAAGACGGGTTCGGCCGAGGCGGTTCAGGGCACTTTTCCGTTGCTGTTCATTTTGCTGTTCTTCTCGAGCGCGTTTTTTCCGCGTGAGACGATGAGCGGCACCTACAAGACGATCGCCGGCATCAACCCGATTTCACATCTGGTCGAGGGTCTGCGCGCGCTCTCGCTCGAGGGCTTCAGCATTTCGGCGACGGCACGAGCGATCTTGGTGCCTTTGGCGATCGCCGTTGTCGCGCTGTTCGTCGCCAATCGACAACTGCAAAAGCGACTGCGGGCGAATTAGTCACCATGAGCACCATCGCGACGCGCACGCCAACGCTCACCACATCAGACATGCACTCGACGACCGCCCGCAGTTCGTGGCAACTCGTCAAACGAGGTTTGATCAACACCCGTCGATTGCCGTCGGCATTTTTTCCGGCCCTCGCGATGCCGATCTTCAACATGATTTCTTTTTCGGGCACATTTTTTGCCCTGACGAAACTGCCGGGCTTCCCCACCGATCGATCGGTGAACTGGTTCATGCCTCTCGGATTGGCGATGGGCTCGGCGTTCAGCGGTGTCGGGCTCGGCTTCTCGTTGATTCGTGATCTCGAGAACGGATTCTTCGATCGACTGAGAATGTCGCCGACCTCGCGGATCTCGCTGATAATCGGCCCCGTGCTCGCAACATGGATTCGAGTGACGCTGGTTGCCGTGATGGTGTTCGTCGCCGGCACACTGCTTGGTGCACGGCCGACCGCGGGCGTGATGAGCTACGTCTGTTCGTGGGTCGCGGCGATCGGCATCTCGACCATCGGCGCGGGTTGGGGTCTGGCCCTCGCGTTTCGTTTTCAAGACATGCGCGGCGCCGCGGTGATGCAGTTGTCGATTTTCCTGACGATGTTTCTCTCGACTGCACAGGTGCCGTTGAACGTGATGACGGGTTGGTTGCACACCGCCGCTCGCATCAACCCGGTCACGAACATCTTTCGCCTGGCTCGTGCGGGCTGGGTCAACGCGAACGACGCGGACTATCTCAGTTGGCAAAACGCCTACGGCGGGCTGATCGCAATTTTCGTCTTGAGCACCCTGGCCTTTGTTTTCGCCCTGCGGAGCCTGCAAAAAATCGACAACTAGTCGGATTAAAGGCTAAAAGCGCCCGATTTGTGAAGGCGCCCGATTCAGGGGCAATATTGCCCTCAGGGGAAGTCGTTCGGCTCTTTTGCCGAACCGAAAGTTGGGGGTTGAAGATGAAGGTTTCAATCACGGTCAACGGCAAAGAACATCACAGCGATGTAGAGCCGAGAACACTGCTGGTGCACTACATCCGCGAAGTGTTGGGCCTGACCGGCACGAACGTGGGATGCGACTCGTCGAGTTGCGGCGCATGCACGATTCATATGAACGGCGAGGCGGTGAAGAGTTGCACGATTCTCGCGGTTCAAGCCGATGGCGCGAAACTCACGACGATCGAAGGCCTGGCCAAAGACGGCGTGATGCACCCGATGCAAACCGCGTTCATGGAGAACCACGGTCTGCAATGCGGCTACTGCACGCCGGGCATGGTGATGGCGGCGATCGGCCTGCTCAACGAAAACCCGAAGCCGACGGAAGAGCAAGTTCGCGTCGGTCTTGAAGGCAACTTGTGTCGCTGCACGGGATACCACAACATCGTCAAGTCGGTGCTGGCCGCCGCCGGTTCGAAATAAAGGAGCGCAAAATGACAATCACCGAAAACAAAACGACGAATGTAATCGGCACGAGGTTGCTGCGCCGTGAAGATCCGCCGCTACTCACGGGCGAGGCGAAATTCACCAACGACCTGAACATTCCCGGTGCCCTGCATCTTGCGGTGTTGCGCTCTCCTTTCGCGCACGCGAAAATCAAGTCGATAAATGTCTCGGCTGCACTGAAAATTGCCGGTGTGGTGGCCGTCTATACGGGCAAAGATCTGCAGACAACTTGGGCGTCGCCGATGCCCTGCGCGTGGCCGGTAACCACCGACATGAAGAACCCGGCGCACTACCCGCTGGCGATCGACAAGGTCAACTATGTCGGTGATGGCGTCGCCGCCGTGTTGGCGACCAACGAGACCGCCTCGCGCGACGCGCTCGACGCGATCGACGTCGAATACGAGGCGCTTCAAGCCGTGGTCGATCTCGAAGACGCTCTGAGCGACAAGAACATTATTCACAAAGACCTCGGCACCAACAAGAGCTACACCTGGCCGCTGTTGGTCGAAGAGACGCCGGGGTGCGTCGAAGAGGCTTTCAAAAAAGCGAAGTACAAAGTCAAAGAACGATACGTGCAACAACGCCTCATACCGATGGCGATGGAGCCGCGAGCAATCGCCGCGGTGCCGCAACCGTTCGGTGGCGACATCACTCTGTATTCGGCGACGCAGATTCCGCACATTCTCAAGGTGATGACGGCGCTCACACTCGGAATTCCCGAGCATCAAGTGCGCGTCGTCGCCCCGAGCGTGGGTGGCGGGTTCGGTTCGAAGCTGAATGTGTATGCCGAAGAGCTTTTGTGCATGGCGCTGGCGCGCAAGCACAACGCCCCGGTGCGCTGGGTCGAAGAAAGGTCGGAGAACGCCCAGGCCACGATTCAAGGACGCGGCCAAATTCAGCACATTGAACTTGCGGCCGACGAAAAAGGGAAAATCACCGCCGTTCGAGTTCGCATCATCGGCGACATGGGCGCCTATCTGCAACTCGTGACACCGGGTGTGCCGATTCTCGGCGCATTCTTGTACGCGGGCGTCTACGACATACCCAAGGCCTACGACTTCAGTTGCACATCGGTGTTCACGAACTTGACGCCGACCGACGCATATCGCGGCGCGGGGCGACCCGAGGCGACTTATGCGATCGAATCCGCGATCGAGGCGTTGGCGCGCGAGATGAAGATCGATTCGTTCGAATTGCGCAAGCGCAACTACATCAAGAAAGAGCAGTTTCCGTACACGGCGTTCAGCGGCCTGGTCTACGACTCGGGCGATCACCTGAGCGCGGCCGAAAAAGCGGCGAAACTCACGGACATCGCGGGCGTGCGGGCGCAACAGAAAAAACAGAACGTGCCCGGGGCGACCAAACTGCTCGGCGTCGGAATGACCTCGTATTTCGAAATGTGCGGTCTGGCGCCGTCACGAGTGTTGGCGTCGCTCAACTACAGCGCCGGAGGTTGGGAAGCGGCTACGGTTCGCGTTCTGCCGACGAACAAGGTGCAGGTAATTACCGGCACATCACCCCACGGTCAAGGACATGAGACCAGTTGGGCGATGATCGCCGCGGAAAAGCTCGGCGTCGCACCCGAAGATGTGGACGTGTTGCACAGCGACACCGCCATTTCGGCGCTCGGCCTCGACACCTACGGCTCGCGAAGTTTGCCCGTGGGTGGTGTGGCGATCGCGATGGCGTGCGACAAAGTGATCGAGAAAGCGAAGACGATCGCCGCGCACCAACTTGAATGCGCCGCCGAAGACCTGCAGTTCGTGGGCGGAACTTTCAGCGTGAAGGGCTCGCCTGATCGCGCGTTGCCGCTCGCGGCAATCGCCTTTGGTGCCTTCACCGCGCACAACCTGCCCGAGGGTTGCGAACCCAACCTCGAGGCCCAGGTCTCGTATGATCCGCCGAACTTCTCGTGGCCGTTCGGCACGCACATGTGCGTGGTCGAGGTCGACACCGAAACCGGCGCCGTGGAAATTCTGAAGTACATCGCGGTGGACGATTGCGGAAATCAAATTAATCCGCTGATCGTCGAAGGTCAGGTGCACGGTGGCGTGGTGCAAGGCATCGCCCAGGCGTTGTTCGAGGAGGCCGTCTACGACAGCGACGGCAACCTGAAGACTTCGACCCTCGCCGAATATCTCGTGCCGGCCGCGTGCGATGTGCCGCCGATCACCACGGCGCACACGACGACACCGTCGCCAACCAACCAACTCGGGGTGAAAGGCATCGGCGAGGCGGGCACCATCGGTGCGGCCCCGACCGTGATCAACGCGATCATCGACGCCCTCTCGAGTTTGGGCGTCAAGTCGATGGCGATGCCGGCATCGCCGCAGACGGTGTGGAAAACGATTCAAGCAGCCCGTGGAGGTAAGAAATGATTCCAGCAGCATTCGACTACAAGCGGGCATCTTCGGCCGCCGAGGCGATCTCGCTCGTCGGCCAATATGGCAGCGACGCGAAGTTTCTGGCGGGCGGTCACAGTTTGTTGCCGCTGATGAAACTGCGCCTCGCCCAACCGGCGATGCTGATCGACATCGGTCGCGTCAAGGATCTCTCATACATCAAAGACGCGGGCAAACACATCGCAATCGGTGCGTTGACCCGACACATGGATGTCGAGACCTCGAAGGTTCTGCACGAACACGCGCCGCTTCTGAGCCATGCCGCCGCCCATGTGGGTGACTCTCAGGTGCGACACCGTGGCACGATCGGTGGCTCGATCGCCCATGCCGACCCGGCCAGCGATCTGCCCGCGACGACCCTCGCCCTTGGCGCGACTTATGTCGTGCAAGGACCGAAGGGGCAGCGCGAAATCGCCGCCGCGAAATTTTTCAAGGGTTTCCTCGAAAGCGATCTCGCCGCCGACGAAATGTTGGTCGAAATTCGTGTGCCGAAAATGCAGGGCGCGGGTTGGAGCTTTCAAAAGTTCAATCGTCGAGCCCAAGACTGGGCGATCGTCGGCGTGGCCGCATGGCGACGCAAGAATGAGGCCGGGGTCGCGCTCGTGAACATGGGCTCGACGCCGATTTTGGCGACCAGCGTCGCCGGAGCTTTGGCCAAAGGCGCCTCTGTTGGCGACGCGGCGGCGTTGGCATCTAACGAGGCCGACCCGCAGAGCGACCTGAACGCGTCGACCGAGTATCGCAAACACTTGGCGAGTGTTCTGGTGCGTCGGGCGCTCGAAGACGCCTCGAAATAGGTCGCGCTAAAACTCGATCTGCGCGGCCGAACGGGTCGCGATATATGGCTTGAAATATTTGGCGCGAATCTCGTTGTGCAACGGGCTCTCGTCGTAGACCCGCCAACCCGCGACATCGTCGAAAGTCGCGGCGATCAAATAATTTGCGTTGGACGCGGCCGATACGCCCAAGTCTGGACCGCAGTGATAACTGCGCACGGTCGGTATCTGTTCGACCATCTCGTGCAGAACTTTGGTGATTGTCTCGGCGTAATTCGCGGGCACTTGGTCGTTCCAGGTGATCGCGACGACATGCTGCAGCATCAGATCAAGCCTTGATAGGCGCCGCCGTCGACCTGCAGATTCGCGCCGGTGATGAACTTGGCCGACTCACCGCACAAGAATGCGACGACATTGCCGAAATCTTTCGGGTCGCCGACGAAACCCGCGGGAATATCGAGTGCCTTGGCGTCGGGTGTCGCCCCGTAAAGCTGCCTGATTCGATCGGTGTCGTGGGTGCCGGGCTGAACCGTGTTGATCGTCACTCCGTCGCCGGCGACTTCTCGAGCCACGGTTTTCAAAAAACCCGTCAAACCCGCGCGCGCCGTGTTCGACAAAATCAGATTCGCGATCGGTTGTCGCACGGCGATCGAGGTGATCGCCACGACCCTTCCCCACTTGCGCTGTTGCATCTGCGGAACCGCGAGTTTCGTCATCGCGATCATCGACATGAGACCGTTTGCCAACGCCTTGTCGTAGCCGTCTAGATCGGTGCCCGCGAAATTGCCGGCCGGCGGACCCCCGCTGTTCAAAACCAAAATGTCGAGTCGGCCGAGAATCTCGACTGCGCGGTTGACGAAACTTTCGCCGCCCGCGACAGACGACACATCGCACGAAACACCGACGCATGAATTGCCGATTTTTTTCGCGGCGTCCTCGGCGCGCTTGGCGTCTCGTCCACAGATCACGACGCGAACACCGTCGTTGGCCAAAGCCTGCGCGGTGGCAAAGCCGAGCCCTGCCGAACCCCCCGCCACGGCGGCGGTGCGACCGCTCAACCCCAAATCCATTGGTTCAAGGCTAGTTCTGCGACCCGTAGAATTAGCCGAGTTAGGTGGTGAGAAGCAATGGACCGATCGGCAATTACGCCGCGGTCGAGCGAGCGTTACCTCGATGCAATAGCCGACGCGGAGACTTTTCCGTATTGGCTCGATGACGTCGACGAACCCGACTCGAACCCCACCGCAGTTCACGACGAAGACTGCGACTTGTGCGTGGTCGGCGGCGGATTCACGGGTTTATGGACGGCGATCATCGCCAAGCAACGCGACGCGAACCGCGACGTCGTTTTGATCGAATCGCACGAGATCGGCTCGGGTGCGAGCAGTCGCAACGGCGGATTCATGGACTATTCGCTGACTCACGGCATCGCCAACGCCCAAGAGAGGTTTCCCGACGAGGTCGCGATTCTCGAACAACTCGGTCGTGAGAACTTCGCCGAGATCGAAAAAACAATTCGCGAACACGGCATCGATTGTGACTTCGAGCGAAATGGCGCGATCGAGGTAGCGAGCAGTTGGCACACCGAGAACTACATCCACGAACTTCGCGAAGACTTCAACCAACTGCGAGATTTGGGGCACGATGTCGTGTGGCTAGATCGAGAGGCGATGCGCAACGAAGTGCACTCGCCCGTTTTCATGGGTGGAATGTGGACGAAAGACTCGTCGGCGCTGGTCGACCCCGCCCGCCTCGCCTGGGGTTTGAAGCGCGTGGCACACAACATGGGCGTGCGAATCTACGAAGACACGCGGGCGCTCGACCTGAACGACACCAAAAAGAAAATCGAAATCAAGACTCCGTTGGCGAAAATCAAGGCGAACAACGTCGCTTTGGCGACGAACACCTTCTCGCCGCTGCTGCGACAGATGCACAAATACATCGCGCCCGTCTACGACTATTGCCTGGTCACCGAGCCCCTGACCGCAGAACAACTCGAGAGCGTGGGTTGGCGCAGTCGCCAAGGTTTGGCCGATTGCTCGAATCAGTTTCATTACTTCAGGTTGACCGCCGACAACCGAATTCTTTGGGGTGGTTACGACGCGATCTACTATTTCGGCGGAAAAATGGACAAAGAACTCGAATCGCGACCCGAAACATGGGCGATGCTCTCGAGTCAGTTCTTCACGACATTTCCGCAACTCGAAGGCGTCAAGTTTTCGCACATGTGGGGCGCGGCGATCGACACCTGCGCGCGCTACAGCGTTTTTTGGGGGACGCACCACGACAGGCGCGTCGCCTATGCGCTCGGATACACGGGCCTTGGCGTCGCGGCGTCGCGATTCGGTGGCGAGGTGATGCTCGACCTGCTCGCGCGCAACGAAACGCGCGCGACCCGAACAGATTTCGTCAAGACCAAGCCGCGGGCGTTTCCGCCCGAGCCGTTCAGGTTCATCGGCATCCAGGCCACGCGATGGTCGCTCGACTACGAAGACCGCACCGGCAAAAGAAACCTGTGGCTTCGACTGCTCGACAGGCTCGGTCTGGGTTTCGACTCGTAATCTTCTGCAGTTTGCGCTCTAGCCTGACAGCATGAGTTTGCAGTCTGTCGCCGATGTTCGCAGCGCGCTCGACGAACAGAACTATCTGGCCAGCGACGGCTTGGCCACCGCGGTTTTCTTGGCGGTGGCGCTAAACCGCCCGTTGTTGCTCGAAGGCGAGGCGGGCGTCGGCAAAACGGAACTGGCGAAAGTTCTCGCAAAGATCAGGCAGAGCGAACTTATTCGCCTGCAGTGTTACGAGGGCATCGACGCCTCGCAGGCGATGTATGACTGGGACTACTCGCGTCAGTTGTTGCACTTGCGCACCGTCGAGGCCACGGGTGAAGCCACGGTGCTTGGTGCCGACAAACTCGAGGGTCAGCTCTACAGCGAAAAGTTTCTGATTCGTCGCGCGCTGTTGCAGGCCATCGATCAAACATCGGGTGTCTCGCCGGTGCTGTTGATCGACGAAATCGATCGTGCCGACGACGAGTTCGAGGCATATTTGCTCGAAGTTTTGTCCGACTTTCAGATCACGATCCCCGAACTCGGAACCTACAAGGCAACCGTGCCTCCGTTGGTCGTGTTGACGTCGAATCGCACCCGTGACGTGCACGACGCGTTGAAGCGACGATGTCTGTACCACTGGGTTGAACACCCGAATTTCGACCGGGAAGTCGAAATCGTCAAACGACGCGTGCCCCAGGTCGCAGAAACGCTCGCCAAACAGGTCGCAGGAGCGGTCGAGGCGTTGCGCAAGATGCAGTTGTACAAGCCGCCAGGTGTCGCCGAGACGATCGACTGGGCCACCGCACTAGGTCGACTCGGCGTGGGCGAACTAGACGAGTCGGTCGTGCAGGCCACCCTTGGCACCGTGCTCAAATATCGCGAAGACCACGATCGCGTGCGCGACAACGGTGTCGCCAACCTCGTCAAACAAGCCTTTGAACGGGGCTTGTACAGCAACTGATGTCGACACCGTCACCTGCCCACAAAATGGCGGTGACTTTCGCCCGCATTCTGCGTGGAGCAGGCGTCGATGTGCCTCTCGACTCGGTGATCGTCTTTGTCGGGGCGTTGAGCCGAGTTGGTCTCGACAATCGCGACGATGTCTATTGGGCCGCATACTCGACATTGATCCGTCGCCACGAGGACACCTCGATATTTGATCGTGCGTTCGCCGTGTTTTGGGAGCAGTTGATCCAGATCGATGACGCCGAACAAATTCAAGAAACCGAGTCTGTGACGCTGCTCGTCGACAGCGACGATGAACAAGACGACAAGTCGGGTGCCGACACGATCGAAGATGAGAACACGATCGCCCTGCGGTTTTCAAGCATCGAGACGCTTCGCGAGAAAGATTTTGCCGCCTACTCAGAGAGCGAATTGCGCGAGGCCGAACAGTTCATGACGAGTCTGCGGCTGGCGGGCCCACCGAAACGATCACTGCGGCTTCAACAGACGAACCACTCGGCCAGGCGACAAGACATTCGGCGCACGATGCGCGCGGCGCTGCAGAACGACCGTGAACCAATCGAACGATTCTGGCGCGAACCGAGCACGAGGCTTCGTCGACTGGTCGTTCTGCTCGACGTCTCGGGATCGATGGAGCCTTATGCGCGCGCCTTGTTGCGATTCATGCATGCCGCCGTGGTCGGTCGCCAAAGAGTCGAGGCTTTCACTCTCGGTACCCGATTGACGCGCATCACCAAAGAACTCGCCAATCGTGACCCAGACCGCGCCCTCGCGCGAACCTCGGCCCAAGTCTCAGATTGGAGCGGCGGCACTCGCCTCGGCGAATGCCTGCAAAATTTCAACGACAACTGGGGCGTCGGCGGCATGGCCCGCGGTTCGATTTTTGTGATCCTCTCCGACGGCTGGGATCGGGGCGACCCGCACGCGTTGGCCGCGCAAATGGCGCGCCTCAAACGGGTCGCGTTCAGGGTGATCTGGGTGAACCCACTGAAAGTCAGCCCTGGTTATGCGCCCCTCGCCCGTGGCATGGCCGCGGCGATGCCCTACATTGATGACTTCGTCGAAGGGCACTCGCTCGAGGCGTTGCGCGAATTGACCGAGGTCATTTCGCGCGAGTCGAACAGTTCGCGAAGGGCGGTCAGTCATGCGTGAGATTTTGGGCGACATCGACCGCTGGCGTTCGCAGAACAAACGCATCGCCGTGGCGCGCGTGATCGATATCGAAGGTTCCGGCCCGCGCGACCCGGGTGCGGCGATGGCGGTGAACGAAGACGGCGAGGTTTGCGGTTCGGTTTCGGGCGGGTGTGTCGAGGGTGCCGTCGTCACCGAGGCGCTCGAGATTTTGCAGTCGAACAGCCAGGGGCGACTCGTCAAGTTCGGCTACTCAGACGACGAGGCGTTCGCCGTCGGTTTGACCTGTGGGGGCGTCGTGCATCTGTTCATTCAGCCGTTGAACTGGTGATCGAACTGACTCTCAAACTTATGACTGCCGAACGATGATCTACGCAGCGCTCGCCGAACGAATTCGCGGCAACAAGCCGACCGTGCTGCTCACGGTGATCGACGGACCAAACACCGGCTCGACGCTTCTGGTGTCGCCCGATCAAAAAAAGTTTCCGACGCTCGGCACTTTGGGTGACGAAGAACTCGATCGTGTCGCCGCGCGCGACGCACTCGGCGAACTCGAGGCGGGTCGCACCAGCGTGCGAAATTACGGACCCTCTGGCCAGGTGACGCCCGAAGACCTGGTCGGCACGCCGACAGTGCGGATTTTCGTCGAATCTTTTTCGCCGCCACCGCAGATGATCATCTTTGGTGCGGTCGATTTCACCGCCGCGCTCGCCCGCGTGGCGAAAGTTCTCGGCTATTACGTGACCGTCTGCGACGCTCGCGAGGTGTTCGCCACCAAGCGAAGGTTTCCGATGGCCGATGAAGTCATCGTCACATGGCCGACACCCGTGCTCGCAGAACGAGGCCCCGACCTCGGCGCGCGCGACGCCGTTTGCATCCTCACCCATGATCCAAAATTCGACGTGCCGGCGATACAGGGCGCGCTCGCGACGGCGGTTGGTTACATCGGCGTGATGGGAAGTCGAAAAACGCACGCCAAACGACTCGAGCGACTCGCCGAGGTCGGCATCACGAAGCCAGCCGACTTGGCGCGACTGATGTCGCCGATCGGTCTAGACATCGGTTCGCGAACACCCGAAGAAACTGCGATCTCGATCTGCGCCGAGATCATCGGCAAACGGGTCGGTCGCAACGTGCCTTCGTTGGCCAACACAAGCGGGCCAATTCACAGATAATTTCTGCCGAGAAGTTACGGATTCGGGTCGACCCAACGCATCCATTTCACGCGCGTCTCGTCGATCTTGTGCACCTCAACGCTTCGGCCGTTGCGCGGCGCTTGAATAACGACGTTTTCGACGCCAAGCGACATCGAGATGTGACCCGGATACCAGGCCAAGTCGCCCACCTGCACCTCGTCGCTTTGCACACGCTCGCTGAACGAATATTGCTGCTGCGAACCGCGCGGTATCGCCAAACCGACGGTGTTCCAAGCGAATTTGATCAGCGCCGAACAATCAAGGGCGACGCCGGGCTCGTCGGCATTCGTTTTGTATGGCACGCCCAGTTGGGTGAGCGCCGCGAACAACACCCGTTGACGCTCGATGCCTGCGTCGAGCCAGGCTTGCTCTAGCGCGACTTTGTCGATTTCGAGATGTTCGGCGACGATGATCGCGATATTTTTCAGCCATCGTGCGGCGACATCGCGTTGTTCACGCTGTCTAATTTGGTCGGCCGACCTCAAGGCCTCGAGGGCGAACTGTGCCTGCTTGGCGACCCACGCCGACTCGATCGCCGGCATCGGTTTGGCGGCGACTGGCTCGACCGAAAACGGCCCACGGTCAAAAGAGAGCCCGAACGAAAGCACCAGCGCGCTCAAGAGGATACGAACGCCGAGCACGGCAGATCTGCGACAATACGAAACTTGGGGGTTCATAATGGGGAGGGTTGGCGTCAAACTAATTGAGCCGTGTAACAGGGTATCCAAACAAAGTCGCATCTGAAACCTGCCCGATTAAAATCGGCGCATGGCATTGTCGAAGCAATATCTGGCGAAAAAATGTGCCTCGCAACAAAAATTAGTGGCGAAACAATTGCGCAAGCAGAGAGTGAAACTTGATTTGAGTCAGGACGAACTCGCCCAACGCGCCGGCATCGAAAGAAAAACAGTCAATCGAATCGAGAACGGCCACTTCTCGCCGACACTCGAAACACTCACGCGGTTGTGCCTCGTGCTCAAAATCTCCCCAAGTACTCTCTTTGGCAGTGGTCGCCGCGCAAAAAAATAGACAAACTGCAACCGCGATTCTGCTTGCTGCAGGCGGTGGCTCGAGATTTTCCGGCACGAAACACAAGTTGTTGACGGTCATCAACGGTCGAAGCATTTTTTCTTGGTCGCTGCAACATTTGATCGAGGCGAATTTTAAGCACGTGGTCGTAGTAACAGGTGCGGTCGACTTGTCGGCTCAAATCGCGACTGCTGATACCGCGACGCAAGACATCGCCGTGATGCACAACCCCGATTGGCAATTGGGCATGGCTTCGAGTCTGCAGTGCGGAATCGCTCGAGCCCAGCAACTTGGCGCCGAATCGGTCGTGGTCGGTCTGGCCGACCAACCGGCGATTCTCCCGTCGGCATGGCGAAAAGTTGGCGCCTCGAACGCCCCGCTGGCGATCGCCACCTACAACGGAGTGCGCGGAAACCCGGTGCGATTGCACGCCGAGATCTGGCCGCTATTGCCGACGACGGGCGATGAGGGGGCGCGATCCCTTTTCAAATCTCATCGCGATTTGGTCGAAGAGATCGCTTGCGAGGGCTCGGCGCAAGATCTCGACACGACCGAAGATCTCGACCTGCTGACAAAGTTGCTCGGCGCATGAACCGGCGATGATCCGCAAATGACGCGACCGACGCTGCAAGACATCACGCGCGTAACCGAGTTGCTTGGTCGCAAGCCCCAAGGCGACTTTGAGGTCGCATTGCGCGGTTCAGATGGCGACATCATCGTCGTCAAGAACGCCCCGTTGCTGTTCGACGGCACGCCGATGCCGACACGATATTGGTTGGTCGGCGTGAAAGAGAACGTCGCGGTGAGTCGCCTCGAGTCTGCAGGCTGCATTGACCAAGCCGAACGAGAGGTCGACCCCGAAGAATTGCGTCTGACCCACCAGAGATATGCCGACGAGCGCGACGGCGCGATTTCGCCGAGCCATGTCGGCCCCCGACCATATGGCGGCGTCGCCGGCACCAGGGTCGGTGTGAAATGTTTGCACGCCCACTACGCCAATTGGTTGGTGAACAAAAGCGACGTCGTCGGCGCATGGGTCGACAAGCGACTTCGGCAGGATCAGCGACCCTAACTAGTCTGCTCTGATGGTGGGCAAAAACTTCGCGGCGATCGATATCGGCAGCAACTCGACGAACTTGTTGGTCGCCGATCAAGACGGAGCCACCGTGCATCGCGTCGTGACCACCACTCGACTCGGCAAAGACCTCGGCAAGACCGGCATGTTGAGCACCGAATCGATCGAACGAACTTTGCAATGTCTCGGTGAATATCAGCGTTTGATGGCGAGCAACGATGTCATCGCGACACGAGCCGTCGCCACTGCGGCGTGTCGGGCGGCAAGGAATACCGGTGATTTCTTTTCGGCGGCGAAAAAAATTATTGGCATCGAACCCGAGTTGATCTCCGGAGAGTCCGAGGGTGCGCTGTCGTTTCTCGGCGCCACCGGGGCGTTCGCCGAGAAAACAGCCACGCTGGTCGTCGACATCGGCGGCGCCTCGACCGAGCTGATGGTCGGGGCCGAAAGCCTGGAATTTTCGGTGAGTTTGCCGTTTGGCGCCGTCAGCGTCACCGAGTCGGAGTTGCATCGTGATCCGCCACGACCCGAAGAGTTGACGAACGCGATTTCGATGGTTTCCGATGCGGTCGACGATGTGGCGCACAATTATCCGCTGATTCGCTCGGTTGACCGAGTGATTGGCGTGGCGGGCACGATCGTCACGGTTGGCGCGGTCGAGGTCGGTCAGCGAGTTTTCAACCCAGATGCGCTGCACGCTCTGCGTCTCGGGCGCGACGCCGTCGAGGATGTTTTTCGAACCCTGGCCACCGAGTCGCTGGCAGATCGCGTGCACAACCCCGGACTGCCCCGTGATCGCGCCGACATCATCGTCGGTGGATGCTGCGTGCTCGTGGCGATTTTGCGACGCCTGCAGATTTCTGAAATCGTCGTCAGTCAGCACAATCTGCTCGATGGTCTAATCTCTGAGATGAGAAAAAAGTTTTCGTGAGTCATCTTTCATCTTCTTCGCCGAAACGGTTCATGCACCCGGCCGGTGCGCCAGTCGCACCGCCGCGACTTTACGGCGCGCGGGTGATGCTTCGGCCCCTCGTCGCCCATGATTTCGAGGCATGGAGCGAGGTGCGCCTGCGCAACATCGATTGGCTGACGGTCTGGGAGCCACGCCGATCCGAGTTTCTGGCCGACCCCGCGACAGACCGCGACGCATTCGAGCGGCGCTGCGTGGCACGCGATCGCGAACGGCAAAACGGCACGGCGTATGCGCTCGGCTTGTTCTTCAACAATTTTCTGGTCGGCGAGGTGAACATCAACAATGTCGTGCGTGGCGCGATGCAAATGGGCACGATCGGCTATTGGATCGATCGCAAGCACGCCGGCAACGGGTACGTGGCCGAGGGTGTCGCGGCGATCATGCAGTTCGCGTTCGACGACCTCAAACTGCATCGGCTCGAGGTCTGCATCATTCCGCGCAACACCAACAGCAAGCGCGTCGTCGAAAAACTTAACCTGCGCTACGAGGGTTTGTCGGAGCGGTTCCTCGAGATCAACGGCGTCTGGGAAGACCACCTGCGCTTTGCGATCACCGCCGAAGAGTGGCACGAACGCCGCGACACCCTCTCCCGCCAATGGCTCATGGCGAAAAAATAAGTTTTATTTTTTGATTTTGGCTTGGAGGGCGGCGAGGCGCTCGGCGAACCAGGGTTGCTTGGTCGTCCAAACTTGGGGCTCGAGTTCTTTGGCCACCGCCTGCTCGTGGGTCTGGACATTGGCCATTTCTTGGATCGTGCGCTTGGTGAGAACGGCCAGTTCGCGCGGGGCGCTCGCCGCGCGCCGAGCCATCGTGTGGGCCGCCGACATCAACTCGCCGTCGGGCACGCATTTGTAGACCAGACCAACTCGTGCCGCCTCGGCGCCGTCAAGAATCTCGCCGAAAATCACCGCCGCCATGGTGGCTTGCGGGCCGGCGATGTTTCGAAACATCCAAGTGTGACCACCGCCGGGGTGAAGACCGATCTGCAAAAATCGCGTGTCGAACTTGGCACGCTCGGCGGCGATGCGCACATCGCAACAAAGCGCGAGGTTCATGCCCGCACCCACGGCCGCGCCGTTGACTGCGGCGATCGTCGGCAACGGCGTTCTGGCGACGCGCAAAAAACCCTCGTAGATCTTGGTCAACGACTTGCCGTCGGCTTCGGCCAGGTTTCCCAGGTTCGCCCCGGCGCAGAACGCGGGTGGCGCACCCGTGACGATCAACGCGCCGACTTTCTGATCGCCCTCGATTTCATCCATCGCCGCCGTGATGTCGGCGACCATTTCGAGAGTCATCGTGTTGCGTTCGGCGGGATTATTCAGCGTCAAAATAGCCACACCCTCGCGGCGCTCGACCTGCACAAGACCCATGAGCATTTAGTTTGTCATATTGTTAGCGTGATCACCGCATGTTGGACCATGTCTTCAGCGACGCGATAAGCGCCCTGCGCGACGCGTTCTCGAACTCGTTTCTCGAGCGTCAGGCGTTCGATGAACACTTTCAATCCGATGTTCTGCTCGGCGACCTGGTTTGGCAGACGAGTTACGGTCTGCCCGGCGAGGGCCGCCCACCGCGGGTGATCGCCCTCGTGACGCTGACCTGGCCGAGTTGGAGTCAGGCCGTTTATCGCACCTGGTATACCGACGAGACATTTCACGAATCACCCGAAATCGAAATGGAGATCGTGTTCAGGGTGCAGCGACTCTCGACGCAGCCCGAGGCGAGTCAAGTCGAGACGATCGTGCCCGTGAAGAGCCCGCAAATCGGGCACGGGCAACTCGAGCGCGAGGGCATCACGATCGAGATAAACCATCCGTCACAAAACCCCGACTCGAACGACAGACAAACCGATTTCGCGATCGAAGTCACGTATCAGGGCAATTACGAACTGGCCGAGCAGACGCTGCAAGACGGCACGAGCAAATTGCTCGACGACAACTTCGGAAGTCTCGGCAGTTGGATCGCCTCTACCCTGGTCAAACTCGGCGACCTGAAACTCGCCTACCTGCCCGCCGACGAAAACTGACGACTCGACCTACAACAGGTCTTTCGGCACCACCGTAGAGAGTTGCACGATCGGTCGGGGGCCCATGTGGGTGATCACCTCTGAAGCGACGATCGACCCGATCTTGCCGCACTGCTCGATCGGTTTGCCCCGCACGAATCCATAAAGAAAACCCGCCGCATACATGTCGCCCGCACCCGTGGCGTCGACAACGCTGTCGACGGGCTCGGCATCGATGATCACGACCTCGTCGCCGTCGATCACAACCGAACCGTGCTCGTTGCGTGTCACCGCGGCGAATTCGCAATTCTCGCGCAATTTGTGCAGCCCGTCGTTGATCGATCTCACCTGATAAAGCGACTTCAATTCGTCTTCGTTGGCGAACAAAACGTCGATGTCGTTCTTCACCAACGACAAAAAGTCGTCACGATGGCGATCGACGCAAAAAGAGTCGGACAACGTGAGCGCGACCTTGCGACCCGCCGCATGGGCATATTCGGCCGCCGTGCGAAAGGCGTCTTTTGCGGCGTCTTTGTCGAACAAGTAGCCCTCGAGCAACACGACCGCGGCGCTTTGCACGGCCTCTTTCGAGATATCGGCAGGCTCGAGCAGCGAGGCCGCCCCGAGAAAAGTGTTCATCGTGCGGTTTCCGTCGGGGGTGACGACGATCAGGCAGCGACCCGTGTCTTCGGTCGTGCTGTTCGCACCCGGAAAAAAACTCACGCCAACCGACGACATGTCGCGGGCAAACGCCTGACCAAGTCGGTCGGCCGAAATCTTGCCGATAAAACCGGCCCGACCACGCAGGCTGGCCAGACCGTAGGCGGTGTTGGCGGCTGAACCACCGCTCACCTCGGTGCGCGAATTCACGAGCGAATGCAGATGCTTCGAGCGTTTGATGTCGACAAGATTCATCGAACCTTTGACGATCTTCTCGCGCACGAGAAAACCCTCGTCGACGGTGGCCAACACATCGACCAGGGCGTTTCCGATGGTCAACGCGTCAAGGCTTACTCCCGCTTGATTCGTTAGGTCGGTGGGTGGCACGCGTTCTTAACTTTGGCGACTTACCGCGCTGAGCTCGCCCTTGGCGAGTCGTTGCTGCAATTCTCGTTTCAAGAATTTGCCCGCGGCGTTGCGCGGCAAAGGTTCGCTCATCACGATGACGTGTGCCGGCACCTTGAACGCGGCGATCTTGCCGTCCAAAAACTTCCACAGGTCTTTGGGATCAAGCACCGCCCCCGCCTTGGCCAGAATCGCGACGCCAACTTCTTCACCCAGTCGTTCGTGGGGCACGCCGAAAACCGCGGCTTCGTGCACCGACGGATGGTCGTAGATCGCGCTCTCGACTTCGGCACCGTAGATGTTTTCTCCCGCGCGAAGAATCATGTCTTTGACGCGATCCTCGACATATACGAAACCTTCGGCGTCCAATCGACCGATGTCGCCCGATCGCAACCATCCGTCGACGATCGTCTCGGCGGTGGCGTCGGGGCGATTCCAGTAGCCACGAATCAGCATCGGGCCGAAGAACCAGATCTCGCCCGCCTCGCCGGTGGGCACGGGTTTCAGGTTTTCGTCGCGAACCTCGACCCGCATCGGCAACACCGCACGACCGGTGCTGGTCGGGTGCGCCAAATAATCGGAGCCAGTAATGCCCGGACCAAAGGCGTTCGTTTCGGTCATGCCATAACCAAGTTGCGGACTGCCGTTTTTGACTTTGTTGTTGACTTTGCCGACCAACGAAGTCGGTGACGGTGCGCCACCCCCGCCCACCGCGCGCAGGCTGGATGTGTCGTATTTGTCGAACACGGGCGAGTTGACGAGATCCCAACTCTGGGTCGGCACGCCGACGAAGTTCGTGATCTTTTCGCGCTCGATGATCTCGAGCGCTTTTTCTACATCCCATTTGTACATGATCACCAGTTTCAGGCCGGCGATGAAACAACTCATCATCACGGGCACGCAACCCGTGACGTGGAACAGCGGCACGATCAAAATGAACGACAGCGGAACCTCGGGGTCTTTGACCTCTTTGAGTTTCACGCCCGCCAAATTCAGCACGGAGTTGCGCGAGGCGAAACCCATCAATGCCGAGATGATCGCGCGGTGGGTCGACACCGCACCCTTGGGTCGGCCCGTCGTGCCCGATGTGTAAAGAATCGTCGCGTCGTCATCGGGTTGAATGTCGACAACCGGACATTTTTGCTTGGCCTCGAGAAACGGCGCGAGCGCGTCTTGCCACTTGTCGACGCCCTGAGGCAACGGCTTTTCGGCGCGCACCACCAAAACTTTTACGCCGAGTTTCTGGCAACTGGCATGGGCGATATCGAATCGCTGTTGGTCGCAGATCAGCACTTTGGCGCCCGAATCTTGCAGCGCGAAATCCATCTCGTCCTCGACCCACCACGAGTTCATCGACACCGAAACACCGCCCGCCGAAATGATCGCGGCGAACGACATCACCCATTCGGGATAATTGCGCATCGCGATCGCGACCCTGTCGCCTTTTTTGATGCCGTAACCACCGACGAGCAGGTTCGCCAAAGCGTCTATGCGATCGGACGCCTGGGTGAAATTGAAACTTTCACCCTCGTAAACCAAAAACGGCTTTTCACCGTGCCCGCGGGCGCCGCCGAACACCTGACCCAAATGTTGCGGTGCATTCTTGAAAATTCGCGTCTTGACCCCGAGCACCTCGGCGTCGATCAACTCGAATATCTGTCCGGGTGCGGTGACCGCGAGGTTGGCTTCTTCCCAGGTCATCGCCATCGTTCACATCCTCCAATGCGGTGCGCTAAGCATTGAAATATTGTGCCACTCGGGTTGGTCGCCCACCTAACCCGCACTCGACTTGTGGAGCTGAGGGGAATTGAACCCCTGGCCTGTACATTGCGAACGTACCGCTCTGCCAACTGAGCTACAGCCCCGAAAACCTCTCAACCAACCGTTTGACCGGCGACCAACAACCTAGATGCGGTTGCGAAACTGGCGCATATAGCGGGTGCTGTCGCGCTGCATGCGAAGTTGCACCAACCAATAGCAGTAACCCAACAAACCGATCAGGCTGAGCGTGAACGCATAGACCAACACGATCGAACCGGTCGTGAACGCCAAGAACAACGAAACCACGGTCGCCGTCGCCAAACCCACCACGGTGTGCTGACGTCGTTGACGCACCAGTTCGCGCGCATAAAAACTGCCCGAAAGTCGCTGATGAGAGCGCGTGCCCTCGGGTCGCAAAATCGGGCTCGTCAGATGCGAAATATGATGCGCTTGACGCGGACGCATTTGACTTGGCGCCAACTCGCGCGACATGCCGCGCAACTGGGCCTGCGGGTGTCGCAAGTTCGTGCTTTGCAGCGACGAAAGGTTGCGGCGAAAGTTGCTCACCGACATCGTCGGCGAACTGTTTATGCGGGCGCGCACCAGCGGCGGCAAAAGAACTGCCAGCCATGCGGCACCGACGATCAAAAGAATCAACTTGCTCATGGGGTCTCCCAATTCTATTAGAGGTTCACCAGATCGCTACTCAAACCGCTCAGAGCCCTAAAAATAAAGGGATGAGGTGTGCCGCCCGCAGAACGCCCCGAGGTCACGCCTCGCGTCGATAAGTGCCCTGGCGGCCGCCCGATTTCTCCCACAGGGTGAGATCACCGATGACCATCGCCCGATCGGCGCTCTTGCACATGTCGTAAATGGTCAGAGCGGCGACCGAGCACGCGTGCAGAGCCTCCATTTCGACACCTGTTCGGTCGACGGTGTCGACTTGCGCCTCGACGGCGATGAAGTCGTCGCCGATTTCGAAATTGATGTAAACCGAGCCGACCAGCAACGGATGACACAACGGAATCATCTCGGCGGTTCGCTTCGACGCCTGAATACCCGCGACGCGGGCGACCGCGAGCACATCACCTTTTTTGACCTCGCGATTGGCGATCGCCGCGGTCGTCTCTGGCTTCATGAAAACTTTGCACCGTGCGACCGCGCGACGGTGGGTCGGTTCTTTCGGCGTGACATCGACCATGCGCGCCCGACCCAGAGGGTCGAGGTGCGAGAAATTAAGTTCAGACATGTTCAGCCACCGATCTGGCTCATCGATCTCTTCGGTCGAACGAAAGTGACGTTGCCGATGGCGTGGCCCGCCCACTTCGTGCCGACCGCCCGCTTGATCTCGTCGGCGATCGCATCGTCGGTTGCACCACCGCGCAACATCGCCCGCAAATCGAACTCGGTGGTCGAAAACAGGCAGGTTCTGAATTGACCCTCGGCCGTCAAGCGCACCCGATCACAGTCTCCGCAAAAAGGCTTCGTCACCGACGGAATCACGCCGACCGTGCCGCCGCCATCGAGGTATCGCCAACTATCGGCGGGGGCGGCGCCGCGCGCAGCCTGCTGCTCAAGCGGAAAAACCTGGTTGATTTGCGCGACGATCTCGTCTTGACCGACGACGCTGTCGGCCCGCCACTCACCTTGCGCGTCTAGCGGCATGAACTCGATGAACCTGACTTCGACCTGCTTTTCACGCCCGAATCGGGCCAACGCCAGAACCTCGTCGTCGTTGACGCCGCGCTGTATCACGGCGTTGATCTTGACCGGCGAGAAACCGGCTTGAATCGCCGCGTCGATGCCGTCGAGAACATTCGCCAGGTGGTCGCGTCGGGTGATCTTGAAGAATTTTTCGCTCTGCAGGGTGTCGAGGCTGATGTTGATGCGCTCGAGACCCGCGCTCTTCAACTCGTCGGCGAGAAGACGCAGCGTCGCCCCGTTGGTCGTCAGGGCCAAGTCGATTTTCTGGCCTGCACGCGGCGAGTCGGCACCGTCGCGCACTCTGAGCCGCGAGAGTTTTTCCACCAGCACGGGCAGATGCGCCCGCACCGTGGGTTCGCCACCCGTCAGGCGAATGCTGTCGACGTCGAACCGTTCGACACAAATCGTGGCCAGTCGATTGATCTCTTCGAATGTCAGAATCTCTTTGCGGTCGAGCCAAGCCATGCCCTCTTCGGGCATGCAGTAGGTGCAGCGAAAGTTGCAGCGATCGGTTATCGAGATGCGCAGGTCGCGAACGGTTCGACCGAAAGGGTCAATCAACTTCATAACCGAACTCCCACGAGCCGAGCCTATTGCCCGAGAAGCATCACTTCTACTTCGGCGCCCACACCCAAACCCTGCCCATCGGGCACGATCGCCAAGCCGTTGGCTTGCGCGGTGGCGGCGAGTTGATGGCTTCCCTGTGGCCCGGTGTCGCGCACATGCAGTCGTCCGTCTTCACCGAACTTGCCGAACACGCGCATGAAGTGAATCTTGCCGTCTTGTTTTCGCTTCATCGGCGCGTCGACGATCGCGCGCACGGTCGGTCGCCGAAGGTCGACGGTGTGACCCATCATCTTGCGCAGGGCCGGTCGAGCCAAAAGTTCGAAACTGATCATCGACGAGACCGGGTTGCCGGGCAGACCGAAAATCGGCACGACCCGCTGGTCGCCGGTCTTCAATTTGCCGAACGCAAACGGTTTCGCCGGTTTGATCGCCATCTGCATCCACTTCATTTCGGCGATGCGCGACAAGACGATCTTGACGACATCGAAATCGCCCTGCCCGACCCCGCCGCTCGTGACGATCGCGTCGCAGCGAGCGGCGACGTCGCGAAGAACTGCCTCGAGTTTCGTTTCATCATCGTCGATGATGCCCAGATTTATCACTTCGCACCCGGTCGCCTCGATCATCGCCGCCAGCATCGTCAAATTGCTCTCACGAATCTGGCCTGGTCGCAGCGTCGAGCCGTCGATCACCAGTTCGTCGCCGGTCGACAACATCGCCACCCGCAGTTTCGGATATGACGAGACCTCGCGAGCATTGATGCCCGCGAGCACGCCGATGCCTGCACTGTTGATCACCTCGCCCGCCCTGAACACGACGTCGCCCGCGCGAACATCCTCGCCGATCTCGCGCACCGCGTCGCCAATTTTGGCGGCCTTGTTGCAACGCACACGGCTCGCGCTCAACACCGTGGCGTCTTCGATCATCACCACCGCATCGGCCCCGCGTGGCATCGGCGCACCGGTCATGATTCGCGCCGACTGCCCCGCGCCGATTTGATACTCGGCGACATGACCGGCACCGATCACGCCGAGCACCTCGAGTTCGACGCCGGGTTTGTCGACATCTTGGGCGCGCACGGCAAAACCATCGACGGCCGTATTTGCGAACGGGGGCACGAACTCGGTGGCCACCACATCTTGGGCGACAACACGACCCGACATCAGACGACAGTCGACTTTGATCGGGGCGAGGCTCGAGCAACCACCGATCACGATTTCAGAGGCTTCGGATAAAGAAATCACATCGCTGACGGTATCGCCCGGAAAATACCTGCAGATACTGTGGTTGCGCGAACATGTCCGTTTATCAGTCTCTTTCGTCGTCGGGCCACGCGGCATCGTGGAAATCGCTCGGCCTACCCGGCACCGGGCAAGACTGCTCGGTCTCTCTGCGCTGGGAGAACGAAGGTTGGACGGCCGAGGGCTCGCTCGGCGACGACGACGCACAATTTGTCTTGCGCCTTTCGGCGGGTTGGGTGGTGCAGCAGTGCCTGCTGTTCCGCGATCTTGAAGAGCCTGATTTGTGGCTCGGCACCGACAGTCATGGTCGATGGGGCGAGGTCAACGGCGCACATCGCACAGAACTCGACGGGTGCACCGACGTCGATTTCGTAAATACGCCGTTCACGAACTGCATTCCGATTCGTCGTCTGCCGCTGCTTGTGGGTCACAGCGCGACGCTGAGTGTGGCCGTGGTCGATGTCGAAACTTTGGGCATCACAAAACAGTTGCAGCAATACACGAAAGTTGCGCCGAACACCTGGCGATATTTCAGCGGTGCATCAAACTGCGAGGTCGAGGCGAACGTCGATGAATTTGGTTTCGTGGTCGACGAACCTGATCGGTTTCGTCGCCTCGTCTAGTTCGCGCGAATAGTTTGCGCGTTTTCTTCGCGAATGGTCAGCGCGTCAGTCGGTGACGGCGGCGTAAACAAGCGAACGCAGATATTGCCGAATCGGATACGTGCTGGAAGGAATCAATTGCGTGAAGAACATCGCGCTGATTTCGTTCACGGGGTCGACCCAAAAAACCGTGCTGGCCATGCCACCCCAACCGAAAGTTCCGTTCGGGCAGGCCGATCGGGTCTTTGCCTGATCTACGACCACCGAGAATCCGAGACCAAAGCCGATGCCGTCGTAGAAGATCTCTTCGCCAAGCGGGCGACCAAAAGTCGAGATGTCGGCGTTGTTCGGCAGTTGGTTGATCACCATCATGTCGAATGTGCGCGACGAGACCAGACGAACGTCACCCGATCGACCGCGACCCTCGAGCATGCGGACGAACTTGAAATAGTCGGCCGCGGTCGAAATCAAACCCCCGCCACCCGACAAGAAAACCGGTTTGTCCAGCGAACTGTTGCCGAAGCGGCCCAATCTGAGTTTCGAGTCTTTGGCCTCGTCATAGCGGTAGAGCGACGCCATTCGCTCGTGCTTTTCTGACGGGGCGAAAAAAGCCGTGTCATGCATCGACAACGGTTCGAAAATCTCTTTTTGAAAGAACTCGTCGAGCGGCATCTTGGCGACGACCTCGATTATTCGCCCGACGATGTCGGTGGCGACGCTGTAGTTCCAACTCGAGCCGGGCTGAAAAAGCAAAGGAAGTGCCGCAAATTTGTCGCAGACCACCTCGAGCGATTCGTTGAACCCGACACCGGCCTCGAAACCCGCTCGGCGATACATGTCGTCGACGACATCGGCATACATGAAGCCGTAGGTCATGCCCGCCGTGTGCGTCAACAAGTGCCACACCCTGATCGGCTCGGTGAGCGCGTTGGTCAAGGGCTTCAAGATCGTGCCCGTGTTCCAAACCCGCGTCTCGCCGAACGACTCGATGAACTTGCTCACCGGGTCGGTGAGTTGCAACAGTCCCCGTTCGACGAGCATCATCAACGCCAACGAGGTGACGGGTTTCGTCATCGAGTAGATGCGGTACATCGTGTCATCGGTGATCGGCGTGCCGGTTTCGGAATCTTTGTGGCCGTACATTCCGAAATGGGCGACCTTGCCCTTTCGCGCCACGGCCACCGCGTAACCGGCCAATCGACCGCTGTCGACATAGCGATTGAAATGCTCGTCGATTTTTTTAAGGCGCGCCGCGTCGAGACCGACATCTTTTGCATCGATGTTCGCACCAAACTTCTCGGTCATCGAACCCAACTTTAAACTATTTGTTGAACTTTTCTTTAAGCCAAGCGTTCAACGGCGCGCCGATATCTTTGCGCTGCAGGGCGATTTCGATCACCGCGCGCAACAGACCCATCGGCGTGCCCGTGTCATAGCGCGTGATATCGCTGACGATGCCGTTCAACGAGCGTTCGGCGGCCAGCATCGCCAGGGCGTCGGTGAGTTGAATCTCAGAATTCGCGCTCGGCTTGACCTGGTCGAGTTTGTCGAAAACGGTCGGTGCAAACACATAGCGACCGATTATCACGATGTCGCTGACCGCTTCGGCAGAACTTGGTTTTTCGACGACCTGCAATATTTCGACCGAAGACTCCGCCCCGCCCGAATAACCGGCAACCTTGACATTGCCGTAGCTCGAAACTTCTGCGGGGGCGACCCGTTTCAGACCGATACTGCTCTTGCCCGTGGCTTCGAATTGGGCGACGAGCTGCTTGGTCAGCGACGCGTCGCCCATTATCTCGTCGGGCAGCATCACGATGAACGGATCTTTGCCGACTGCCTGGCGAGCGCAACCCACCGCATGACCCAAACCCAACGGCGCATCTTGATAAACGACGCTGACCGAAACTTTGTCGGTGCTGGCCGTCGCGACATAGTTTTCGATCGAAGGCTTGGTTCGGCTGGTAACGACTATCACCTGGTCGCAACCTGCCGCGATCGCCTCGTCGATGACGAACTGCAGCGCCGGCGTGTCGTATATAGGAAGCAATTCTTTCGGTGTTGCGCGGGTGGCCGGCAAAAATCGGGTTCCCATCCCCGCCGCAGGAATCACAGCAGTTCGCACAGCCACACAAGCATCCTAGAATCAAAAGCCCTATGCCGACCTATGTCTACAAGTTCATCGACTCGGGCGAGACGATCGAGATCTATCAGGCGTTCAGCGAAGAGGCGTTGACCGAGGCGCCTCATCCGTCCGACGGCAAAATGCGCAAGGTAAAAAAAGTTTTCACGCCCGTCGGCATCACTTTCAAAGGTGGGGGCTTCTACAAGACCGATTCGAGTTCGCAGTCGAATACCGGGACGAAGACCGAGAAGAACGCGGGGACGCAGACCGGGACGAACAACAAAACCACCACAGACGCGGGCGCATCTTCGCCATCAAGTTCGTCGACCGAAAGTTCATCGGGTTCGACGAGCTCGACGAGTTCATCTTCGCCAACCGCCCCGACACCGCCAACGAACACGGGCAAGACCGCGACTCCAGCCAAAAGCGAGTAAACCGCACACATGGCGCAGCCATGAAGAAGAATCTCCTCGAAGTTTGGTACGACCTGTGTCGCGATGCGGCCCGACAGAAGATTCTCGTCATCGTTCTCGCAATAATCTGCAGTCTCTTTTATCTCGTCTCGGCCGTCGCAATGCGGCCAGAAGCCAAACAACCGATCGCGCTTGGCGCATCGGCCAGCGCGGTTCCCGTCGGGTTCAGGGCTGTCGCGCTGCAGAGCGCCGGCCCGCTGCCCGAGATTCGAACCGGCGACCACGTCGATGTGATCATCGACTCGACCATCGCGCTCGAACGGGTCCTGGTTTTCGACGTCATCGACCAACCGAATCGTCAGACGACCGTCGTCTTGGCGGTGCCCGTGACCAGCACGGCGATGATCGCCAATGCCGCCGCCCTAGGCGCGGTCAGCCTGGTCTTAGTTGGCTGAACACGATCAGCAAAACTGCCGAACCCAACAAAACTCGATACACGACATACGGCGAAAAAGACTTGGTGCGCACGAGTCGCACCATCGACCACATTGCGAACCAACCCGCGACACCGCTGCTCGCGATGCCCACGATCATCGGCACCAACAACCCCTCGGGCATGCCGTCGCGCGCCAACTGGGCAAGTTTGAACGCGACCGCGCCGCCGATGATCGGCACGCTCATCAAAAATGAAAGGCGCGCCGCCGCCTCGCGAGAAAAACCCCCGAGACGCGCCGCGGTGATCGTTATTCCCGAACGCGAGGTGCCCGGATTAAGCGCGAGAATCTGCGCCGAACCGATTAGCAACGCGTCGCGCAAAGTCAGGCCGTCGACGTCGCGCTGACCCGGCGTGGCACCCGCCCGACGATCTGCCCAGACCAAAAGCAGACCAAAACCGATCAGGCTCATCGCGATCAGAACCGGTGTGCCGAGTCGATCGGTGATCGAGTCTTCGAACACCGCGCCAACCACGCCAGCCGGCAACGCCGAGGCGACCAAAAACCAGGCGCGTCTTCCCGTGGCTCGATCGATAGTCGGGGCATCGTTCGCTTTTCGATGCACCACAACTTGTAGACCTTGGCGCAGATAACCGCCCAACTCGGCACGAAGATAGACGAGCACCGCCACGAGCGTGCCGAGATGCAGCGCGGTGTCGAAAGCCTTGGCTGTGGATTGCGAATCGAAATCATTCCAGTTGAACAACCACGGCACGATCTCCAAATGGCCGCTCGATGAGATCGGCAAGAACTCGGTCAAACCTTGCACGATGCCAAGCACGATCGCGTGCCAGATCGACATCGGCTTTACGAACCGCTCATCATCACGTCGTCGATCACCAAAGTTAGACCCACCGCGCGCATCGGCAACCAGTCGATGTCGTTGCCGAGACTGACTATGTTCAGCAACATTTTCTGCAGGGTCGAGGCGATTGTAAATTCGCGAATCGGCGCGCCAAGCGTGCCGTTCGTTATCACGATGCCCGACGCGCCCGTCGAAAAGTCGCCCGAAATCGTGTTCACTCCGCTGTGCATGCCGGCCACATCTTGAATCAGCACGCCGTCGTCGATAGTGGCGATCAACTCGGCCTGCGACTTGGCACCAGGCTGAACCTGCATCGCCAGACAACCAACCCCCGGCCCGCCCGCAAAACCGCCGCGCGTCGCGTTGCCCGTGCTCTTGGTGTTCATGCGTCGCGCGCTGTAACTCGAATGCACGAACTTTTTCAGCACGCCGTTTTCGATCAACACATTGCGTCGCGCCGCCAGACCCTCGCCGTCGATGTCTGTGGCGGTATACGCCAAGGGGTTCGTCGGGTCGTCGACGAGCGTGAACTTCGCGCTTGCGACCTGCTCGTTCAGACGATCGGCGAAAAGGCTGCGGCCCTTGGCCAAGTTTTCACCGTTCAGCGCGCTCGACAAAATGCCGACGAACTGCGAGGTCACATACGGGTCGAGCACGATCGTCACTTTTTTGCTGGCGGGTTTGGTCGCACCGATCAAACGGGTCGCGCGATCGGCCGCTTCGCGGGCCGCCTTGCCCAGGTCGAACTCTTTCGGCGAGTCACCGACCGAGAAGCCGAAACCTGTCAACGCCTCGTCGCCGTCATCGGCGAGGGTCGCAACCGAGACATAACACGAGTTGCCTCGCCCGCTCTCGCGAATGCCCGTCGTGGTTGAAACAGCCGTCTCACCCCAGCCATCTTCGTAATTCGATTGCTCGGCGCGCACGCGCGGGTCGGCGGCCAACGTAAGTTTCTCCAGTTCTTTTGTGATCTCGATCTTCTTGTCGGTCGGATAATCCGCCAACTCTTGATCCCAGAACTTTTGTGGCACCTGCTGCACGCCGTCGGGCTCGGCCAAACCCGCCCACTCGTCGACAGTGCCGAACTGAATGTTGTCGCGCGCCTCGGCCAACACCTCGTCGATCGCCGTGGGCTCGAGCGTGCCCGCATATGCGAAACCGGTGCGACCCTCTTTGATGATGCGAATGCCGACGCCCTCGCTTTGCGCCGAAACAAAATGTTCGAGTTCGCCTTCATAAACACGCACTGATGTTTCGCCGCCCCGGGCGACATAGGCCTCGATCTGTTCGCCCGGTCTCGCCTGCTCGACGACCAGATCGGCAAGTTTCTGCAGATCGGGAACCTCGACGCTCATGCGGCGGTGCCACCGATTGTCATCGACCTAACTCGCAGCGTCGGTTGACCATCGCCCACAGGCACGCCTTGGCCGTCTTTGCCGCAGGTGCCCGGGTTGCCCATCGCGAAATCGTTGCCCAACAGGTCGATGTCTTTCAAGACTTCCGGACCGTTGCCGATCAAGTTGCCTTCGCGCAACGGCTCGGTAATCTCGCCGTTCTCGATCAGGTACGCCTCGGTCATGCCGAAAACAAAATCACCGCTCGCGGTGTCGACCTGACCGCCGCCAAGTTTTGCGATGTAGACGCCCTGCTTGGTGTCGCGAATGATGTCGTCGGGATCTTCTTTTCCGTTGATCACGAAGGTGTTGGTCATTCGCACCATCGGCAAGTGTTGGTAACTCTGGCGACGACCGTTGCCGCTTTGCGCGCGACCTTCTTTGCGCGCGCGCAGGTAGTCCCACATGTAGTCGGTCAAGATGCCGTCTTGAATCAGCGTGTTGCGCTGCGATGGATGCCCCTCGTCATCGATGCCGATCGCCCCCCACTCTGCGGTCATCGTGCCGTCATCGATTAGCGTCACGAGCGGCGAAGCGACGAGTTCGCCCATCTTGCCGCGGTAGACGCTGGCGCTCTTGCCGACGAGGTCTGCCTCGAGACCATGACCGCAGGCCTCGTGAAAAAGCACTCCGCCACTGCCGCGCTTGATCACCACCGGCATCGAACCCGAAGGTGCGGGCCGAGCAGAAAGTTTCGTCACGGCCTGTTTGGCGGCGCGAATCGCCAACTCTTCGACATCGTTCTCGTCGAACATCTCAAAACCGATCGTGTGACCAAGCGAGTCGTAACCGGTTTGCATTCCGCCGTCGCCGGTCGCCACCACGCTGACTCGCAACAGAGTGCGCACCTGTTCATCGGCGCTCAACACGCCGTTGCTGTTGGCCACCAAAATTCGCCGACGCGAGTCGCCGTAGCCCGCCGAAACCTGCACGATCGCGGGGTTGACGCCACGAGCCGCCGCGTCGACACGTTTGAGCAATTCGACTTTCCGCGACTTTTCGACGCCATCGGGAGAAATCTTCACTTCGTTGACGGGGTGACGCGTCAACGACCCGAGTTGAACCTTGTTCACGCCGCCGCCACCTTGTTTGGCCGCCAGCGCGGCCGCTTTGGCCGCGGCGATCAGACCCTTTTCTGAAAGATCAGATGTGTGGGCGAAACCCGTCGTCTCGCCGGAGACCACCCGTATGCCGGCGCCACGATCGCGACCCGATGTGACCTGCTCGACTTTGCCGTCGTCGAGACCCGCCGAGGTCGAGCGCTTGTCTTCAATGTAGACCTCAGAAAACTCGGCCCCGGTGCCGCGACCCGCCGCCAGAACCTTCTCTAAAACATCGGGGCTGACCAGCGGTTCGTGGGTTTGGGTTTTTGGCATCCCCTCAGCCTAGGCGTGGTCAATCTGTCGCAACTATTGCGGTCGTAATCTTGAGACGTGGAAGCCGACACAAACACGCCGAAAAAAACAGGGCGACGCCCCGCCCTGCCCGTCGACTTCGAACATCGAATGGTGTGGTGGAAAGAAGTCTTGATCTTCGGGATTTTTTATTCGGTCTACACCCTGATCCGCAACCAGTTTGGTTCGACTCTCGTCGAGGGCGTGTCGGTGCCGAACCACTCGTTCACCAACGCGATTCGCATAATCGAGTTCGAAAGGTTCATCGGTCTTTATCATGAAGAGACTTTGCAAGACTGGTTCTTGCCGCATGTCTGGTTCATCAAAACGATGAACGTCTACTACGGCACCGCCCATTTCTTTGTGACGCTCGGCGTCTTCATCGCTCTATACGTGTTTCGGCCCGGCGTTTTTGCTCAGTGGCGAAACACGCTCGCAGTGATGACCGCACTGGCGATCATCGGTTTTTCTTTGTTTCCGTTGATGCCGCCCCGACTTCTCGACGCACCGTGCCCCGACGCGGGTTACGGGGCGAGTTGCATCGAGAGCGAACTTCGCAATCGAAACGGTGCCGAAAATTTCGGCTTCGTCGACACGATCAAAGAGTTTGGCGGGCCGTGGGCTTTCGACAGCGGTGCGGGCAGCAAACTGACGAATCAATACGCGGCGATGCCGTCGCTGCACATTGGTTGGGCGACATGGTGCGCGTTCGCGCTCTGGCCGATCGCCAGAAAATTGTGGATGCGACTCGCGTTGCTGATTTACCCCACTGTGACCATGTTGTGCATCATCGTCACCGGCAACCATTTTTGGATGGATGGCGTCGGCGGAATACTCGCTTTCGCTGTGGCATATTTCATCGGCACCGAACTGCACTACTTCAACCACCGCCGACTGATGGCCAGACTCGTTGAGGCCCAAACAACCGCTCGGGACTAGCGTTGAGGGCGTTATGGCGCTCTCCGACATTCGCCAGCCCAGCGATCTCGCAAATCTCAGCTTCGAACAACTCGCCGAATTGGCCGTCGAGATTCGCGAGTTCATCATCGATGCGGTGGCCAAGAACAGCGGACATCTCGGCTCGAATCTCGGCGCCGTTGAACTGACCCTGGCTCTTCATCGTGTGTTCGAGTCTCCGCGCGACGCGATTTTGTGGGACACAGGCCACCAGGCCTATGTGCACAAGATCGTCACGGGCCGCCGCGTTGGCTTCAACAATCTGCGCCAAGCGGGCGGACTTTCGGGCTACCCGAGCCGCGAAGAAAGCGTGCATGACTTCATCGAAAACAGCCACGCGTCAACGGTGCTGAGTTACGCCTATGGTCTCGCGGTTGCCAGGGACCAAAGCACCAAACCCGATCATCGGCATATCGTCGCGGTGATCGGCGACGGCTCGCTCACGGGCGGCATGGCCTACGAGGCGCTGAACAACCTCGGTCACTCGGGTCGTCGTGTGATCATCGTGCTCAACGACAACGGTCGCTCGTACGCGCCGACGATCTCCAATGTCACGAGCCCACAAAACACGAACACCGCGCCCGATGCGCTCGACGAAACCGGCGAGTTGGCCCGACCACAAGATCGCCTGACGCAGATCCTCTCGCGGGCGCTCACCGACATCAGACTCAACCCCGTCTATGTTCGACGCCAACGCAAACTCGAGAAGTTTCTCTATGATTTGCCGATCGTCGGGCCGCAAGCCGAGCGCGGAATCGAGGCGTTCAAGGCCGGCGTCCGCGAATATCTGCAACCCACCGCGTTCTTCGAGGCCCTCGGCGTTCGCTACATCGGGCCGATCGACGGTCACGATCAAAAGGCGCTCGAGCATGCGCTCAAGTCGGCGACCGCGCGCGTCGAAGAAGGCCCGCTCGTCATTCATGTGATCACGCAAAAGGGTCGGGGTTACCCGCCCGCCGAAGACGACGACGAGAAAAATCTGCACGATGCACCCGTGTTCGACCCCGTCACTGGTCCCCCAAAATCAGTGCCGACGGGCTACACGCAGGCGTTCGCCGACTCGATCATCAAGATCGCCGAACAAGATTCGCGCGTCGTGGCGATCACAGCGGCGATGCCGGGACCGACGGGCTTGTTGCCGTTTCAATCGCGATTTCCCGAGCGCTTCATCGATGTCGGCATCGCCGAGCAGCATGCCGTAACCGCCGCGGCCGGCATGGCGATGGGTGGTTTGCGTCCGGTCGTCGCGCTCTATTCGACATTTTTGAATCGCGCCTGGGATCAACTCGTCTACGACGTAGCGCTTCATCGTTTGCCCGTCGTGTTCTGCCTCGACCGCGCCGGAGTCACTGGCGACGACGGGCCGAGCCACAACGGCGTCTACGACATGGCGTTGTTGTCGAAAGTGCCGGGCATGCGATTGCTCGCGCCGTCGAGCGCGCAAGATCTGGCGCAGATGCTCGAAGATGCGATCGGTCTGGCCGATTCTGGCCCCGTGGCGATTCGCTACCCGAAAGGTCTGGCTCGTTCGGTGGGCGAACATGAGATCGGTTCTGGGCTTCAGGCGCGAAAACTTCAGGCTTCATCTGCACCGAATGTCTGCGTATTGGCGATCGGCAAAATGGTGGCGTCAGCCGAGACCGCGGTGCGCACCCTGGCAAGTCGCGGCATCGAGATCACGCTTTACGATGTTCGAAGTTGCGTGCCTGCCGACGAGAAAATGATCGCCGACGCCGCCCGCCACTGCGTCGTGGTGACGATCGAAGACGGAATTCGCGACGGTGGCATCGGAATGATGCTCGCCGACC
>Ga0194118_10000814_pt1 | contig 49183 bp, 46 predicted proteins | sample TA2MahsurfametaG_2_FD_148662 | JGI IMG/M metagenome (GOLD analysis project Ga0194118, IMG submission 148662) | Freshwater microbial communities from Lake Tanganyika, Tanzania - TA2015013 Mahale N5 surface | ecosystem: Environmental > Aquatic > Freshwater > Lake | place: Tanzania: Lake...
GAAACAAACTTTCGAAATCCTCGCGCAGCGCGGGAACGCGGGCGAGCGAGAGGCACAGCGACTGCAAGTCGCGCGCGTTGCCCGACTGCTGCGACAACCGCGAGAGCGTGCGCTCGATGTCGCGGATCCCCTTGAGCGACTCGCGGCATTTGGAGAGCAGGAACGGCTCGGCGAGCAGCGCGGCGATGACGTCCTGCCGGGCGACCAGCGTGTCGAGGTCGCGCAGCGGATGGAGAATCCAATCGCGCAGGAGACGCGCGCCCATCGGCGTCGATGTGCGGTCGAGCACGCCGAGCAGCGTGTGGCCGCGGCCAGCCCGTGAATCGACCAGATCAAGATTGCGTTGCGAGGCGGCGTCGATATGCACGTGCGCGGCGGATTCACGCACCCGCGGTGGCTTCAGGTGGTCGCAGGGGCGCCGCAACTGGTGCGCGAGGTAATGCAGGATCGCCCCGGCCGCCCCGCACGCGGCGTGCAGATCCGAGCAGCCGAACCCGTCGAGCGAGTGCACGCCGAAGTGGTCCTTGAGCAGCGACGACGCGTGCTCGGGCAGGAAGGCATATCCTTCATACGCCAGCGCATGCGGCAGCGATCCAAAATCGGAGGTCTGGTGATCGGCCACCAGTGTTTCCGAGGGCGAAAGCCGGACCAGTTCGTCGGCGAGCCGGGCCTCATCGGGAAATTCCGCGAGCAGGAACTCGCCGGTGGTGTGGTCCGCACACGCCAGACCGCAGGATTTGCCGTGACGGAACACCGCCGCAAGATAGTTCGGACGCGCATCGTCGAGGAGCGCGAGGTCGTCGATCGATCCCGGCGAGAGGATGCGCGAGATCTCGCGGCCGACCAGCTTGCCGGGCAGCGGCTCGGACGTCTGCTCGGCGATCGCCACGCGCTTGCCCGCCTTGAGCAGGCGCGCGAGATAGGCCTGCGCCGCGTGATGGGGCACGCCGCACATCGGAGTGCCGCCGCGTTTCGTCAGTGCGACGTTGAGGATCGGCGCGGCGGTCTTCGCATCCTCGAAGAACATCTCGTAGAAGTCGCCGAGCCGGAACAGCAGGATCACATCGTCCGGCAGCGTTTTCCGCATCGCCAGATACTGGGCCATCATCGGCGTGGCGGCGGATCCGGACATGCCCCGGAGCATGATCCCGGCCGCGTCGGGAATCAAGGAGGGACGGGGGATACGGCCGCATTCGCCTTGCCAATTCATCCCGGCTTTGCTGTTGACATCGTATCCATGGAGTATCCAGATGGATACGTAATCAACACCTGTCCGCGTGGTCGTTCCGCAAGGGCCGGGACAGGATTCAGAAAGAAAAACCGATCATCCACCATGAACACCAAGCTATCCTTGAATCAAACTCTGGCCGGATTCCTGATGTATCCGCTCATCTTGTGGACCTGTTTTCAGCCATACGGTGCCCAAGCGCAGGACCAGCAAACCAAGCACGCCGAAGCAACTGTCGTGGAAAACAGTCCCCAACCGGACCTGGAGGAGATCAAATCCAGGATTCTGGCAGCGACGGTCACGATTGAATCAACGGATTCGCCTCTCGGAGGATCGGGCGCGACCGGGTTTCTGGTCGAATACGAGGGCAGGAAACATGTGGTGACGAACATTCACGTATTGATGGGAGCTGGAATTAGTGAGGCGGATTCAACATGGAGTAGCGGACCGCGTAACCCGAAGTCAATGACGAACCGTATTTCTGCAAAAGCAAGAAATAATATCAGTTACGAGGAGTATCTAAAGTTTCTGAGAACTGCACCCATGCCCGTGATCAAAAATATAGACGGTGCTATAGTAAATCCGGACACAAACTCGCCAATGTTGTTGTCATCAAATGCGGATATTGCGATGATTCCGGTGTCTACTGAAAGTAAATGTCTAGAAATTTCTAATAATAAAATAAAAAACAGTTCCGATATTATGGTAGCCGGAAATCCAGGCGCTGAGCATGTCATCAATGTTTACCTCGGCACATTGAAGGCATCTGGACCAGACCGTCTTGAATTTGAGACGAAATCCGAGATGCTCGAAGGTATGTCAGGCGGCCCGGTTGTCGATGTTGCAACGGGCCAAGTGATTGGTATCGTCACATATAAAATTGAGGAGGCTAAACCCTCCAAAGCAGAGAACCAAGCCCATTGGATCTATGGCGAAGTCGGTGACAGCATCGTCAATGTCGCTTATGGCACATTGAATTGGGTTGTTAGAAATTTTGCGTTCAAGCTGAATGATTCAATCAAACTGGAGGAAAAAACATCATGGAGTGGATTTATGTTAGATTGTGGCCATATTGTATCTAGATTGCATAAATACAAAAACGGTATCACAGCGAGCCAGATTTTATTTGATGATGAACCTCAGGACATCAATCCTGATTTCGACCACGCAATCAGTATGTCAGTTAGTAGACACAAGGATGCATTGATGCGTCTGTATGCTGATATGGATGAAGAAGAAAGAACGCTAAGAGTAAAAATGAGACGAAACACCAGTCAAGGTGGAATTTCAAGGAGTTACGTTCGTACTGTTGGCAATAAAAATAAACCAGCGATGAATTACGAAAATGCATATAAAAAATATTCATCAGATGTCTTGCGGGAAATTACCAAATTTGAACCTAAGTACAATATCAAATCAAAGTGGTTGCAGCAGCGATTTTCAGGAGATTTCCGATCACTCGAAAACCTAGTGGTGAAGGAGCTTTCCAAGTAAAAATCATTGCACCCCCCGCTCCGCTCCTGTCCACTCGGGGGCATGCGACACGAGACGGTTTCCCGCGACTTCTTCATCCGCAACCGCGGTCGGCTGCGGTCGGCGCTCAAGCCGAAGAGCATCGTCATCGTGCACAGCAACGACCTGATGCCGTCCAGCGCCGACGGCACCCTGCCGTTCCGGCAGAACAGCGACTTGTACTACCTGACCGGCGTGCGGCAGGAGCAGACGGTGTTGGTGATGATGCCCGACGCGGTGGATCCGCAGGAGCGCGAGATCCTGTTCGTGCAGGAGACCAGCGAGCACATCGCCGTGTGGGACGGTGACAAGCTCGACAAGGCGCAGGCGCGCGAGTTGACGGGGATCGGCCGGGTCGAGTGGTCGCACACCTTCGACGGCATGCTGCAGCGGCTGGTTCCCCAGGCCGATCAGGTGTACTTGCTCACCAACGAGCATTTGCGTGCCGACACGACGGTCGAGACGCGCAATGCGAGATTCGTCCGCGAGTGTCGCGCGCGGTTTCCGCTGCACCGCTACGAGCGGCTCGCGCCGATCCTGCACCGGCTGCGCATGATCAAGGACGACGAGGAGGTGCGCATGATGCGGTTGGCCTGCGGTGTGACCGAAGCCGGTTTCCGTCGTGTGCTCGGCTTCATCCGGCCCGGTGTGGGCGAGTGGGAGATCGAGGCCGAGCTGCTGCACGAGTTCGTGCGGCGCGGCTCGCGCGGCTTCGCCTACACGCCGATCGTCGGCAGCGGCGCGAACGCCTGCGTGCTCCACTACATCGAGAACGACCAGGTCTGTCGGGACGGCGAAATGGTGATGATCGACGTCGGTGCGGAGTACGCCGGCTGGACGTCCGATCTCACCCGCGCGGTACCGGTCAACGGCCGGTTCACCCGGCGTCAGCGCCAACTGCACGACGCGGTGCTGCGGGTGTTCCGCGGGGCCAACGCGGTGCTGCGGCCGGGCAACACGCCCATCGAGTACCACCGGCAGGTGATGGAGCTGGTCGAGCGCGAGTTGGTGGATCTCGGCCTGATCACCGCGAAGGAGGCGCGCGAGCAGGGCCCGGACAAGGCGTTGGTGCGCAAGTACTTCATGCACGGCACCTCGCACCACATCGGGCTCGATGTGCACGACGTCGCCCCGCCGCACGAGCCGTTCGCCGAAGGCATGGTCTTCACGATCGAGCCGGGCATCTACATCCGCGAGGAGGGACTGGGCATCCGCATCGAGAACGACGTGGTGGTGGGCAAAGAACACAATCTTGATCTGATGGAGTCGATCCCGATCGAGGCCGGGGAAATCGAGGAACTGATGAACGCCTGAGCAAGCGTGCCTTTCCTCATGGACCGGTGTCGCGCGCCGGGCTAGCGTTGCGGCATGACGCGGCTCGACCGGTTTCTCGATCCCTCGCGGGTTTCGCTGAAGATCTGCGGCGTGCGGTCGGCCGACGACGCCTCGATGCTCGTCGAGTCCGGCGTCGAGGCGCTCGGCGTGAATTTCTGGCCGGGCTCCAAGCGCTATCTCGATCCGCGCCAAGCCGGATGGCTCCGCGGTTTTCATGACCGCATCCTGCGCGTCGGTGTGTGGGTGAATCCCACGGATGACGAATTGCTGCGCTGCGTGCGCGATGGTCTGGTCGATGTGGTGCAACTCCACGGCGACGAACCGCCCGCGCAGGTGCTCGCCTTGCGCGACGCAGGCGTCCCCTGCATCAAGGCGCTCGGTGCCGATCGCGCATCCGGGCTGGCCGATCCCGCGTCATGCCCTGCGGACGCCCTGTTGCTCGACGCGCCGGCCGCCGGAAGCTACGGCGGCACGGGCAAGACCTTTGATTGGTCGCTGGCCCGAGCGTTGCGGCTTCGTCATCCGCATTGGCCGCTGATCCTTGCTGGCGGCATCACCCCGGACAACGCCGCGGCAGCGGTTGCCGAGGTCGGCCCTTGTGCACTCGACGTCGCCTCGGGTGCCGAAACCGCGCCCGGTGTGAAAGACCCCGCCAAAGTGCGCGCGCTGGTCGCCGCGATCGATCGTTGATCCATTCCATGTTCACCGACAGCCACTGCCATCTCGCGTCGCACCGGTTTGATCCCGCGGAAATTCCCGCCGTGATCGCGCGCGCGCGTGCGGCGGGAGTCACCCGCCTCGTCACGCTCGCCACCAGTCTCGACGATGTGCAGGCCCATCTCGCGATTGCCAGCGACCCCGCGGTGCACGCCTGCATCGGCATCCACCCGTGCGACGTCCATCGCGCACCCGACGATGCCATCGACCGCCTTGCGCCGCTTGCCGCCGACCCTCGGGTCTGCGCGATCGGCGAAACCGGGCTCGATGCGTTTCATCCGGCTCCCGAGGGATGGACCCTCGCCGAGTTCCGCGAGCGCCAGCGCACATTCCTCCATCGCCACTTCGAACTCGCCGCCGCCAGCGGCCTCAACGTCGTGATCCACACCCGCGACCGGGAAGGCCATACCACTCTCGAGGACGCACTGACCCTCTACCGCGCCTATCACGATCGTACCCGCGCCGTGTTCCACTGCTTTGTCGCGCCCTGGGAGATGGCGCGGCGGGTACTCGACCTCGGCGGGCTCGTCTCCTTCGGCGGCGTCTGCACCTTCAAGAACGCACGCAGCGTCCAAGAAACCGTCCGCCAGTGCCCGCCCGGCTCGTTCCTGCTCGAAACCGACTCGCCCTACCTCGCACCCGAACCCCATCGCGGTCAGCGCAACGAACCCGCCTACACCGCCCACACCGCCGCATTCATCGCCCGCCTCCGCGGCGAATCCCTGGAACAACTCGCCGAGCACACCGAAACCACCGCCCACCAATTCTTCCGCTTTTGCCGGCATTCCCACGCCAATCCGGAGCCCATTGGCAAAGAAACGACATCATAAAAAACGATCGTTTTTAAATTTGGCACGCCATTTTTCTCTTGGATCAAGCGGCATCCCGCCTCGCTGGCGCGCCTGCGCGAAGCGGGCGGAGTGAAAAAAGACGGACGCTCAATGAATAAACCTCGATGGGTGTGACGTTTCATGATTCACGACATCCGTCGTCTGTTGCGTAATCCGATTTCCTTACCGACCGCCATGAAGATCAACCCTGCCTGCATTCTCATGCTTCCCGTGGTGCTGCTTGCCGCCTGCGCCTCGGATCCGTCCACAGCAGTTGCCCCATCCGCATCGTCCTCTTTGAGCACGCAAGCGAGTGCCGATCCATTCGCCGACCCGGTCTACGACACGCCGGCCGCGTATGAGGAGTCCGCAGCGAGCACCACGACGACAGCGAGTGCCGATCCCATCAACGCCACCGCATCCGACAGCAGCGCGGCCGCGCTGCCGGATCACGCGCCCGCCACGATCCACACCGTGGTCAAGGGCGACACGCTCTCCGGCCTGAGTGCGAAGTACCGCGTGCCGATGGCCTCGATCATGAGCGCCAACCGCATGACCGATGACAAGGTGATCCTCGGCCGCAAGATGGTGATCCCGCCACGATGATCGACGAGACCGGGTGCATCGGCGGTCCGTCCATGCGGGCATCGCGGCAGGGCGTTGCCTTCACCCAGGATGCGGCAATGGCTTGCGCATGTTCGGCGGCGGACATCGAAAACCTCTGAAAAACCAGGCATTTGGCGCGGTGGTTGCGCCTGCCGGTTCGCGTCAGCGATTGACGGTCGGCAACGAAGGCACGCGCATCGCATCCGTCGCGCGTTCCACCTGCATGCGCACACCTCATGACCTCGCCGTGCCGCATCAGACGATGCGGCCTCCGGCTGACGATATGAAGGTCGCGAGCCAGCGGACGACATGTCACGGCGATCCAGCGATCGTCATCGGCTGCCATTCCATCGCTTGAACGACCATCAAAAGGGGTGTCGAAAATCATCAAAAATTGACTTGACGGATATCCTAAATATCAGCTGAATCGCCATCAGCAATCCGATCGCCCACGGATGATCTCGCCGACGTCACTCATCAAAACCGGAAATCAAACCCATGTGGGTTCGTCTTCCTTCGACGGTTGTGCGGTGTGTTTTCCGCAGGCCATGCGCGCGATGTCGCTCGATCGGATGCAGGGCCGCGCGCGTCAGCCTCGCGGCCGTTCGCTTCGGTCGCGCGTCGCGGCCCACATGGTTTTTCCACCAATGCTTTTGGAGGACGCACATCCGTGGCGCTCCTCGCGACCCTCTCCACCGGCACGTTGACGCCGGAAGAGAAAACCAGAATACAACGCGAACTCCAACGACACAAAACCATGGCTGCAAAAAAAACAGCAAAGAAGAAAGTTGCCAAAAAGGCAACGGTTAAGAAGGCTGCCAAGAAAACCGCCAAGAAAGCGGTGAAGAAGGTGGCAAAGAAGGCCCCCGCCAAGAAAGCGACCAAGAAAAAGGTCGCCCGCAAGGCAGCGAAGAAAAAGGTGGCCAAAAGCGCCAAAAAGGCCGTGAAAAAGGCCGCCAAAAAAACCGTTGCTAAAAAAGCGACCAAGAAAAAGGCCGCGAAGAAAACGGTAAAGAAGGCCGCGAAGAAAGTCGCCAAGAAAGCGACCAAGAAGAAAGCCGCCAAGAAGGCCCCGGCCAAAAAAGCCGCGAAAAAGGCCACGAAGAAAAAGGCCACCAAGAAGGCCAAGAAGTAATCCGGATTCCGGCCAGTCGTTGGAGATCGCCGTGGTACCTTCGGGACTGCGGTGATCTCCGCGACGCCCGGCATCAGCCAAGGCGGGGGATCTGCGGATCCTCCGCCTTTCTTTTTGGGCGCCGCCCGGCGGCACGCCCTCGCGCCCTGCAACGCTCCGCTGCAGCGCCAATCCGGATTGATTCATCGGTCGGCCGACGCCATCTTCCGGCTGACCCGATGTCCGAGCCCGTTCCCGCCGTGGAAATCCGCCATCTCGTGAAGGATTTCCGCACCTCGTTCCGCCGACGGCCGTTGCGTGCGGTCGACGACCTCTCGCTGACGATCCGGGCCGGCGAAGTCTACGGCCTGATCGGGCCGAATGGTTCGGGCAAGTCGACGACGATGAAGGCGTTGCTCGGGCTAATGGCGCCGACCTCGGGAAGCTGCCGCATCTTCGGCAAGGATTCGCTGAAGGTCGATTCGCGCGACGAGGTCGGCTTCCTTCCCGAGAATCCGTATTTCCACAAACACCTCACCGGTGTCGAGACGCTGCGGTTTTACGGCAGGCTCTGCGGATTGCGCGGGCGCGCGCTCGACGATCGCGTGGTGGAACTGCTCGACCTGGTCGGGCTGACCGATGCCGGTGGCCGCAGGTTGGCGGGCTATTCGAAGGGCATGTTGCAGCGCATCGGGTTGGCGCAGGCGCTGGTCCAGGAGCCGCGCCTGGTGATTCTCGACGAGCCCACCGCAGGCGTCGATCCCGTTGGCTCGCGCGGGATCCGCGATCTGATCCTCGCCTTGCGCGACCGCGGCATCACCGTGTTCCTCTGCTCACACCTGCTCGAACAGGTGCAGGAGGTCTGCGATCACGTCGGCATCCTCTGCGGCGGACGCATCGTGCGCGAAGGAAGGCTCGACGACCTGATCTCGATCGAAGACCAGACGGAGATCGTGATCCGTCGGGCCGGCGCGAATCTCGTCGAGCGCATCACCGCGCTGGTCGGCGAATCCCCCGGTGCGTCGATCGTGCGCAGCGGGCGGCCGCGCACCACGCTCGAGCGCTTGTTTCTGGAAACCACCACCGGCAAGGAGGGCGGCGCATGAATGCACATGTTCCGGCCGGGAAAAGGCGCGGCGGACACGTCGTGCGCATCCTCACGATCGGCGCGCACGCATTCACCCAGCTCGCACGGATGAAGGTGTTTCATTTTCTGGCCTTGTTCGCCGTGCTGGCGATCGCCAGCAACTTTCTCAACCTGCCCCAGCACGAAGGCCCCGAATCGGCGGGCGCGGCGGTGCTGCGCTCGATCAAGAGCTGGTCGCTCGGCGCGATGACCTTGTTCTCGGTGGTGATCGCGGTGGCCGCCACCGCCCTGCTGATTCCAAAGGACATCGAGGATCGGACGCTCTACACGATTCTCGCCAAGCCCGTGCCGCGCATCGACTATCTCGCGGGGCGGCTGCTCGGCGTGTTGCTGTTGCTTTTCGTTTCGCTGCTGGCGATGGACTTGCTGATGACCGCCGTGTTGCAGGCGCGCACGGCAATCGTGCTCGGCGAGCAGCGCGACATGGCTGCCGCGCTTGGTTGGCCGCACGATGCGGTCGAATCGCTGCTGGCCGAAACCCGCGCCGCCGGACCCGGTTGGCCGCTGCAGGGCGCGGTGGCCGCGGTGTTCGTGCGCGCGGCCGTGATGGCCTCGATCGCGCTGCTCATCTCGACGTTTTCCACCAGCACGTTGTTCACCACGGTGGTCGGCTTGCTCGTGTATTTCATCGGCCACTTCCAGGCCGACGCCCGCGACTTCTGGCTGCAAGGCGGCGAGGCCGGCGAGGGAGCGGCCGCCCGCCTCGCATCGCTCGCGCTCGCACTGGTGCTGCCGGATTTCCAACTCTTCAACGTGATCGATGCGGTGATCGAGGGATCCGTTGTTCCGCTCGCCACGCTCGGCCGGCTGGTACTCGCCGGCGGCTACTACGTGGTGCTCTTCACCCTCGCCTCGTGGTTCATTTTCGCCGAGAAGGAAATCTGAGACCGTGAACCCGCGAATCACAGGGGTGGTGATGGCGGCGGGCCTGCTCGCCGCGGGCGCGTTGCGGATGACTTGGGAAATCCCGCTGACCCACTTGTTGCGCGGGCAGGAACTCCTCCCGCCGCGGCTCGACACCGGCACGCGCGAACGCATCGGCCAGACCAGCTCGGCGGTCGCCTTGGGCGGACTGCGCACGCTCGTCGCCACCTTTCTCAATCTGCGCGCCCACACCCGCTTCACCGAACAACGCTGGGGCGAACTCGCGCTGCTCTTCGACACCATCACCGACCTCGCGCCGCGAACGCGCTACTACTGGGAAACCGGCTCGTGGCACCAGGCCTACAACGCCGCGTCCCACCACCTCAACGACTCGAAGCTGCCGCCGCTGCGCCGGCGCGAGGCGTGGCGGTCCTCGATCCGCGCCGGCCGCGCGTTCCTCGAACGCGGCATCCGCAACAACCCGGACGACTGGCGCCTGCACGCCGCACTCGGGTTCCTCCTCACCGACCCGAACAAAATCCCCGCCTTGCGCGATGCCGACGATTGCTTCGCCGCCGCTGCCGAGGCATACCGCAGGGCGGCGGAGCAACCCGACGCGCTCGGCTATGTGCGTCGCTCGATGCTGTACGCCCTTGCCCGCGTCGACGGTCGGCAGGACGAGGCACTCGCACTCGCCCGCGCGCTCCACGCCGAAGGCGCGCGCAACCACACCCCCACGCTGCTGTGCTTGCTGCTCGTGCTCGAATCCCGCGCGGACCCGCGACTCGACACCGGCCGCCGCGCGATCGAACTCTTCGGCGGCGAGCGCCGCGCCTACGACGCGCTCTGCAATCACTGGCGGCGCACACGCGAACGCTTTCCGGTCGATGGCGTCGCCGCGGCACTCCGATCGATCGAAGCACGACTCGGCATCCCGGAATCGGAAAGCATCCTGAAATCCCCGCCTCCCGCGCCCTTCGATCCCGACCAAGCATTCGGCAACTGACCGGAGGCTTTCACCTCGACACCCCGACCGCGCCGGCAGCAGGATCGGTCACCCGTTCCCGGTTCCCATGCGGATTGCAATTCTCGGCGACATCCACGCCAACCTCGAGGCACTCGAGGCGGTGCTCGCCGACGCCCGGTCACACGAGGTCGGCGGCTTCGCCTGCGTCGGCGACGTGGTCGGCTACAACGCCGATCCCGCGGCCTGTCTCGAAATCCTGCGCTCGATGGACTGCCCGGTGGTCAAGGGCAACCATGACGACGCCGGCGGCGGCAACCAATCGCTCGACACGATGAATCCCGTCGCCGCCGAAGCGCTCGAGTGGACGCGATGCCAGCTCGATGAGCCACAGCGCCAATGGCTGCGGCGGCTGCGCATGGTCCGCCAGCTCGGCGACTTCACGATCGTCCACAGCACGCTCGACCAACCGAGCAGTTGGATCTACGTCAACGACCGCTTCGACGCGATGTCGAACTTCACCTACCAGTTCACACCGGTCTGTTTTTACGGCCACACCCACAAGCCGTGCGTCTACGTCAAGTCGCTGGTGGTGCGCACGTTGCCGCCGCAACACATCATCATCCAACCCGGCTCGCAGTATTTCATCAACGTCGGCTCGGTCGGCCAACCGCGCGACGGCGATCCGCGCGCCTGCTACGTCGTGTACGACACGGCCGCACACGAGGTTATCTTCCGCCGCGTCGCTTACGACATCGAGCGCGCCCAACGCAAGATCCTCGCCGCCGGACTGCCCGCCCTGCTGGCCGAACGGCTCACCGAGGGCATATGACCTCCGGCCGCGCGGCAACCATTTCCGTTCACCCCCATCCCACCACCATCATGATGCCCGACGCCTTCCTCCAGTCACTCCGCGACACGCTCGCCGACATCGATGCCGCCGGCCTGTACAAGCGCGAACGCCTCATCGATTCACCCCAACAGTCCACCGTGCGACTCAAGGCCGGGCGCAATGTCATCAACCTTTGCGCCAACAATTATCTCGGGCTGGCCGACGATCCGGCGGTCGTCGGCGCCGCGCGCGAGGCGCTCGACCGCTGGGGGTTCGGCATGGCCTCGGTGCGCTTCATCTGCGGCACCCAGACGCTCCACAAGCAACTCGAGCAATGCATCTCCGCCTTCCTCGGCACCGAGGACACCATCCTCTACCCGTCGTGCTTCGACGCCAACGGCGGATTGTTCGAAGTGCTGCTCGGTCCGGAGGACGCGGTGATCTCCGACTCCCTCAACCACGCGTCGATCATCGACGGCGTGCGCTTGTGCAAGGCGCGGCGCTACCGCTACGAGAACAACGACATGGCCGACCTCGAGGCGAAGCTGCGCGAGGCCGATGCCGATGGCGCGCGCCACAAGCTCGTCACCACCGACGGCGTGTTCTCGATGGACGGCATCATCGCCCGCCTCGACGAGGTGCATGCGCTCGCCGCAAAATACGGCGCGCTGGTGCACTTCGACGATTGCCACGCCACCGGATTCCTCGGCGCGCGCGGCCGCGGCACGCACGAACACTGCGGGCTCTTCGGCCGCATCGACCTCACCACCGGCACGCTCGGCAAGGCGCTCGGCGGCGCGTCCGGCGGCTACACGTCGGGCAAACAGGAGATCATCGACCTGTTGCGCCAACGCTCCCGGCCGTATCTGTTTTCCAACACCATCGCGCCGCCCATCGCCGCCGCAGCGCTGCACGTGTTCGAACGGCTCGAGGCCTCAACCGAACTGGCCGACCGCGTGAAGGAGAACACCGCGTTCTTCCGCAGCGCGATGGAACAGACCGGATTCACGATCTCCGGCAAGGACCACCCGATCTGTCCTGTGATGCTCGGCGATGCCGCGTTGTCGCAGAAGTTCGCCGACCGCCTCCTCGATCACGGCATTTATGCCATCGGGTTCTTCTATCCGGTGGTGCCGCAGGGCAAAGCCCGCATCCGCACCCAGATCAGCGCCGCCCACACCCGCGCGCAACTCGAACAAGCCGTCGATGCCTTCGTCCGCACCGGCCGCGAACTCGGAGTCATCTGAAGGACTTCGGAATGATGGTTTTTCATCATCAGCATCCGCGCGTTCTCCGGCTTGCCGTACGGGATTTGAGGCGATAGGATCGTGCGCCCGAGGGCCGATCATGAGCACAAAACCCGCATCGTCCCGGAAGTCATCCGTCGGCAAAGTCCACCTGCCGCCCAAGGCGTTTGCCGCCAAAGCGCGCATCGGATCGATGGCGGCTTATGAACGATTGTACCGCGAATCGATCAAGCGGCCGACCGATTTCTGGGCACGCGAGGCCAAGGATCTGCAATGGCGCAAGCCGTGGACGAAGACCCTCGTCTGGAAGGCCCCGTTCGCCAAATGGTTCGTCGGCGGCAAACTCAACGTTTGCGAAAACTGCGTCGATCGCCACGCCGAGGGACCGCGCAGGAACAAAGCGGCCATCCTGTGGGAAGGCGAACCCGGCGACCGCCGCACGCTCACTTACGGCCAGCTCCACCGCGAGGTCTGCCGCTTTGCCAACGCGCTCGAAGCCGCGGGCGTGCGCTCCGGCGACCGCGTCCTCATCTACATGCCGATGGTGCCGGAGGCCGCCATTGCGATGCTCGCCTGTGCGCGCATCGGCGCCGTCCACAACGTCGTCTTCGGTGGCTTTGCGGCGGATGCGATCGCGGATCGGCTAGAGGACTCCGGCGCGACCACCGTGGTCACCGCCGACGGCGGATGGCGGCGCGGCAAAGTGGTTGCGCTCAAGCCGGCGGTCGACGAAGCCCTGCGCAGATACAAGCACGTCAAGCGCGTGATCGTCCTCCGGCGCTGCGGCAATCCGGTCGACATGCGGGCCAAGCGCGACACGTGGTGGCACGACGCCACCGCCGCGGTGTCGGCCCGCCACACTGCACGCGCCTTCGATTCGGAGCACCCGCTCTTCATGCTCTACACGTCGGGATCCACCGGCAAACCCAAGGGCATCCTCCACACCTCCGGCGGCTACCTCACCGGCACCCATGCCACCTGCAAATACGTCTTCGACCTGCGCGACGAAGATGTCTACTGGTGCACCGCCGACGTCGGCTGGATCACCGGCCATTCCTACATCGTCTACGGACCACTCGCCATCGGCGCCACCCAGGTGATGTACGAAGGCGCGCCGAACTTCCCCGATTTCGGCCGCTTTTGGAAAATCATCGAAGACCACGGGGTCAGCGTCTTCTACACCGCGCCCACCGCCATCCGCGCGTTCATCCGCGCGGGCGATCATTTTCCCGCGGCGGCCGACCTTTCCTCTCTGCGCCTGCTCGGATCGGTGGGCGAACCGATCAACCCGGAGGCTTGGAACTGGTATCACCGCCACATCGGCGGCGGACGCTGTCCGATCGTCGACACCTGGTGGCAAACGGAAACCGGCGCGGTGATGATTGCACCCATACCTGGAGCCACGCCGCTCAAGCCCGGCAGCGCCGCGCGGCCGTTCTTCGGCATCGATGCCGCGGTGCTCGATGATGCGGGCCGCGAGTGCCCGCCTGATCAAGAGGGTCGGCTGGTGATCCGCAAGCCGTGGCCGTCGATGGCCCGCACGATCCACGGCGATCCGGCGAGATTCAAAAAAACCTATTGGTCGGACTACCCCGGGCTCTACACCGCCGGCGACGGTGCCCGACGCGACAAGGACGGTGATTTCCGGATCATCGGTCGGCTCGACGACGTTCTCAATGTCTCGGGGCACCGCCTCGGCACGGCGGAAATCGAGAGCGCCCTGGTCGCACACCCCGCAGTGGCGGAAGCCGCGGTGATCGGCAGGCCGGACGACATCAAGGGCCAGGCCGTCGCCGCCTTCGTCACGCTCAAAACAGGAGTCGGCGAAACCTCCGCCCTCAAAGAGGAGCTGCGCCGCCATGTGGCGGGCGTGATCGGCGCGATCGCCCGGCCCGACGACTTGGTGTTCGCTCCGGGCTTGCCGAAAACCCGCTCGGGCAAGATCATGCGCCGCCTGCTCAAGGAGTTGATCACCACCGGATCGATTTCGGGCAACATCACCACTCTCGAGGATTTCACCGTGATCGACACCCTGCGCGAACGCATCGGCGGCGAACCCACCCCATGACACCCGGACGCTACTATCTCGCCCGCTTCGCGCAGGCATTCGGGATCCTGCGCCGGGCGCAGCGGATTTCGGAAGCCGGCAGCGAATTCCATTTGTTGCGCGAGGCCGAAGCCTACCTCGGGATGTCGGTGTGGCCTCGTTGTGGCGAGATCGAAACGCTCTCGGTCGAGTACTGGAACCTGCGCAAGCTCCATCAACAGCGCGACGAATTGCAGGGCCGGATGAACGAGACGCAGGCGAAACTCAACGAAGCCCACGAGGAACGCGCGCGCCTGCTCACCGCACTACCGGAGTCGAACCAGGAACTGCTCGACGAGCGGTCGGCGCTGCTGGTCCGCCTCGAAGAGCAATCGCAGCACCGCGACCGGATCGTCGCCGAGGCGCGCGAGGTGCGCCGCGTGTACGAAGGGCTCAAGATGAAACTACAGTTCCTCACGCAGGAGGCCGGGGCGGATGCCGAAAACACAGCCGCGGCCGAGGCGACCAAGCAGCGTCTGGGCGAACTGCGCGCCCGCTTCGACGAGCTGCGCGACGAGCGCAACCGCATCGGCAAGGAGATCGAAAAGGGCGATGCCAAGGTTGATCAAATCGATCAACAACTCAAGGAGGAACGGCAAAAGCGCAGGGTCGAGGCCGCCGATTCCTTCCAAACCATCGGCGAAAGCAACAAGGAGATCTCCGCCATCCAGTCCAAGACCAGCGCGTTCACAAGCCAGATGCATCAGCTCTACATCGGCATCGGACGCCACGTCAGCCGCAACACCGACCGCGATCCGGCCTGCGCCCGCGCCGCTCGCGACCACCGCGGACTCGTCGATGTGATGCGGGCGTTGCGTCGGTCGATCGCGCTCAATCACCAGCTCAGCGGACGCTGAGGAGATCCGCGCGACAACCACGCGGACGCGCTTGTCACTCGTCGTCGATCACCAGCCGCTGCGGCTTCGGCAGGGGCAGGCTTTCCTCAACGTCGCCCAAATCCAAGCTATCGAGCACGTTGGTACGCTGACGCATCACAGTCGGTCGCGAGTCATCGGCGGCCGCGAGCGGCGCGATTTCGCTGTGGTACGGATCGGCACCGATGAGCACGGGTGCCTTGGGTCGCACCGGCACGGCATCGAGCGCGGGCAAATTCGGCATGGATCCGTTCGCAACGGTCGGAGGCAGATCCGGCGGGATCCCGCCGTGCACACTGCAGAACGAGAACCGCTCGGTCCCGCGTCGGAAATACTCGCGCAGCGAGGTCGGACGCGATCGGACGATGCCGGTCGATGGATCCTCGGCGTAAGTCTGACAGAAGTCGGTGGCCCGTCCTCCTGAAACCGTGCAAACCGGCACCTCGACAACATCGCGCGGCATCTCGACCGGATCACCGCCGAAGGACGGCGCGGCGGCATTCATCGCCGCCTGCCACACCGGCATCGCCAGATCGCGGCTGAAGGCACCGGGGTAGATCGGCTCGCTGCCGCCGCCGAGAAAGCCTGTCCACACGCCGCAAGTGATCCGCCGGTTGTAACCGATGAACCAACAGTCGGTGAAGTCGTGGGTGCTGCCTCCCTTGCCGGCACCGTGAAACGGTTGTTCGACCAGTCCGTCGAGAGCCCCCTTCGAACTGCCGCGATAGAGCGATCCAGCCATCATGCTGTGCACCTGCCACGCGGTCGCGGGCTGCACCACTGCCTTGCCCTGCGGGGATGCGGCACGCTTGCGCCGGTGCAGAACGCGGCCCGACGCGTCCTCGATGCGTTCGAGATAAACGAGATCACGGGGCGCGGCACGTCCGCCGAGCGGGAACACGGCATAAGCGCGCACGGCATCCTTGAGCGAGATCTGGTCAAAGCCGGTCACCAATCGCGGAAGCAACTCGGCATCGCGCAGCGGCAGACCGAACGCGCGCGCGGTATCGACCACCCGCTGCAGCCCGATGCGGTCGCTCAGCCGCACGGTGGCGGCGATCTTCGATTGCTCGAGCGCATGGCGCGCGGTGATCCTGCCTTCGTACACCGGCGTTCCGGTTTCCATGCCCCACTCGCCGAGAATGCCCTCGCGGCCGCCGACCATCACCGCGCGATTGTCCATCGGTTCGTCATCGAGCATCGTCACGGGCGTGAGCCCGCTCTCGAGCGCCGCGGCATGCACGAAGGGCAGGAACGCGGTGCCGGACGGCCGCAGGCCCAGTTCGATGAAATCGTAAGGCACCCGCGCGTAATCGCGTCCGCCGACATGCGCGAGCACATCACCCGATTCATGGTCGATCATCAGGCAAGCCCCCTGCAATCGGTCGGCGGCCGCTTGGTCCGCCGGATCGCCCGCCGGTTTGCGGCGGAACTCCGGATGGGCTTCGGCGGCCGCCAGCGACTTGCGTAGCGCTTCATCGGCCGCCGCCTGCGCCTCGGCGAGGATCGTCGTGTGGATGCGGTATCCGCCGGAGGCAAGCGCGTCCTCCCCCAGCAGCCGGTCGATCGCGTCGCTGACGCGCTCGTAGAGGTGGCTGGTGCCGCGGCGCAGCGGCCTGGGGTCGAGCGTGAGCGGCATGGCGCGGGCCTCGCGCAGTTCGGCCGCGGAGATCCACCCCTCGTCGCGCATGCGTTGCAACACGTAATCGCGCCCTTGGCGGTTCGCCGTCGGATTGTTCAATGGCGAACGCCCGGTCGGGTTCTTGATGAGTGTGACGAGCGACGCGCATTCACCGAGGGTGAGATCGGCAGGCTCCTTACCGAAATAACCAAGCGAGGCCGATCGGATGCCGTAGAAGCCGCTGCCGAAATAGATCCGGTTGAGATAAAATTCGAGGATCTGTTCCTTGGTGTAGCGACGCTCGATGCGTATCGCGAGAAACATCTCGACGAGCTTGCGGCTGATCACCCCTTCACCGCGACGCACCGCCTCCTGTTTGAGTTCGTATGCGTTGCGGGCAAGTTGCTGGGTGATCGTGCTGCCACCTTGCGCGCTGCCGCGGGCGGTGAGCGTCAGCGCGCGCAGCGTGCCGAACAGATCGACGCCGCCATGGCTGAAAAACCGGGAATCCTCGCCGGCCCGCAACGCGTCAATGAACCGACGCGGTACCTGCGAAACCGGAATCACGCTGCGGTTCTGGACAAAGATCCGGCCGATCTCGCGGCCGTTGCGGTCGAGGATCAGGCTGGGAATCTCGAGATCGTTGATCCGCTCGAGATCATAGCTCTGCGCGCGCAGCCGGTACTCGCGTGTGCGCCGCTCGGCTTCCTGCCAGGCGATGCCGCCGGCCACACAGCACAGCAACAACAGCACCCAAGGCCATTTTCGCTTGAGGAATGGCCTGCGCGAGGGCTTTCTTCTTTGGTTCTTGTCCTGATCGACAGCCATGACGGATCCGGAGCCACCGCCGCCAGCAGGCGCGGCCAGACCCATGCAGAACTATCCGAGCGCTGCCCGCACGGCAACCCTATCCTTGTCGGACGAACTGGCGGCACGCGCCCGTTGCGACGGCCCCCTCGGCTTCGCGGCCTTCATGGAGGCGGCGCTCTACCATCCTCGCCATGGTTATTATGCATCGACCATGCGCCGGATCGGCCGCAAGGGGGATTTCTTCACCAGTGTGAGCGTCGGACCGCTCTTCGGCATGTTGCTCGCGCGGCGCATGCTCGCGCATTACCGCGACCTCGGCAGTCCCGCGCGTTGGAGGATCGTCGAGTGCGGCGCACACGACGGCACGCTCGCCGCCGATGTCCTCGCGGCGATCGAATCCCTCGATTCCCAGGCATTCGCAACCCTCGAGTATCTCATCACCGAGCCGCTCGTCCTGCTGCGCGACGCCCAACGCCGGACGCTCGCCGGATTCGGGGACCGGGTCGTCATCGCAGCAAACCTCGCCGCCCATGCCGCCACTCCGCTGCCCGGCGTGGCATTCGGCAACGAGGTGCTCGACGCGCTGCCATGCCACGTCGTCGAACCACGCGGTGGCGTCTGGAAGGAATGCCTGGTCGATCACGACCCGCGACGCGGCTGGTTCTGGACGCAAGGATCAGCGGTGTGCGACCGCATCGCGGCGATGCTTCCGTCGCCCGATGCCGTTCCCGAGGGGTGGCGCACCGAGGTGCGTGACGATTTCGCCGGATTCCTCGCCCCGTTGCGGCAAGTCCTCGAGCGACCCCGCATGATCTGGATCGATTACGGGTTTTCCAGGGAGGAGTATCATGCCACCGCCCGCAACGAAGGCACCCTGCGCGCGTATCGCGACCACCGCGTGGTGGCGGACCCGTTGCAAAATCCCGGCGATCAGGACCTGACGGCGCACGTTGATTTCACCGCGGTGGCCGAGGCGGCGCACACGCTCGGCGGCCGGATGGATGTCTGCTGCAGCCAGGGATCCTGGCTCACCAAGCTGGCACGACCATGGCTCGCCGCGATGGAGGGAAACCCCGACGCCGCGATGCTGCGGCAGTTCCAGACGCTCACTCATCCGGCCCATCTCGGACGCGCGTTCCAAGTCATCGAGTTGTCGTGGGACTGAGCGGCCGTCCCGTCATCGCATCGCCACCTCAAGACCGGCACGCTCCAGCCATGGACGGAATTCCGCAGGCACGGGCGATTCAAAGGCCATGCGCTCACCCTTGCGGGGATGCTCGAAAGCCAGCCTCCACGCATGCAGCATCAGCCGCCCGGGCAGCGACGCCTCTCCCGATGACCTGCCATAAATCGGATCGCCCACCAAGGGCGCGCCCTGATGGCGCAGGTGCACGCGGATCTGATGGGTGCGTCCGGTGTGCAGCCGACACAACACCAAGGCCGTGTCGTTTGCATCATCGATGCACAACACTTCATAATCCGTGATTGCCGGCTTGCCGTTCGGCGGATCCACCACGGCCATCTTCTGCCGGTTCACCGGGTGGCGCGCGATGTGGGTGAAGACCGTTTGCTGGTGCGGCCTCGGCACCGGGCGCGTGACGGCCAGATAATGTTTTTCCATGGTGCTGCGGCCGGCGAACTGTGCGACCAGTGATTCATACGCGCGATCGGTCTTGGCCGCGACGAGACAACCGGACGTATCCTTGTCGAGTCGATGCACGATGCCCGGCCTGCCCGCTCCACCGAGCGACGACAAGCGTCCACCGCAATGATGCAGCAACGCGTTGACCAATGTGCAGTAGGGATTTCCGGGTGCCGGATGCACCACCATGCCCGCCGCCTTGTCGACGACGATCAAATCGTCGTCCTCGTGAAGAACCACCAATGGAATCATCTCCGGCCGAGGTTCGTCGGGAACCGCTTCGGGCAGCATCACACGGATCGATTGGCCCGGCTTCACCGGATCGCGCGGCTTGGCCGGTGAATCGTCCACTGTGATGAATTGATCGCGGATGAGCGATTGGATGCGTGAACGCGACAGGTCCGTCAGCACCGATGCCAGAAACGCATCCAGCCGCGCGGCTGCCTGCTCGACCCGGATCACCATGGCGGAATCTCCGCCGCCGCGGACGGCACCGCAAGGCCCGAGTGGAACCGTGGCTTGATGAGTCGCGCGCGATCGGGAACGATCGGCCGACACCGTGTCCACCTGGCGCTCCGATCCACCGCCATCCGTCTGGCAACGCCTGCTGCCCGCGCGACTGCACGGACCGGTCCGCGCGGCCGCGCTGCTCTCCGCCCTCGCCTGCCTCGCGCTCTCCGCCATCGCCTTTCTCTACTTCCTGCAGGCGATGCGCTTCGACCTCGATGAAGTGGCGCGCCTGCCGCAGTCAACGACCGTTTACGACCGCAACGGCCGGATCCTGACCGCGCCCGGCAGCATCACCCGTCAACCGGCCGCGCGCGGCGAACTCCCGCGATTCCTCGTCGACGCGCTGCTCGCCCGCGAGGATGCGCGCTTTCACCAACACCACGGCATCGATCTGCGCGGGTTGTTGCGCGCGGCGCTTCGCAATCTCAAGGACCGGGAGTTCACCCAGGGCGCGTCCACCCTGACGATGCAGCTTGCCCGCAACACGTTCGGGCTTCGGGAAAAGTCGCTGCATCGCAAGGTGTTGGAAATCGCGCTGACCCTGCGCATCGAGGCACGCTTCACCAAGGACGAGATCCTCACTCATTATCTCAACCGCATCTACTTTGGTGCCGGTGCCGACGGGATCGGCGAAGCCGCCCGCACCTACTTCGGCAAACCGGTCGCGACACTCACCGACGGCGAATGCGCCATCCTCGTCGGCATCATCCGCGGACCCCACGTCTTTTCGCCTCTGCGCAATCCCGATCAGGCGCTCGAACAACGCAGGCAGACACTCGAACGGATGGTGTCGATGGGATTCATCGACCGCACCCGATGCGACGCCGTCGCCGCGGAACCACTTCGATTGGCCGCCGCCGATCAACCCGGCGATCCGACCTCCTATGCACTGCAGGCCGTGCGGCGCGAACTCAACGGACTGCTCGACGCAGGCCTCATCGCCGGCGGTGGATTGCAGGTCCACACCACCATCGACGCGGCATGGCAAGAGCGGCTTGAGCGCGAACTCGAACGCACCGTCGCCGCGCTCGAGGACCGGGCCACGCCGCCTGACGGACCGCGCGCGGCACCACCGCCCGACGGTGGCGCTGATTCGCTCCAATTCGCAGCCGTGACCACCGAAACCAAGACCGGCCAGGTGCTGGCGCTCATCGGCGGACGCCACTTCGGCCGTTCCCGATTCGACCGCACTCGGGCGCAGCGCGATCTCGGGCCGGTGTTCGAACCCTTCATCGCCGCAGCCGTGGCCGAGCGCGGACGCAACCCGTCGCCAGGCAATCCGTTGCGCACCGGACGTGCGATTGGTCCGGCGGAGGTCGCACGCATCGCGAGACGCTGCGGATTCACCGGACCTTTCGTCGAATCCGAGGATTTGTTTCGTGGCGCGCTCGCAGCCACACCGATGGAGGTGTCCATCGCGCTCGCCACGCTCGGCAACAACGGCCGCCGACCCAAGCCTGCGCTCATCCGCGAGATCCGCGACTCGTCGGGCCGGTGCATCCACACCTTCAAGCCCGATCTCAGCGCCGCTCTTTCCGCCGATGCCGCGCGTGAAGGCCTGCGCGTGCTTCAGATTCTCGGCGGCACACGGTGCATCAGCGCCGCCACCGGATCCGAGCGCGACGCCTGGGCGCTGCGTCTCGGCCCCGGTGGCAGCACCGCTGTCTGGATCGGCTTCGACAAGCCCGCCGCGATCGGTCCCGAAGTCCGGCTGCGCGCGCTCCTCGACGCATGCGTCGATCGCCTCGGAAACCGCTGATCCTCCCGGCCGCACCCGCCGGAGCCCGGCTCATTCGACGTTCTGCGCTTGTTCGCGGATGGTTTCCAACAGCGTCTTGGCCTCGACAACGGCGTGTGTCATGCCGGCATCGTTGGCTTTCGATGCGATCGTGTTGAATTCGCGGAATAATTCCTGACACAGGAAATCGAGCGTGCGTCCGGGTGGTTCCGCGGCATCCAGGCAACCGCGGAACTTGGCGAAGTGCGAATCGAGCCGGGTGAGTTCCTCGCTGATGTCGCAGCGATCGGCGAACAACGCGAGTTCCTTGAGCACGCGATCATCGGCGGGATCGATGCCGAGCCCGGCGTCGCGCAGGCGTTTGAGCAGGGCTTCACGCTGGCGGGCGGGGCGCGCGGGCGCATCGGCGGTGATGCGATGCGCCAGCGACTCGACGGCCGTGAGGCGCGCGGCGAGGTCGGCACCGAGGTGGGCACCCTCCGCTTCGCGCATCGCCACGAGCGCGGCGAGTGCTTGTTCGAGCGCCGGACCGATCACGCGCCAGGCAGCGTCGGCATCGACCGCATCGGGGTCGGCGAAGATCCCGGGTTGCCTCAGGAAATCGGCGGCGGCAGGTTCGATCGTGCGACCGAGCGCTCGGCCAAGATCCTGGAATGCGGCGTCGAACGCGCGCGCGGCATTCGCGTGGACGCGCATGGCGGTGCCGCCATCGCCGCGCTCAAGGCGCACGCTTGCCTGGACGCGACCGCGCGAGACGACACCGAGCACGGTGTGGCGCACCCGTGATTCGAGTTCGGCGAGTTCCTTGGGCAGTTGCACGACCACCTCGGCCTGCTTGCGGTTCACCGCGCTGAGTTCCACCACCGCGTGCCAACCCTCCACCGAGGCGGCACCGCGTCCGAATCCGGTCATCGATCGCATGTCGCGAGCATGCAGGGTTCGGACCGCCGGGGGAAGCGCGCATCGCGCAGCGGGTTGCGGTTGTACGGCGGCGGGGGTCTGTGCTGAAATCAGCGTGTGCAGCGGAATGATCGGCCGGAGTTGTTGGCACCTGCCGGCAACTGGGACTGCGCGCGGGCGGCGATCGCCGCCGGTGCTGACGCGGTGTATTTCGGCCTGCCCAAATTCAACGCGCGTCTCCGGGCCGACAATTTCACCGCGGAAGACCTGCCGGAGCTGATGGATGAGCTGCACCGTCATTGCGTGCGCGGGTTTCTGACGATGAACACGCTGGTCTTCACCGGCGAGCTGGACGAAGCCGAGGAGCAGTTGCGCCGGATCGCCGCGGCAGGAGTGGACGCGATCATCGTGCAGGATCTCGGGCTGGCGGCACTCGCCCGACGGATCGCGCCGGAAGTGGAGATCCACGCGTCGACGCAAATGACCATCACCTCGCCCGAGGGACTGGCATTCATTGAATCGATCGTGCCGCTCGAACGCGCCGTGCTCGCACGCGAATTGTCGGTCCGCGAAATCGCGCGATTCCGGTCGGAGTCGCGCCAGTCCTGCCCGACCACGACGCCGCTCGAGGTATTCGTTCACGGCGCGTTGTGCGTCGCCTACTCCGGCCAGTGCCTCACGAGCGAGGCGCTCGGCCAGCGCAGCGCGAACCGTGGTGAGTGCGCACAAGCCTGCCGCATGCCGTATGACATCGTGGTCGACGGCGTCGCGCGCGATCTCGGCGAGGTGCGCTACCTGCTCAGCCCACAGGACCTGGCGGCGGTGGACCTGATTCCCGAACTGGTGCGTGCAGGAGTGAAATCCTTCAAGATCGAGGGCCGACTGAAGTCGGCCGAATACGTGACGGCGGTGACGTGCGTGTACCGCAAGGCGCTCGATGCGGCGATCGCCGGGATGGCGGCGGAAATCACCGCGGCCGACCGCTACTCGCTGGAAATGACGTTTTCTCGGGGGCTGTCGACCGGCTGGCTCGCCGGGACGAATCATCCGTATCTGACGCACGGTCGGTTCGGCAAAAAGCGCGGACCGCTGCTCGGCACGATCGCCGATTGCGGCAACGGCTGGTTGCGTCTCGATCCGCGCACCGAAGTGCCGATTGCGGCGGGCGACGGCGTGGTGGTCGATGCAGGAGAAAACCGTGATCACGAGCAAGGCGCGCGGATTTGGAAGATTGAAGGCGATCGCCTCCTGTTCCACCGCAGGCACAGCGGGTTGGATTTCGCGCGCATCCGTCCGGGGCAAACTTTGTGGAAAACCTCCGACCCGAAACTGGATGCCGAGCTGAAGCGGTTCAGAAAAACAGCCAAGCCGGAAAAGCACCGGATCGCACTGCATGTGAAAGTCGATGGAGCTCCGGGCAAACCGATGCGAATCCACTGCGACGGACACACGTTCACCGGATCGGTCGTGCTGGAAGCAGCGACACGTCATCCACTCGATGAAGCGGTACTCGCCGCACAACTGGGTCGACTCGGCGGCACGCGTTACGAACTCGCATCGCTCGATTGCAGACTCGAGGGGGCCTGCCACCTGCCATTGTCCGAACTCAACCGGATGCGGCGTGATTGGGTCGCCGCGCTGGACGGTAGGCAGGCATCCCCACGCGCCAACCTGGTGACCGTACCCGGATGGCGGGAAGACCTGCCCGCGGCCGCATCTGCCGCGGCATCCACTCCGGTGCTCGCGGTGCTTTGCCGCAATGACGACCAATTGCGTGCCGCAACCGCCGCGGGGGTCGCGAAGGTGTACTGCGATTACGAGGATCCGCGGCGATACCGTGAGGCGGTGGCGATGTTCCGTGAATCGGCGGCCGCAGATGCGACGATCCACCTGGCCACGCCGCGCATTCTCAAACCCGGCGAGACCGGGTACCTCAAGCTGATCGAAGGCGCATCACCCGACGGTCTGCTTCTGCGCAATCTTGGCGCACTGCACCACCATCGCGACCGGTGCCAGCTGGCGGCCACCGGCGACTTTTCACTCAATGTGGCCAACCCGGTCACCGCGCGCCTGCTGATCGAGCATGCAGGCCTCGACCGCCTCACCGTTTCCTACGATCTCAACATCGCGCAGGTGCTCGACCTCTTGTCGGCGGCACCGCCGGAGTGGTTCGAACTCACGCTCCACCAGCACATGCCGATGTTTCACATGGAGCACTGCGTCTTCTGTGTCTTCCTGAGCGAGGGAAGTTCGTGGAAAGACTGCGGCAGGCCCTGCGAGCGCCACGTTGTGCACCTGCGCGACCGCGTCGGCCAACTCCACCGGTTGCAGGCCGATGTCGGTTGCCGCAACACGTTGTTCAGCGGCCGCGCCCAGACCGGCGCGCGCTTCTTGCCGCAACTCATGGCCGCGGGATTGCGCCACTTCCGCATCGAACTGCTCGACGAGGACCACAATGCGGCGCTCGACACGATCCATGCCTATCAGGAACTGCTGGTCGGCAAGGCGAAGGTGCGGGATGTGCTTGGCCGCGTGAAGGCGCTCGAGCGACTCGGAGTCACCGAGGGCACGCTCGCGGAAATCAGGTGAAATTGAGCGCGTCCATATCGAAGACCACCGTGACATCCTCGGGCAGCGGGGTTTTCGCCAGCACCGCCTGCACATGCCGCGTGAGCGGCCGGGCCGACGCGGCGCGCAACGTGATTTGGAAGCGGAACTGACCGTGCGCCTTGACGAGCGGCGACGGCAGGACTTCGCCGAGCAGCACGTCCGCGGGCAGTTGTTCGGCAATCCTCAGGCGCAGGGTGCTCAGCGTGAATTCCGCGCGGCGCTCGTGGGCAGAGCGCGCGGTGAGCACCGCGCAGTGACCGTACGGAGGGAAATGGAATTGCCGACGGAACTCCATTTCCTGCGCCGCGAATCCATCGAAGTCGTGACGGCGCGCGTACTGGATCGACGGTGAGTGCGGCGTGAACGTCTGCACGATCACTTCGCCCGACAGGTCGCCGCGGCCGGCGCGGCCGGCGACCTGCGTGATCAACTGGAAGGTGCGCTCGCCCGCGCGGAAATCCGGCACGTGCAGTCCGAGGTCGGCGTGAAGGATGCCCACCAGCGTGACGTTCGGAAAATGCAATCCTTTGGCGATCATCTGGGTGCCCACGAGGATGTCGATCTTGTTCGCCTGGAAGGCGTTGAGCGCGTCGCGCAGCGCGTGCTTGCGCCGCATCGCATCCGCGTCGATGCGCGCGACACGCGCCTGCGGCAGCACTTTCCCCAGGATCTCCTCGACCTTCTGCGTGCCATAGCCCTGCAGCAGGATCGACGGGTCGCGGCACTCCGGACATCGCCGGGGGACAACCGCCTGGTGGCCGCAGACGTGGCAGACGAGCCGCTCGTCGGTGCGGTGGTAGGTGAGCGCCACCGAGCAATGCGGGCATTGGCAGACGTGGCCGCAGGACGGGCATTGCAGCGAGCGGGCAAAGCCGCGGCGGTTGAGAAAGAGGATTGATTGCTCGCCGCGTTCGAGGCGTTGTTCGAGCGCGGTGCGCAGTTTGTCGGAGAGCACCGCGGGTCCGCCTTTGTGCTTGCGCGCCTCCATGCGCATGTCGGTGACGCGCACCATCGGCATCGCCCGGCCGTCGGCACGCTCGTCGAGTCGCGCGAGCAGGTATTTCCCGGATTGCGCGTTGTGCCACGATTCGAGCGACGGCGTGGCCGAACCGAGGACGATGGCGCATTTCTCGAACGACGCGCGCAGCACCGCGACGTCGCGGCCGTGATAGCGCGGCACGGTCTCCTGTTTGTAGCTGTTCTCGTGCTCCTCGTCGACGAGGATCAGTCCGAGCGACGGCAACGGCGCGAAGACGGCGGAGCGCGCGCCGATGACGATGCGCGCACCGCCCTTGCGGATGCGGTGCCATTCATCGAATCGTTCGCCTTGCGAGAGATGCGAGTGCAGCACGGCGACCTGGTCCTGCATCGCGGCGAACCGCGCCTTGAATCGTTGCACCGTCTGTGGCGTCAGCGAGATTTCCGGCACGAGCACGAGCACCGTCTTCCCTTGGTCGATCACCTGCCGTGCGGCCTGCAGATACACTTCGGTTTTGCCGGATCCGGTGACGCCGAGCAACAGGACCGGGCGCGGTGTCGCCTCGCGCGATTGGGCGAGGATCACCTCGAGCGCCGCCTGCTGCGCGGGGGTGAGTGCGAGCGGAGTGGATTCAAGCACTTCGGCCGATCCGTCCGAATCGGGGTCGCGCCGCACGTCCTCCTGCTCGATCCGGACCAACGACAACTTCGCGACGGCCTTGAGCGCCGCGGCCGACCCGTCGCCGAGGTCGCTCACGGCGAGCCGCCTGTCGGCCGCGTTCATCAGCAAGGTGAGGATCGCGTGCTGACGCGGTGCCCGCTTGCGCAATCGCTCGAGCACGTCGGGCGCGGGGGTATCGGTGAGCACCGCCACGCGACGCGATTTTGCCGAATGATCTTCGGTGCGCACCGCCTCCGGCAGCAACGAGCGCACCACCGTCTCGATGCCGCAACCGTAGTAGCCAGCCATCCAGCGCCCGGTCTCGAGCAGTACCGGAGTGATGAGCGGCTCGGGGTCCGCCAGGGATTCGATCGCGCGCAGGGCGAAATCAGCTTGAGCCGCATCGACGCACGCGAGCACCGTGCCCGACGCGGTCTTGCGGCGCAACGGCACGCGCACGCGGCAGCCAGGCCGCACGTCGAGGCCCGGCGGCACCGCGTAATCGAAGACCAGCTCCGACGGGCCGTCGATGAGCACACGGGCGATCACGCCTGCGAGCATGAGGCAGCGATGCGCGGCGTCCAAGAGTCAAATCGGCGCGATGGGCGGCAGGAGCGCCACAGGATCAGGCGGTCAGCCGACGAAACCGCCCGAATGCATCCTCCCATGCGGCCGGGTCCCGCGGTTGATGTGTACGGAATTCGAACGAGCGCCGGATCAGCGAGCGCGCCGCGGCAAGGTCGGCGAGCATGCCGCTGGCGACGAGTTGCACCGCGATATTGCCGCACGAGGTGGCTTCGACCGGACCGGCGACCACTTCGATGCCCAGCGCGTCGGCAGTCGCTTGGCACAGCGGCTCGTTGCGGATGCCGCCGCCGCCGACGTGCAACCGGGTGAAGCGGCGGCCGGTGAGCGCGACGATCGATTCGTAAACGGCGCGGGATTTGAGGGCGAGCGATTCGGTTGCGACACGCAGCACGGCACCGGGGTCCGCCGGCACCGGTTGACCCGTCCTACGGCACCACTCGCGGATTTTTCCGGGCATATCGCCGGGAGTTGCAAACACCGGATCGTCCGGATCGACAAACGCGGTGAATGCGGGTGCCTGCGCCGCCATGCGGGTCATCGTGGGATAATCGAGCGGCTGCCCCTCATGTTCCCACTGCCGTCTGCATTCCTGCAGCACCCAGAGTCCCGCGATGTTTTTCAGAAAGCGAACGCCGCCGTCCGCGCCAAGCTCGTTGCAGAATCCGGCGGCAAGCGCGGTTGGCGTGGTGATCGGCACGGGTGATTCCATGCCGAGGATCGACCAAGTGCCCGACGACAACCACAGCTGTTCTCCGCCTTCCATCGGAATGCCCGCCACCGCCGACGCGGTGTCGTGTGATGCCGTGGCGATCACCGGGATATCGCTTTGGCCGATGTGCGCGCCGACTTCGTCGCGCAGCGGACCAAGCACGGTGCCCGGCGCGACGATCGCGCCGAACACGTGGCGCGGTAGGCCGAGCGCGTCGATCACCTGCCACGCCCAGTCGCCGGTGTGTGGATCGAGCAATTGCGAGGTTGATGCGATCGTGCGCTCGACCGCCATCCGCCCGGTGAGCCAGTACGACAGCAGGTCGGGGATGAACAACAATCGCGAAGCGTGGTGCAGCGCGGGATTGTCGCGGCGCAGCTCGGCCAACAGATGCAGCGAGCTGTTGTAGAAATTCGTCCGGATGCCCGTGTGCGCGTAGATCGTTTCCTCGGGCAGGATCGCATGCATCACATCGGCCATGCCGTCGGACCGCGGATCGCGGTATGGTGAGGGCATGCCGAGAAGCCGACCGTCGGCAGCGAGCAGCGCGTGATCACAGCCCCAGGTGTCGATGCCGATCGAGACGATGGATCGTCCGTGGGCGGCCACCGCGCGGCGCAAGCCTTCGAGGATTTCCAGATAGAGCCCGTGGATGTTCCAGAACCATCCGCCCGGAAGATCAACGCCGGGGTTGTCAAACCGGTGCACTTCCTCGAGGCGCAAGGTTTCCAGATCCGTGGTGGCCGCCATCACGCGGCCGCTGCCGGCCCCGAGATCCACGGCAATGAAGGTGGCTTCGGACATCGACGCCATCATTTCCAACGCGCCCGACGATGCAATGCCGGATGCGGTCGGCATCCCATCCACCCGTGCTTGTGTCGCGGCGCAGCGGGACCATCATCGGGTGCGTGATGCCATGGGTCCGAACCACCGGCCTGCTGTGCGCGGCCGCGACGCGCATGGTGGTCGCGGCGGAGACCACGACGTTGCCGGAGCTGATGGTGCTCGGCAGCCGCACGACTTCCGGCGAGGCACGCCCGGTGGCGACGTGGGACCGCGATGCGATCCGCAACGCCTCGCCGCGCACGATCGACGAACTGCTCGCACGCGAGCCGTCGTTCTCACTCTATCGCCGGCAGTCCGCGTGGTTCGGCAATCCGACGTCGGCCGGGGTCAGCCTGCGCGACGCCGGGGCAAGCGCCGCGTCGCGAACGGTCGTGCTTCTCGATGGCATTCCTCAGAACGACCCATTCGGCGGATGGATGTACTGGGCGCGATTGGATGCGGCGACGATCGAATCCGCAACCGTGCTGCCACCATCGCAATCACTGCTCTGGGGCAATCAAAGTCCTGCCGGAGTCATCCAGCTCGTCTCGCGCGATCCGTTCGAGACCGGCACCACGCTGCGCATGACGGCCGGCAGTCCCGATCACATCGGCACCTCGATGACGGGCCGTTTCGCCAATGCGGAGAAGTCCCGCGCGCTGTCGGTCTCGTTGTTCGGTTTCGAGACCGGTGGATTCCATGCGGTGCACCGATCGCAGCGCGGCAGCATCGACCGCCCGCTCGACACGGCAGTGCAAGGCGCGGAACTGAAGGGATCATCGATGCTCGCAAATGGAATGCGCGTCGATCCCAGGCTGTCGTGGTATCGCGAAGAGCGCGGCAACGGCACGCCGCTCGCACGCAACTCGACCGAAGCGGTGGATCTTTCGCTGCGGCTGACCTCCGACTCCGGGGCCTGGGCATGGCAATGGCTGGCCTGGCATCAACACCGCGCGTTCGAATCGACCTTCACATCGGTGAACGCCGACCGCAGTGAGGAAACCGTTGCGCTCGACCAGTACGACGTGCCCGGACGGGGAACGGGAACATCGTTCGGCATGCGCAACGAAAACGCCGGCCTGTGGACGCTGACCGCCGGAGCGGATGCCCGCGTGCTCGACGGTGCGACGCACGAGCGGGTCGGCACGTTTCGCGACCGCGAGGCCGGTGGCAGCCAGTCGTTCGGTGGCGCGTTCTTCGGCGCGGATCGGCCGGTCGGCGCGGCCTCGCGCGTCGAAGCCGGAGCAAGAATTGATTTCTGGCATTGGGACGATGCGCGCAGGATCGAGGCGTCACTCGCCGATGGATCGTTGCTCAAGAATGACAGGCAGCCCGATCGTCACGGCATCGAGCCCTCAGCATCGCTGGGTTTCACAAAAGCGATGGCCAGCGGTATCGAAGCGCACGCCTCGGCAGGCACCTCGTTCCGCCTGCCGACACTCAACGAGCTGCATCGTCCGTTCCGCGTGCGCAACGACATCGTCGAGGCGAATCCGGAGTTGGATCCCGAGCGCTTCCTCAGCCTGGAGGCGGGGATCGATTGGAAGCCGGATGATGCATTGACCATCGGCATCACCGGATACCACCACCGGATCCACGACGCGATCGCCAACCTGCCGGTCACCGATGCAGCCGAAATCGCGGAGATCTTCGGATCGATTCCTGCCGGTGGCTCGGGCTCGCAGCGCCGCAATGTCGATCTGGCCGAAGTCACCGGCATCGAGGCGAAAGCCGCGTGGGATGCCGGAGGAGCGATCGCGTGTTCGCTGGCCGCCCTGTGGTCGGACACCTCGTTCCGCCGCTCGGCCGATCAACCGCTGCTCGAGGGAAAAGCATTCCCGCAGGCACCCGATCTGCGGATCACCGCGGATGGAATCGTCCGCCTCGGCCGCGGCATCGAGTGGTTTGCATCCTCGTCATTCACCTCGTCGCAATCGGACGACGCGCTCGCCACCCGGATCCTGCCGGACACCACGGTGGTCGGCACCGGACTGCGCTGGCGGCGCGGTGCGGCAACCTGGCAGGCGCGCGTGGACAACCTGCTCGATGAAGACGTCGTCACCGGCATCGGCAGCGACGGACTCCGCACGCATGCCGCGCCGCGCACGGCATGGCTCGGCGTGGAGTGGGAGTGGTGATCCACGCCCGCGCGGTCACACGGCGACCTCCGCCTTGATGTGTGGATGCGGATCGTAGCCGGTGAGCCGGATGTCGTCGAAGGTGAACGCGTCGATGTCGCGGATCTCCGGGTTGAGTTCGAGTTTCGGCAGCGGCCGCGGGTCGCGTGTGAGTTGGAGTTCCGCCTGTGCGAGGTGGTTGGTGTAGAGGTGGAGGTCGCCGAAGGTGTGGATGAATTCGCGCGCCTCGAATCCGCAAACGTGCGCGACCATCTCGGTGAGCAACGCGTATGAGGCGATGTTGAACGGCACGCCAAGAAACAGGTCGGCACTGCGCTGGTAGAGCTGGCACGACAAGCCGGGTTTGCCGCCGGGCGCGGCCGGATGCACGTGAAATTGGAAGAGGAGGTGGCAGGGAGGCAACGCCATTTCCCGAAGCTGGCCGACATTCCACGCCGAAACGATGTGGCGGCGTGACATCGGGTCGTGACGCAGTCCGTCGACGAGCGACCGGATCTGGTCGACCGCACCTCCGTCCGCCGTCGGCCACGCGCGCCACTGCCTACCGTAGACCGGTCCGAGCTCGCCATCCTCGCGCGCCCACTCGTCCCAGATGGTCACCCCGTGTTCGTGCAGCGTCCGCACGTTCGTCTCACCGCGCAGAAACCACAGCAGCTCGTGGATGATCGACCGCAGGTGCAGTTTCTTGGTCGTGAGGCAGGGAAACCCGTCGCGCAGGTCGTGCCGGGTCTGCCTGCCGAATACCGAGAGCGTTCCAGTGCCGGTGCGGTCGGTGCGCTTCTCGCCGTTGGCCATCACGTCGCGCAACAAATCGAGGTAGGCCTGCACGGGCGCATGAAGCCACGACGCCGCCCGGCCCGCAAGACTCAATGGATCCGATGGAAATCGCTTGAGAAACCCGGGCGGCCGCGGCACAATCCGCTGGATTTTCCTCCCGCCAACCATGGTCAGCACCGCCGCCAGCATGCACACCGCCTACGACTCGAAGATCGAGGGCAACGTGATCGTCACGCGAGTCGACGCGGCGATCAACTGGATGCGCAAGAATTCGCTCTGGCCGATGCCGATGGGGCTCGCCTGCTGCGCGATCGAGCTGATGGCCACGGCGTCGAGCCGCTTCGACATCTCGCGCTTTGGCATGGAAGTGATGCGGTTCTCCCCGCGACAGAGCGACGTCCTCATTGTTTCCGGCACGGTCACTTACAAGATGGCGCTGGCGGTGAAGCGCATCTGGGACCAGATGCCGGAACCGAAATGGTGCATCGCCATGGGTGCCTGCGCGTCGAGCGGCGGAATGTACCGCAGCTACGCGGTCCTGCAGGGCATCGATCGCCTGATCCCGGTGGACGTCTACATTTCCGGTTGCCCGCCGCGCCCCGAGGCGCTCATCGAGGGACTGATGAAACTGCAGCGCAAGATCGAGGGCGAGCAGTCGACCGTCGATCAGAAGAAGGAGTTCTTCGAGCAAGTTTCCTGAATCCGCCGCCCGCCGCCTCCATGTCCGCAGCCGACGACATCCGCACGCTTCGCGAAACATTCGCCGACAAAGTCATTGCCTCGACCGAGTTCCGCAGCGAGCACACGCTCACGGTTGCGCTGGACGCGTTGCACGACGTGCTGCGCGAATGCCGCGACACGCTCGGCTACGCGATGCTGCTCGACATTTCGAGCGTCGACCACTTCGGCGACGATCCACGCTTCGAGGTCGTCCACGAACTTGCCGCCATCGACGATTCAAAGCACCTTCGCATCAAGACCGCCGTCGCCGAGGACGACGAGCCACCCAGTGCGGCCGACCTCTGGCCGGCGGCCGATTGGCACGAACGCGAGGTCTGGGACATGATGGGCATCCGCTTTGCAGGGCATCCGGACCTGCGGCGCATCCTGATGTGGGAAGGCTATCCGCACTTCCCGCTGCGCAAGGATTTCCCGCTGGCGGGTCGGCCCACGGAAATGCCGGATGTCGCGTTCACCGGTGTGGCACCGCTTGAAGGCGGGCCGTTCGTCACCAGCTCGGGCGGCGAGGATCCGGTGCGGCGCGAACCGCGCGCGCGGGTCGTCGAATAACCCGCGTGCGGCCCCATCATGCATTCGCGCAGCAGCTATCTCGACAGCGCGGCCCATCAACTGCGGATGATCGCGAACGCACCCGTCACTTGGGCGTGGGCGGTGTTGTGGTTTGCGGTGCAATGCGTGCTGTGGATCGCGGGCGGTGCCACGGAGGCCTCGTCGTGGCTGGAATCCCTGGCATTGTCGCGCGATGGAATCGCTCGCGGATCGTGGTGGCAATTGTTCACGCACGGACTCGTCCACGGGTCGTGGCTGCACCTGCTGGCCAACACCGTCTTTCTCGTGCTGGTCGGCTCGCGGATCGAACACATCGTCGGCAGCCGAACAGTGACCCGCACGATCGCGGCAGGAATCATCGGCGGTGGCGCGCTGCACCTGCTGATCGGCACCGGCCTGCTCGTCGGCGCATCCGGCGGATGCTTCGCCCTGCTGCTGCTGCACACCACGCTTTCGCCGCAATCCCGCTTTTGGCCATTGCCGGTTTCGGCACGCCACCTCGGCACCGGTCTGCTCGCCGCAGCGCTCATCCTCGCGCTCGTCAACCCGCAGTTCGGCCTGCCCGGTGCGGCCGCGCTCGGCCGGTGGCTCGCCGACCACGGATTCGATTCATGGTTCCGCTTGGGTCATGCCTGCCACTTCGGCGGCGGACTCGTCGGATGGGTGGCCGGTCGCTGGATGCTGCGGCCGCGGGTGAGTCTCGCCGCGTTGCGGCGCGACCGGGCTCGGCGTGAGGGCGGACGATGATCGCCGTGATTGTGCCATGCGCCGACCGCTCACGCACCGGCCGCGCGCGTGATCGTGTAGCCGTCCTTGCCATCCTTGATCGACCAGCCCCGCGCGGTGAGATCGGCACGCAATTCATCGGAAAGCGCCCAATCCTTCGCGACACGCGCCTGCCAACGCCGCTCGGCCAGCGAGCGAATCTCGTCGGGAACATCCGCAGCCTGACCCACCTCGCACGGCAACACCAGGCCGAGTGCGCCGAGGACGCGGTGGAATCCACCAAGCGCGGCCGCGGCATCGGTGCCTCCCAACGACGCGGCCTCGCGCAGACCGGTGAACAATCCGCCGAGCGCGCCCGGCGTGTTGAGGTCGGCATTGAGCGAATCCCACGCCGCATCAAACGGGCCGGCGGCGTCCGCCGCAGCGGTGTGGCCCGCGGCTTTCGCAGCGAGCTGGCGTTCGCCCTTGGCGAGTTTGTGCAGCGCCTCGCGCGCGGCGTGCAGTGAATCAAAGGTGAAGTTGAGCGGCTTGCGGTAGTGGCCGCCGATGAGCACGTAGCGCACCTCCATCGGCGAAAATCCGCGGGCCGCGAGATCATCGAGCGTGTGCAGGTTGCCGAGCGACTTCGACATCTTGCCGCCGTCGACCAGCAGGTGCGCGATGTGGAACCAGTGCGCCGCGAAGCCTCCGCCACAGGCGCAAACGCTCTGCGCGATCTCGTTTTCATGATGTGGAAAGACGAGATCGACTCCACCGGAATGCAGATCGAACGAATCCCCGAGATACTCGCGGATCATCGCCGAGCACTCGAGGTGCCAGCCCGGCCGCCCCTCGCCCCACGGCGACGGCCAATGGTTGTCGCCATCCTCCGGACGCCGCGCCTTCCACAGCACGAAATCCGAAACGTCGTCCTTGCTGTACTCGTCGGCCTCGGATCGCAGCGCGAGCGATTTGCCCAAGTCGAGTTCACGACCGTCGAGACGCGACAACGATCCGTATCCGGGAAACGAGGCGATCCGGAAGTAGACCGATCCGTCATCGGACGCATAGGCATGACCGCTGTCGATCAGCTTGGCGATCATCGCGACCTGCTGCGGAATGTGCGCCACCGCGCCAGGCTCGATGTGCGGCGGCAGCAGGCCGAGTTTGGCGCAGTCGGCATGAAACCGCCGCGTCCACCCCGCCGTGAACTCGCCGAGCGAGACCCCCGCTTCGCGCGCGCCACGGATCGTTTTGTCATCCACATCGGTGAGGTTGCGCACGTGCAGCGTGCGGATGCCGCCGGCCTCAAGCGTACGCCGCAACACGTCCTGCAGCACGAAGGTGCGGAAATTGCCGATGTGGGCCGGACCATAGACCGTGGGCCCGCAACAGTAGAAGCGGAAGACCGATCCGTCGAGCGGACGCAGCTCGCGCTCGGTCCGCGTGAGCGTGTCATGGAGCCGCATGACGTGGATGTAGGGTCGACGGCACGCCCCGCCAAGAGCGAAGAGCGGGATTTTCGGAGTTCCGCCGCCGCGGAATCGGGTTAGACTGCGTCAGGAACATGAATGATCGGCCCGATGATCACGGCAGGAAACAGGTGGCCGCCGCTACAGCGATCCTCTTGGGGATTGGCGCGGCAGCCTGCTCGGCGCTGCTGGGTTGGCGTCACCTGCCCGGCGTGCTCGGTGAGTGGGTTGGCACGGTGATCGGCGTGATGACCACTCCGTTTCTCCTCGAAGCCTCGTTCGCGTTGCTCGGCTTGTGCATCGTCGCCGTGCTCAACCACCGCCGGTGGCTGCGCGAGGGTGATGAATGGGTGCACCTCGATCCAACCGGAGAATCCACATCGTCGCAGGATCCCGAACCATCACCCGCAGCGGATGCCGGGCAGAGGTGCGTTGCGGACCCGCGCGCCAACAAGCCCGGCTGACCTCCATCGCCCGACAAGATGTCCGCACCCCGGGAACTGCGATTCACCCGCTCCGGCCAAGCCCGGCTGTTCTGGATCCTCGCTGCGATGTTCGGTACTGCAGCACTCACCCTCGTCGCCGCCTCGCTCCACCGCGAAGAGAATCCGGGCCTTCCGCACGTTGCCTGGGCCTTGCCGCCGCTGCTGCTCGCAATCGCAGCCGCATCACTAGCCGCCCACCTCACCCGCCATGCGTACATCGTGCTCACGCTGGTCGGCATCGAGATCTACCCGTTTTTCCGCCCGGCATCCCGCATGCGGCTGCTCCTGTGGCCGGAAATCGACAGCGCCGAAGTGGATCAGGCGTTCCGCGTGCTCACGCTGCACATGGATCCCGGAAAAACGTCTGGCCTGCATCTCGCGCTCGAACCGGTGCGCAACGACCGCCGACAATGGCTCGCCAGCGCCATCATGTCCCGGCTCGGGTCACAGCCTCGGAGATCCGCGCTCCCAGATGCGCAGATCCAAGCCGCAGGCAACGCCGGTGGCCATGACGATGATCGCGGCAACGACGGAGCGGCTTGAGCCCCCGGGTGTCTGCGCCAATTCGCCCATTCAAAGAACGCAAGCGCTCACTCTCGTACAGTTTGTCTGTCCCTATGTAGGGTAAGCACGTGGGAAATCACTGATTTCCAATGAGTTTCAGGCTCATCTTGGCTCACTGCACCCGTTGAATGGCCGCCCGCCCGGCGGGTCGGCTCAGTCGGGCAGATGGTCGGCGCAGTATTCCCGTCCGTCGCGCCCGACCCGGAATTCCAGTTCGGGATGGCTCGTCTCGGTGCGGTCGCAGAGCACGCAGCTGTGGAACGCCTCTTCCTCGTCCTCACGGCTCGCCGCGCGGAAGCTGCGTCGGCGCTGCACGGATTGGGCGGCGCGGAGCCTGCCCCGCAGCGCCGGAAGCCCGGCCCACAACAGGTAGTTGAGGAACGCCATCAGGTAAAACGGGATCAACAGCGGCGCGGTCACCGCGCCAATCAGCATCAGCACCCCCTGGATGATGCCGAGGATGCCCACCCGCAGAGGCAGGATGAGCAGCAACAGAATCTCGACGCGCGGGTGCAGGGTGGCAAACGCAAGAAATGCCGATGCATACAGGGCGAAACCGCTGAACGGAGGGGTGTGGGGCAAAATGAAATTCGCCAGCAGCACCATCGCCATTCCCAGATAGCAAAACAACGAGGTCTTGAACGCCCCCCACTCGCCCTCGAGTCCGTCATTGATCATGAATGCGAAATTCACCGCAAAAAAAAGCAGCAGAATGCTCAGCAACCCCGGACGACCAAAGGGCTGATCCGCGAAAAAACACGTCACGACCCGCCAGACCTCGCCCGAAAGAATCTTGCCTCGATCGAAATCCAACAGCTCGGTCAGATCCGGCCGGAAGAGACTGACCGCAAACACCAGCACATGCAGCAGCGCGTAGTAGCGCAACAATCCCGGGAAGGTGAGCCAGCCGAGGCGGCGCTCCATGCGGTCGATGATGCCCATGCGGCGGCAACCATCGCCGATTCCTTCGGCCTGACAAGCGTCCCGTCGTAGGCAGGTCCTGCGTTTTGGGATTGAGTCGCGGCGGCATGCCCTTACCTTGCGCGGCCATCCGCTCGACCTCATCCTCACTGGCTCATGCACCCTTCCCCCAAAGTCCGCCCGTTGTCCTTCATCTGCCTGACCATTCTCGGCCTCGGCCCGCTGACCGCCCAGGAGTCCGCAATGGTGGTCGAGGCATACTCGGGAAAAATCCTCGTGTCCGCCAATGCACGGCAGAAACGTCCGGTGGCCAGCCTGACGAAAATCGCCACCGGCGTGGTGGCCGTCGATTGGGCCACAGCCGCCGGCATCGATCCCGGCGAGGTGCAGGTGACGGTCCCTCCCACGGTGACGCTGGTGGGCGGCCCCAATCCGATGAATCTCCAACCCGGCGACCGTTTGTCGCTGCGTGACGCGCTCTACTCGGCGATGCTCGGATCCGACAACCTCGCGGCATTGAGCGTGGCCGATCATGTTGGCCGCGAACTGGTGCGACGCCGCGGCAAGAACCATGATCCGGTGGCTGAATTCGTCGGTGAAATGAACCGTCTCGCAAAAGGTCTCGGCATGCGCCAGACGCGGTTCGCCAATCCGCACGGACTTGAGCGGCCGCGCGCCACCGGACATTCGACCGCCGCCGACATCGCCCGCCTCTCGGTGTACGCGATGCGCCGCAACGCGCTCACGTTCATCATGCGCCAACCGGAGCGCCAAGTGATCGTGCGCGGAGCCGGCGGCGAACGCAGCTACCGCGTGCGCAATACCAACGAACTCATCGGCGAGCCCGGCATCCTCGGTCTCAAGACCGGCACCACGGCCGCCGCCGGGCCGTGCCTCTCCGTGTGCATGGACCGCAATCCGCTGGTGCGCACCAAGCCCGACGGCACCAAGGGAGCCACCCCGCGCCGCCTGATCGCTGTCGTCCTCAACCAACCCGACCGCTTCAACCGCGCCCGCGGGCTGATCCGCCAGGGATGGTCGGCATACGACTCATGGATCGCTTCCGGTGCGCCGGTCGGCGACCGCGAAAGCGAATTGTTGGTTGTGCCCAACCCGGAATAAGCCGCCCGCCAGTTTCGATTGAATGATCGGCGAGGTCATCCAGTCGAAGAAGACAAGCCCTGATGAAGCTCCACTCACTGTCGGCTCTCTGCCTCATCGGCATGCTGGGTTGTTCGCGCGGAAAAAAACCGACGCAGGATCCTGCGGAGAAGTTTGCGGAAGCGCTTTCGCAACTCGAACAGGAATGCGCCCGCGAAACCGAGCGACGCCAACGCATCGACTCGACCGACGATCCCGGCGAAGGTGCCGATGCCGCGCCACCACATCCACCGCAGAAACGCTAGAGCCGTTTGCTTCTTTGGTTTGTCGGCGCTCGCACAAGCAGGACAACCCGCGGTGGATGACCGGTGAGAATGCGCCCGGTTGCGATTGCGGGGCCGGAACGGTCAGGACAAACGTGCCGCGAGCAGCTCGCGCTGGAAGATCAGCTCCTTGGGCATGTGGTCGTAGAGGTCCATGAAGAATTCCCCTTGGCTCACCAATTCGGCCTTCCACTCGCGGTTGTCGAAGGCCATCGCCTTGTCGAAGTCCGCGCGGGTGTAGCCGTCGATGCCCTCGATGTTGAAATCCTGAAACGCGGGGATCCATCCGATCTGCGTTTCATGGCCGGCCGCGGTGCCGTGGCAGCGGTTCACGATCCACTCGAGTACGCGCATGTTGTCGCTGAATCCCGGCCAGAGGAATTTGCCGTCGGCATCCTTGCGGAACCAGTTGACGTGGAAAAAGCGCGGCAGGTGGGTGATGTGGCGGCGAATGCCGAGCCAATGCGAGAAATACGATCCCATGTTGTAGCCGCAGAACGGCAGCATCGCCATCGGATCGCGGCGAACCTTGCCGATCTGGCCGAACGCCGCCGCGGTCATTTCCGAGCCCATCGTCGCACCGAGATAAACGCCATGGCTCCAATTGAACGCTTGGAAGACCAGCGGCATCGTCGTCGCGCGGCGTCCGCCGAAGACGATGCCGTCGATCGGCACGCCATCGGGGTTCTGCCATTCGGGGTCGATTGACGGACACTGCGAGGCCGGCGCGGTGAAGCGGGCGTTGGCATGGGCGCAGACCCGACCGCATCCCGGCGACCAGTCCTGTCCGGTCCAGTCGATCGCATGCGCGGGAGGCTCGCCGTCCATGCCCTCCCACCACACGTCGCCGTCGTCGGTGAGCCCGACGTTGGTGAAGATGCAATTGGCCTTGATCGCCTCCATGGCGCGCGGGTTGGTCGAATCCGCCGTGCCGGGGGCCACGCCGAAGTAGCCGGTCTCCGGGTTGATCGCGTGCAACCTGCCGTCCTCGTGCGGCCAAAGCCAGGCGATGTCGTCGCCGATGATGGTCGTTTTCCATCCGGCGTCCTGATAGGGCTTGGGCGGGATGAGCATCGCGAGATTGGTCTTGCCGCAGGCCGAAGGAAACGCCGCTCCAATGTAGGTCTTTTGGCCCGATGGATCCTCGATGCCGAGCACCAGCATGTGCTCGGCCATCCATTGGTGGTCGCGCGCGATGTTCGAAGCGATCCGCAATGCGAGGCACTTCTTGCCGAGCAACGCGTTGCCGCCGTAGCCCGATCCATACGACATGATCTCGCGCGTCTCCGGGAAATGGACGATGTACTTGTCCTCGTTGCAGGGCCAGGGGACGTCCGCTTCTCCCGGCGCGAGCGGCGCGCCGACCGAATGCAGGCACGGAACGTAGCGGCCGTGACCATGACGTTTTCGGGGTGCCGTGCCCGCCGCCTCCTCCTCGAGACGACGCAACACCCGCTCGCCCATGTGGCACATGATCCGCATGTTCACCACCACGTAGGGACTGTCCGTGATCTCGACGCCGATCTGCGCGAGCGGCGAGTCGAGCGGACCCATGCAAAATGGAATGACGTACATCGTCCGCCCCTTCATGCAGCCCGCGAACTTTCCGCGCAGCGTGACGCGCATCTCGTCGGGATCCGCCCAGTGGTTGGTCGGCCCCGCCTCGTCGCGCCGCCGCGTGCAGATGAACGTGCGGTCCTCGACACGCGCGACATCCGACGGCGTGGAGCGAGCGAGGAACGAATTCAGGCGTTTGTCCGGATTGAGCCGCACAAAAGTGCCGTTCTCCACCATCATCGAGGTCAGGCGGTCCCACTCTGCCTGCGATCCGTCACACCAAACGATGGAGTCGGGCGTGCATAGGGCGGCGGTTTCCCCGACCCATGCGGCCAAGGCTTCGTGTGTGGTTGCGGATTTCATTTGATCGACATCCAAACCCACGCCCGGCTCCTTGGCAAAGCGATACGAAAATGAGGGCCGATTTTCGAACAAATCGCGGAATGGACTGCCAGCGGTGCCGGATCACTCCAGCAACGCCTGCAGTTCATGGGTCTGCCGCGCGCGCGGCACAAACGGGCTGTTGTAGCCGAGCAACCGATAACCGCGGGCCTTGAGTCCGCCCCGCTTGAGTTCGGCATCAATCGCCTCCCGTGCCCGCCGGATCGATTCCCGGTCGCGCCCTCCCAGCCAGGCGTAGCTCAATGCCTCGGCCGCCGGCACATCGCGCACCTCGACCCGCTCGCCGTCCTTGCCCAGAGATCCAGTGGCCGTCGACTGATACAAAAACGCCATCCGCTCCATCGGCATCGAAGACCCAGCCGAATCCAACTCCATCTCGACGGGGGCGGTCATCGGGATCCCCTGCCGCTGAATGTGACGAAACAGCGTCCAAAACCCGCCGTTGGGCTGGTCGTCCACGGTGAATGCCGCGCGGTAGGCCGGGTAGGATTTGCGCGCCACCTGACCGTACGGACCCGGCCGCGGCCATCCCTGCGGCAGAGGCGATTCCTCGCGATAAGCGGGCGCGGACTCCTCCTCCTTGGGCTTGCCCCAGGGCAGCCACGACGGCCATGCCTCGGCTGGCAGCCACAAGCCGATCCAAGCGGCGACGACCACCCTCCCAGTCGGAAATCCATGAGTTTGTCTCATGATCTACCCTGCTCTCCGCGGTCCTCTCATGCAAGCGGGAAGCCTACGAAACCCGGAAAGGATCGAAACATCAGACCAACCCATCGATTTGATAAATAGATACAGATTGATCTGTATCTATTTGTTTGATCCAGAGCTGGTTGGAGTGGTTCGGCGGTCGGGAGTTCTGGCCGGGTTTCTGGATGGTTGGCAGATGGCGCTTGTCTCGGGCGCGTTGGCGAGATAGCCCGGTGGGCATGGACGCGATGCACCCCTATGAAAAACTCCCGTTGTTCGGGGTGGGCCTGGTCCTCGGATTCTGGCTGATCCTCACCCACGGTTGGATGCTTTGGCGTCCAGCGGCGGCGCAGGGATTTTTGCGCGCGTTTCCGCGCAATGCGGCGTTGGGTCAGGTGCTGTTTGGATTGGGGTTGGCCTGGTTCTGGCTGCTCGTGGCACCCGAGGGACTGGGTGTGGTGAGCGCGTTGGCGATGGACTTGGGAGAGTTCAACGGGGCGAAGCCGTTGTTGCGGATCCTGGTGCCGGTGGCCTTGGTGTTGGTGGCGGTGAGTGTGCGGGATTTTTTGGCAGTGCGGGCGCTGGGCTTGCTCGGGTTGATGGCGGCGTCGCCCTTGTTGGAGGCCGCGTTTCTCAAGGATCCGGCATCACGGTTGCTGGTGCCGATCTACGCTTATGCGATGCTCACCGCCTCGATGTTCTGGGTGGGCATGCCCTACGTGTTCCGCGACGCGGTGGAATGGGCGGTCGCCGACGGGCGTCGCTGGAAGCTGCTGGCCGGAGCCGGTCTGGCCTACGGATTGGCAGTGATCGGCTGCGCCCTCGTTTTTTGGCGGGGGGCCTGATCGGCGGCCGTGGATTGGGAACCCGAAGTCGACCAGCGGGTGCTCAGTACACCGGCGCGCCGGAGACGTCGTCCCCGCTGCCGCCGCCACTGGCCTTGTTGGCGACCTTCTCCATGCCTTCGCCGGCGATGCGCATGTCGCGGCCCACGCCGATGAACGTGTTGCAAGAGCTGGTAATCAGGGCGGCCAAGGCAAACAAGGCGCAAGAAGTGAGCTTCATGACACAGAAGATCAATCACGCGATCGCGGGATTGGCAAGCAGGAATTGCAGGATCCGTGCGGCAATCCGGCGCACGCGACGCCACGATTGCGCCGTGGACAGTTCAGGCTTCCCACGCTTGCGCGGTGCGGTAAACGGTGCCTTTGAAGCGGGCGACCAGGCGCTCGCCGAGGCGCACGTCGATCGAGTAGCATCCGAGTTTGTCGCGGACCGCATCCTCGCGGGCGACGGCGGTGATGCGGTCGCCCTCGTGGAGCGGTTCGAGGTGGTTGATGGCGGTTTCGATGCTCACGGCGCGGCGGCCGCGCGAGTTCGAGGCGAAGGCGAGCGCGCTGTCGGCGATCGCGTAGGTGATCGCGCCGTGGGCGATGTCGAAGCCGTTGAGCATGTCGGCGCGCACGGTCATCGACAGCGTGCACGATCCTTCCTCGACGGCATCGACACGGATGCCCAGCCAACGGCTGAACGCGTCGCGGTCCATCATGCGTGCGACGATCTCCTGCGGCGTCATTTCAACTGAAGAAGTTCCTTTGCTCACGCGCCATACGGCGCAGCAGCGGGCTGCAGCGGTAGCGGTCCTCGCGGTATTCGTCGTAAAGCGCGTCGATGTGCCCGACGCACCAGACGATGCCGAGTTCGTCGGCCCAGGCGAGCAACCCCTTGGGATAGTTCATCGCCCGCGTCATCGCCAGGTCGATGTCGGCCGGCGAGGCGATGCCGAAGAACGCGGCGTCGGCCGCCTCGTTGACGAGCATCACCAGCACGCGCTCGAAGATCCGGCGGGCGAGGTCCGCATCGACAGCGGGTTCGGATGCGGTGGTGAGTTCGGAGTCGCGGTAGAACCCGCGGCCGGTCTTGCGGCCGAGGAATCCCGCCTCGACCAGGCGCTTCTGGGTGAAGGACGGTTTGAAGCGCGGATCGAAGTGGAAGGCGGTGAAGATCGACTCGGTGACGGTGTAGTTCACGTCGTGGCCGATGAAGTCCATCAGCTCGAAGGGGCCCATGCGGAATCCGCCGAGGCGCTTGAGGCTCCAGTCGATCGTGGCGCAGTCGGCGACTCCCTCGTCGAGCAGTCGCAGCGATTCGCCGTAGAACGGCCGCGCAACGCGGTTGGCGATGAAGCCCGGCGTGTCCTTGGCAAGCGCAGGTGACTTGCCCCAGGATGCGATCGTGCGCAGCGCGGTGTCGCGCACGGCGGCGGAAGTCTGCACCGCAGGCACGATTTCCACAAACGCCATGAGCGGCGCGGGATTGAAGAAGTGGATGCCGATGACGCGTGCGGGATGTCGGCATGCCGAGGCGATCGACGCGATCGACAACGACGACGTGTTGGTGGCGAGGATCGCGTCGGGCGAAACGATCGATTCAAGCTCGGCGAAGAGTCGTTGTTTGACCTCGAGTTTCTCGACGATCGCCTCAATCACCAGATCCGCGCCGGAGAGGTCGGCGAGCGAGTTCGCGCAGGTGATGCGGCCGAGGACGGCATCGGCCGCCGCGGCGTCGGTTTTTCCCTTTTCGACCAGACGCGCGAAGGTCGTCTCGAGGCGCGCGCGGCCTTTGGCGAGCGCGTCGGCCGAAGCGTCGAAGAGGCTGACCGTGCATCCCGCCTGTGCCGCGACCTGGGCGATGCCCGTGCCCATGGTTCCCGCACCGATGACTGCGATGTTCATGGCGGCAGGGTTCAACGGCCTTGGAATTCCGGGCGGCGTTTGGCGAGGAAGGCATTCACTCCCTCCTCGTAATCGTGGGACGCGCCTGCGGCGATCTGGCATTCGCATTCGAGCGCGACCTGGGATTCGAGGTCGCGGGTCATCGACTGCGAGAGCAGTTTCTTGGTGAGGCCGAGCGCGTAAGTGGGAGCTTCGGCCAGCGAGGCCGCGAGTCGGCAAACGCCCTGCGCGAACTCCGCGTCGGGGAAGACGCGGAAGATCATGCCCATGCGCTCCGCCTCGGCCGCGCCGACTTTCTCGCCGAGCATCATGAGTGCCGCCGCCTTCTGCAGTCCGACGAGGCGCGGCAGGAACCAGGTGCCGCCGCAGTCGGGCACCAGTCCGATCTTGCAGAACGCCTGGGCGAACGCCGCGCTCTCGCAGGCGACGACGATGTCGCACGCCAGCGCGATGCTCGAGCCCGCTCCGGCGGCGACGCCGTTCACCGCGGCGACGATGGGTTTTTCAATCGCACGCAAGCGGCGGAGAATCGGCAGGTAGTGCTCCTCGAGAATCGTGCGGAATCCGGGATTGAGTTCGGGCGTGATGCATTCCTTGAGGTCCTGTCCCGCGCAGAACGCCTTGCCGGAAGCAGTGATGACGATCACGCGCACCTCGGGGTCCGCGGCGAACTCGTCGAGCGCGGCCTGCATCGCCAGCGCCATCTCGCGATTGAAGCTGTTGAACGAGTCGGGCCGGTTGAATTCGATGAATCCGGCGCGGCCTTCGGTGCGGGTAAGAAGTGTGCTGCTCATGGGTGATGGATCATTTCAGGCATTTGAAATAGTCGAACGGCTCGAGGCAATCGTCGCATTTGAACAAGGCCTTGCAGGCGGTGGAGCCGAAGCGGCTCACCAGCGTGGTGCGCGTGGAGCCACAACGCGGGCACTTCACCACTTTGGATTCTCCGAGCAGCGCCGCCTTGTCGGCGCTCGCTTCCAGCGGCGGCGCGATGCCGTAAGCTTCGAGCGCCGCGCGCCCCTGCGGCGTGATCCAGTTGGTCGTCCACGCCGGTGCGAGCACCAGCCGCACCTGAGCCTCGAATCCGGCTCTCGCGAGTGCCGCGCGCACGTCATCGGCGATCACATCCATCGCCGGACATCCGCTGTAGGTCGGCGTGATGTCGACTTCGACCCGATTGCCACCGGTGCTCACCGCGCGGCGGATCACCCCCATCTGAACGATCGATAGCACGGGGATTTCCGGATCGGACACGGCGTCGAGCACCGCGAGCAATCCGGGGTCGATCTCCTGCTGCGGGATCGTCGCGTCCATCACCACTGCATGCCGGGATAGGTTCTCTGCATGGACTGCATTTCCGCGAGGATGTAGCCCATGTGCTCGGTGTGGATGCCCTGCTTGCCGCCTTTCCTGAAATGCGTGTCGGCGGGCAGCTCGAGTGTCGCCTCGCGCAACACCGCGGCGACCTTGCGCTGGTACGGCTCGCGGAGCGACGGCAGGTCCGCGCCAATGCCCGCGGCGGCCGCGGCGGATTCCACTGCCGTCGGGAGAAACCACTCGTCGGCGTACGGCCAGAGGTGATCCAACGCCGCCTGCGCGCGCGCGCGGCTTTCATCGTTGCCATCGCCGAGACGCACCAGCCAGTCCGCGGAAAAACGGACGTGATAGGCCGTCTCCTTGATCGACTTGCGCGCGATCGCGGCGATCGTTTCGTCCGCGCTGAACTGCAGCCGCTCGAGCAACAGATGGTGGAACACGTCGTAAAGAAACTGGCGGACGATGATGTGACCGAAATCCAGCGATGGTTGCTCGACGAGCAGCACGTTGCGGTACTCGTGCTCCTTGCGCAGGAACGCGATCGTGTCCTCGGTCGCGCCATTGCCGAGCAGTGTGGCGGCGTATTGGAAGCAGCTTCGCACCTGACCGAACAAATCGAGGCTGATATTGGTCAGCGCGATGTCGGTCTCGAGGTTGGGACCGTGGCCGCAGAGTTTTCCCAACTGCTGGGCAAGAATCAGGTCGTTGTCGGCCATGCCGATCACGAAGTCGGCCAGCGTTCGGGTGTCGGGTGCGGCGGCGGCCGTCATGGGCGGTGAGGGATGCGGATCACATGTGCCGCACCTCTTCGGGAAGCACGTAGAACGTCGGATGGCGATAGGCCTTGTCGGCCGCAGGATCGAACAATTCGGCCTGCTCCTCCGGCTGCGACGCGGTGATCTGCGCGGACGGCACCACCCAGATGCTCACCCCCTCGTTGCGGCGCGTGTAGACGTCGCGCGCATTTTCGAGCGCCATTTTCGCATCGGCGGCGTGCAGGCTGCCGCAGTGGCGGTGCTCGAGACCGCTCCTGCTGCGGATGAACACTTCCCAGAGCGGCCAATCGTTCATGATCATGGATGGGGGTCGGGGGACATCAGATCGCTTTGCGCAGCGAGTCACGGTCCGCCTGTTTCGCCGCGTGGGCCAACGCCGCTTCGCGCACCCAGGTGCCGTTGCGGTGGGCGGCGCGGCGCGCCTCGAGCCGCTCGCGGTTGCAGGGACCATTGCCCTGGACGACCTGACGGAACTCGTCCCAATCGATTTCACCGAAATCGTAGTGGCCGCGCTCCTCGTTCCAGCAAAGCGCCGGATCGGGAATCCGCAGACCGATCAGCTCGGCCTGCGGCACGGTCTGATCGACGAATGCCTGACGCAATTCGTCGTTGGACTTGCGCTTGAGCTTCCAGCGCATCGACTGGGCGGTGTTGGGTGATTCATCGTCGCGCGGACCGAACATCATCAGCGACGGCCACCACCAGCGGTCGAGCGCGTCCTGCGCCATCGCGCGCTGCTCGTCGGTGCCCTTCATCAAAGTCATCAGGATTTCGTATCCCTGGCGTTGGTGAAAGCTTTCCTCCTTGCAAATGCGGACCATCGCCCGCGAATACGGTCCGTAAGACGTGTTGATCAACGCGACTTGGTTCATGATCGCCGCGCCGTCGACCAACCAGCCGATCGCGCCAATGTCGGCCCAGGTGAGCGTCGGGTAGTTGAAGATGCTCGAGTACTTGGCGGTGCCGTCGTGGAGCTGATCGAGGAGTTCGTCGCGAGAGATCCCCAGCGTTTCCGCGGCGCTGTAGAGGTACAGCCCGTGGCCCGCCTCGTCCTGCACTTTCGCCAGCAGTGCGACCTTGCGGCGCAGCGTCGGCGCGCGGGAGATCCAGTTGCCCTCAGGCAGCATGCCGACGATTTCCGAATGCGCGTGCTGCGAGATTTGGCGGATGTGGGTCTTCCGGTATTTCTCGGGCATCCAGTCCTTGGGTTCGATCTTCTCCTCGGCGTCGATGCGGCGGTTGAAGACCTCCTCGAGCGATGTCGTCTGTGCTTCGTTCATGGCGGAATCCGGCGGGTGGTGAATTCAGTGGTAGCCCCTCAGACGTCGAAATCAACGACAAGTTTGGGGGTGACAGGCACGGCCTGGCAACTCAGGACGATTCTTTTCGCAAGATCGGCCTCTTCAAGGGCATAGTTGACCTTCATCTCGACCTCGCCTTCGACGACCCGGCAGCGGCAGGTGCTGCAAACCCCGCCTTTGCAGGCGAACGGCAGATCCGCCCCGGCGGCCAACGCGGCGTCGAGCAGGTTGTCGGTCTCCGCGCCCATCGTGAAATGGAACGACCGGCCGCCGTCGATCACGGTCACCTCGGTGCCCGCCGCGGCCGCGGTCGACCGCGCGGCATCGGAGGCCGTTTTCGCCCCCGCCGTGAACAACTCGATGTGGATCACCTCCTTGGGCATGCCCAGCGCCACCAACTCGTCGCGGATCGTGTGGGCCATCTCGCGCGGACAGCAGATGAAGCATTCGTCGGTGGCCGCCGGATCGAACAGGCCGTCGGCAAGCGCGCGGATCTTCTCCGCGTCGAAGCGGCCGTTGAGCAGCGGGATGTCGCGGGATTCACGGGTCAGGAAATGCAGCACCTCGAAGCGGCCCATGTGCATGTTCTTGAGCGCCTCGATTTCCTCGCGGAACAGGATGGAGCGCGTGCTGCGGTTGAGGTCGAAGAGCCGGAACGTGCCGCGGGGTTCGAGTGCGAGGCGGGTTTTGAGGATCGACAAGATCGGCGTGATCCCGCTGCCCGCCGCGAATGCCACCGAGCGCCGCGATGCCGTGGGGTCCGGCACCGCCACAAAACGACCGGCGGGTTTCATCGCCTCAAGCGTGTCGCCGGGACGCAGCGACTCGTTCACCCAAGTCGAGAACACCCCGCCCGGCAGCTTCTTCACGGCAATGCGCCAGACGCCCTCGGTCGGGCTGGAGCAGAGAGAGTACGAGCGCCTGACCTCCTGGCCGTCGATCTGCGCCTTGAGGTTCATGTGCTGGCCGGCCTGGTAGGCGAACTCGTCGCGCAGGTCTTCCGGCACCTCGATGGTGACGACGGTGCAATCGGGGGTTTCCCGGTGGAGCGCGGCCACCTTGAGCGGATGAAAACGGGCCATGTTCGGAAAAATCAGGGGGAGCTGATGCCAGCCCCGCAGTTTGTGGATCCAAACTAGCCCGATTGCCCGTGGATCCAAGAAGAATTGAGGAAATCCGAAGGAAATTCGGTGCCCAGCGGCCCCAATGACGACATGGGGACAGACAAATAGTTGGGATCGGGACCCGGCACGGCCTCCCTCACCCGCTTCATCGCCTAACTGCCTGACTATTTGTCTGTCCCTATATACTTTGGGTGGAGGTGTGGGTTGGCTGGAAGCAACTTTTTGTCTGTCCCTTTATCGGGGTGCACCCACCGGTGTTCGAGCTGAGCCGGCGGTTGCAGTTGGCGGGCCAGGGGGGTAAGATGGGATGGTGAGCGTGCGTCCGGTCGATCGGGTGTTGGAATTTCTGCAAGCCCGCAGGGATTCCGGCACTTCGCATGTCTATCTCGACGACTCGGTGCGCGGCGCGCTGCGCTCGTTGCACCGACGTCTCAAGGACCGCCCGCCGGGCCGCCAGAAGAATTCGGTCGGCGTGACTCCTCCTTCGGCGTCGGTGCCTGCTCCATCCCGGGAGCGCGAACCGGTCTCCGCGGAGATTCGGGAATATTTCTCGCTCTCC
>Ga0194118_10000818_pt1 | contig 48983 bp, 52 predicted proteins | sample TA2MahsurfametaG_2_FD_148662 | JGI IMG/M metagenome (GOLD analysis project Ga0194118, IMG submission 148662) | Freshwater microbial communities from Lake Tanganyika, Tanzania - TA2015013 Mahale N5 surface | ecosystem: Environmental > Aquatic > Freshwater > Lake | place: Tanzania: Lake...
ACCGGATGTGATGAAACGGGATTTAAAAATAGAAAAATTGATTGATATTCCACTTGTTAGAACGGGTTCACCATATGCAACTGCGCCAGGGCAAGTAACAAAAGATGATGGAACGCCTTATCGAGTTTTTACTCCATATTACAAAGCCTGGGTAAATCACGGTTGGCGGTTACCTGCGCTTAAACCAAATTTTTCAAATTGGTGGATGCCTCTTGAATGTGAAGGTAGACCTGCTGAACCAGATATTGGAGATTTAGTTTTACCACCTGCAGGTGAAGCAGCAGCACTCGATCGGTGGGAAACATTTAAAGTAACTGGACTTAAGAATTACGCCGATGGAAGAAATAGACCGGATTTGGTAAATGGCACTTCGCGGTTGAGCATTCCTCTTCGGTTTGGTGAAATACATCCACGAACTTTGTTAAAGGATCTCAGTTCTGCTGACGAGGTTTATCAAAAAGAAATTTGCTGGCGAGAGTTTTATGCTGATGTATTGCATCACAACCCACATACTATTTCGCAGAACTTAAACAAACAGTATGACTTAATGCCCTGGGACACGAGTAAACAAGCAGCGGAAAACTTTAAGGCTTGGTGTTATGGAAAAACTGGATATCCATTTGTTGATGCTGGTATGCGACAACTGCTTGCTGAAGGTTGGATGCATAACCGGGTTCGAATGGTAGTTGCTAGCTTCTTGATAAAAGACTTACATATTGATTGGCGCAAAGGAGCAACTTGGTTCATGCAGTGGTTAGCCGATGGAGATATCGCGTCTAATCAACATGGTTGGCAATGGACAGCTGGCAGCGGAACTGATGCCTCACCCTTTTATCGAGTTTTTAATCCAAAAATGCAAGGCTTGAAATTTGACCCAAATGGAGATTATGTTCGCAAATACATTCCGGAATTAGCTCATCTATCGGGTCAAGGTGCACACGAACCTTGGGATGTTGCTGATGGATATAAATACGGTTATCCAAAAGCAATTGTTGATCATTCTGTTGAACGCATCAGAGCATTAGCTGATTGGGAGAAAACTAAGCCGCGTTAGTCGCCAGCTACTGCTAGCGATAAATCCGGATTGTTAGTTACTTTACTAATACCTCTAAGAGGTGCGATATCTTTTTCGATAGGCATTTGCGATCCAGGTAGACCAACTGCCGCAGCTCCCCAAGCCATTGCTTCTAAAAGTGCTGCTTCGATTCCATTATCTATTTTAGATAAAAATCCAGCAAGTGAAGAATCTCCAGCACCAGAGGTGCTTCTTGGTTTAACTTTTGGCGCAGTTGCATAAAAAACTTCAGATTCAGAAACATAAGCGGCACCCTGTGAACCCATAGAAACAAGTACTGACTTACAACCAATTGCTACCGCTTCTTTTGCAGCAGTAATGATTTCACCTAGATTTTTTAAATCACGCTTTACAATATCGCGTAATTCATGCACGTTTGGTTTAATCAAATCAACCCCAGCTTTACAAGCAAGTAATAAGGGTTCACCAGTACAGTCAACTGCAGTTCTAGCACCAATTGACTTTCCACCTTCAACCGCCATTGCATGAAAACCTTTATCAACTGTTGGGGGCAACGAGCCGCAAGCAACTAACCAATCCACTTCGTCAGTTGCGGTAATTGCCAATGCAACTAGGCCGCGACATTCACCAGGTGAGATAGGAGAACCTAATGAGTTGATTTTTGTAGTGTTTCCATCAACATCAACAAGTGTCACGTTTACTCGTGATGCACCTTTAACTAAAAGCGGCCTAGTATCTAAATCTTCAAGCATTAATAAATCCAAAATGTGTTGACCTTCAGTTTGGCCAAGTGTTAGCACTGCACGAGATCTATACCCATTTAGCGATAATGCGCGTGCAACATTCACACCCTTGCCACCAGCATCGCACCTGGTTGCGAGTGGACGAATAACTCCACCAAGAGAAAATTCTCCAGGTGGTAATTCATAGGTATAGTCCAATGACGGATTTGGAGTAATAGTCACAATCATTTAACTAAACCTTCCTCATTTGTACCTAAGCCTACGGGGCTAATCTGTTGATTCGCCAAGCATCAGCCCTATCCATAACTGACCTGCCATAAAAACTTGAGTCGGATAACTCATATCGGAAGCGATCATGCAGTCTTGAACGTTGACCTTGCCAAAACTCTACAAACTTTGGCCGAATCAAATATCCACCCCAAAATGGGGGCATTGGCACTTGTTCTCCATCGGGAAATTGTTGTTCAAGTTCAATAAATCTATTGATAAGTTCATCTCTTAAATTTAACTGAGTTGATTGCTCACTCGCCCATGCCCCAATTTGAGATGAGCGAGCTCTGGTAGAGAAATAATCCTTTGCCTCTTGCTGCGAAACAGCTTCTACATCACCGGCAATGTGAACTTGTCGATGTAGCGCAAGCCATAGAAATGTTGCTGCAATCTGAGGATTATTTGCTAATTGCTGGGCTTTACGGCTCTTGGTGTTTGTAAAAAATACAAAGCCACGTTCATCTACTGACTTGCACAGCACCGTTCTAGTGCTAGGTGCTGCAGATAAATCAGAAGTTGCAATAACCATCGCATTTGGCTCAGGTAACTGGGCATTAACTGCCTGTGTTAACCAGTTCTGAAACTGCTGTAATGGTGTATCAAGTAGATCAGTTTCAGTTAAGCCAGAAACTTCATAACTAACCCGCAGTTCATTTAGCCATTTTGATTCAGTCACGGGAGCATTGTTGTGGCTATCTGACAAATCTGCTGGCTAATGGGTAAGTTTGCCCTCTGATTTAGGAGATTGATGAGTGCAGAGATCAGAATTCCAACGGACCTACTTCCATCAGATGGTCGATTTGGATCGGGTCCAAGCAAAGTGCGAACAGCACAATTAGATGCGCTGCAAGCAGCCAGTAAAACAATCCTAGGAACTTCACACCGACAAAATGCGGTCAAATCTCAGGTAGGTCGACTCCGCGATGGATTAACTAATCTTTATCAACTTCCTGATGGTTATGAAGTTGTTTTAGGAAATGGTGGTTCAACCGCATTTTGGGATATTGCAACTTTTCAATTAATTGAAGAATCAGCGCAGTTTTTATCTTTTGGAGAATTTGGTGCAAAATTTGCATCAGGAGCTAAAGCTGCTCCCCATTTAGCTGACCCCAGCATTGTTACAGCTGAGCCAGGCGATGCACCAGATTTTCAACCAAATGCAAATTTTGATACATATTGCACACCTCATAATGAAACTTCAACTGGTGTAGCAATTGAGATAAAGCGTCCTTCATCAGATGGCTTGATGGTAGTTGATGCCACCAGTGCAGCTGGTGGTCTTGCTGTTAATCCAAATCAGTTTGATGTTTACTACTTTGCACCGCAAAAATCTTTTGGTTCTGATGGCGGGCTTTGGATTGCGATAATGTCGCCAACTGCAATTGCCCGAGTTGAAAAGATTAATCAAGCAAAAAGATGGACACCAGCATTTTTAGATTTGTCAATTGCAATTGAGAATTCCAGATTGAATCAAACTTATAACACTCCTGCAGTTGCAACTATTGTGATGATGGCAGCGCAATTAGATTGGATGAATGAAAATGGTGGAATTAATTGGTGTGCGAAGCGAACTGCTGATTCAGCTGAACGGCTTTACAGCTGGGCTGAGCGAAACCCACTAACTACTCCTTTTGTATCTGACTCAACGAAACGGTCAAAAGTTGTGGGCACTATTGACTTTGTGGATGAAATTGATGCAACGCAAATTACCAAAGTGCTGCGAGCAAATGGAATCTTAGATGTTGAGCCCTATCGAAAATTAGGGCGTAATCAAATTCGAGTTGCCATGTTCCCAGCGGTTGAGCCGGAAGATGTCACAAAACTTACTAAATCAATTGATTTCGTCGTTTCAAATCTTTAAACAGTCAAAAACGCGTTGATTAATAGTGCTGCAATCAGAGAAATCAGCACTACTAACGTGATGATTCGTCTAGCCCGTGCGCTCATCGCACTATTCTAAATGAACTAAATTAAACTACCCATATGAGTCAAGATCCGCTTCACGAAGATGGACTTCGTCCAATCATTTATTTAACCCTGATTTGGGTTGCTGCTTTAATGGCTGAATTTCTTGGTATCTTGAGTTTGAATAGAACTATCTTATTTTTTGGTGTGGTAATTGGGATTATTACAATCAGTTTTCTGATGTTTCGTCGTTATCGACTTCGCTAGAGATAAGTCCTTGGTCGTAAGTATCGTCATAAACTAAATCAATAGTTGGAATCGCATCTTCAACGGTATCAGTTTCACTATGTGCACCACATCCAAAATTTGCAGCAACAACTCTGCCGTCAGCGGGTGATATGGAATTTGTGCAGGCACCAAAAGCAGACCCAAGAGCACCGGAAAGTGGATTGAAATATCCACAACTCAAACATTTACCCTGAGCAACTTTTGCCATAATTGCAGAACCAGAAAACTCTCCAACTGACCAACGTGCAGCTGCCAATTCGCGACCAGTTGGGGAGAGCACTCGCTCACGACCTAGCCCTAATTGCCACCAAAATGGTCGAAGTGTCTCCTGATCATCTAAAACGTCGGTTTCTGCCGCATATCCAGGAACTAGAGCTGGATCGTTTGCGCGATATGGCAACTCATCGCCAATTCCCAAGTCACCAGCCTCAACACGTTCAGGCCAAGGAATCCACGCCGGAGCAATTAAAGCCTCATCTGTTGGCACCATTGCAACTTCATCAATAGTTAGATGTTTAGCATCTAACCAAGAAAGCATTACTAACCACTTCCAGTTTGGATAACCTGGCATTTGGGCAGCAAATGTGACTACTGCAGTGTGCTCACTCGTTGGTTTTGTACTGATGTGATTGCCAATATGTTCAGCATCAGTAATTTCCATTAATGCTTTACGGGCAACTTCAGGATTAATTTCAAAACTCAACTTAACTGGTTTTGTCGGTTCAGTTACATATTTGATAACTTTTTCTGGCGCGCTAACTGGGGATTGCAGAGTCGGCGCTCTTTCCACTATTAATTCCGATTTAGTTTCTTTCTCAACATTGGATTCAACTTTTTCAATCGGTGCTATTGATTCAACGACAACAGGGGTTTGAACTTCATCTGACTTTGGGGTCAGTTTTACTTTTCGTTTGCGATTAGTAAGTTTGCTCACGTTAGTTATCTAGGTCATCAGCAACTGCGCGCAACAATGCAGCAATCTTTGTGCCGTGTTGTCCCTCTGGAAAGCGTCCTCGACGCAAACCAGAATGCACACTGTCTAGAAGTTTAATCAAATCTTCAATAATGATCGCCATATCGTCAGCTGGCTTTCGCTGTCCTTCAACCAAACTTGGTACTGGATCAACAATGCTTACGTTAAGTGCCTGGCGGCCCCTTCGGCCATCAGCAACCCCGAACTCCAATTTCATACCAGGTTTAACGACCACGCCAACCGGAAGGGCATTTGTGTGCACGAACACATCCTCGCCGTCATCGGAAGTAATAAATCCGAATCCGCGTTCATGGTCATACCACTTCAGTCTGCCGATAGGCACGTTTTCTCCTTGTGCTGAATTAAAGGCTAAATCTAGCGTGCGGCAAGCCAACCAGTGAACCAATCCCGGAACTCGGGCAACCCACCTGGAAGCAGCACATCTGCGCCTGCTGCCAGCAATTCTGAAGCAGTGGTTGGACCGGTTGGCACAGCTACTGCAACAGCTGTAGCAACTTTTGCACCAGTGATATCTCCTGGATGATCCCCAACGTAAATTTGTGCGCCAAAGCCTTTGAGGGCGTGCCCTTTTTCTTCAGCAAAAACCTCTGCAACAACGTCTTGCACAGGAATTTCAAAACCTGCAGCAACTAGTGCTCCAATTGCAGTAATTCCTTGCTTTGCAGTAACTACTACAACTCTGGCACCAACTTCCCTGATAGCGGCAACCGCATCGTGAGCCCCTGGCAATGGTTTAGTTTTTGGCACACCGTGAATTCGATAATGCGCCCGGTATGCAGCCAGCAATTGGTCTGGGTCAGCATTGGGAATTAGCTTTGGCAGAACTAAAGGAAATGGCATACCGATAGTTTTTCGAATAGCCTGCTCGTCAACATGATGTCCATGTTGTTCAACTACCGCCATTAATGATTCCACGATCGAATCTGCTGAATCCACTAATGTCATATCAAGGTCAAAACCAACCGTTAGCATCTCGTAATCCTAAGCCCTGTAGATTAGGCAGAATGTCTGGTCCAGATATCGACGCACGCGCAACGCTTGTTAGTTCGCTACGAGCGTTTGATGATGCTGCGGTAATGAAACTACTGCAAGAGCGTCCAGACTTACTTCATCCAATACCACCAGACTTTGAACGGTTAGCAGCTCGAGCTGTTTCTCCTTCAAGCGTTGCTCGGGCACTTGATCGGATTAATCGCTCAGCATTACAAGTAATTGAAGCATTAGCTGTTTTACCTAAACCAGTTTCAACTATGCAATTAATTAATGCAATGGGAGTTACTGGTAAAGCAGTACCAGTTAGCATAAAACAAGCAATGAAACATCTGCGTGATTTGGTTTTGGTCTGGGGCGATGATAAAGCACTGTTAACTCCTGATTCATTAATTGATGTTATTGGCCCATATCCATGCGGTTTAGGAGTAAGTGCAAAAGAAAATATTGATTCGCTAATTGCATCAAAACATCCAGATGAACTTGAGGAACAAATCTCAGCTGCACCTGAAGATGTGAGATTCGTAATCGAAAAACTATTGTGGGGTCCGCCTGTAGGCAAAGTTTCAGATGCAAACAAAAAAGTAACTGTTGAATCTGCAAAGTCTCCCATAGAGTGGTTGTTGGCTCGTGGTTTAGTTATTCCAACTGGACCTGAAACAATTATGTTGCCTAAAGAAGTTGCACTTGCGTTACGCGAAAACAAATTAGTTAAAGAAGTTGATCCTGGTGCTCCAGAAGTAATCCCAGATAAGACTGTAAAATTAAAACCAGATTCAGTTGGCGGTGAAATTGCTTTTGCATTTGTGAAGCAAACTGAACAATTGCTCGATGCTTGGTCAATTTCTCCTCCACCAGTGCTGCGCAGTGGTGGCTTAAGTGCTCGAGATTTAACCAAAGCGGCAGAACTGTTGGATACAGACGAATCAGCTACCGCTTTAATAATTGAAATAGCACATGCGGCTGGATTACTTGCAACTGATTTTCATCAACAACCCAGTTGGGCGCCAACCACAGGTTATGACATCTGGCGAATAAAAGATGTTGCAACTAAGTGGGAAAGTTTGGTGCTAGCTTGGTGGAATAGCGCACGAGCAATATTCCTTATCGGCGAGAAAGATGAAAAGGGTGATCGAATAAATGCCCTGCAAGGTGGATTAGATCGAATAGGTATTCCACTTATTGACTTGCGCACCCTCGCTCTTGAAGCAATGCAATTCGGCTCAACAAATGCTGAGCAGATGGTAGCTTGGGTTAGTTGGCATAGGCCGCGCCGAGATAAAAAGATGGTACATCGAGTGGTGATTGCCACATTGGCACAAGCAGAGTTGCTCGGTGTTTCTGGAATGGGACGACTTACTACTGCTGGAAAAGAGTTATTACATCATCAAGAGATCGCGAACTGTGTCTCAGAATTCTTACCAACACCAATTGATTACATAATGTTGCAAGCAGATTTAACTGCAGTTGCACCTGGTCCATTGATTGCAGATTTAGAGCGCGAGTTATCTGCCATCGCCGAAATTGAAAGTCGAGGAGCTGCAACTGTTTATCGATTTAATGAAGTAAGCATTAGGCGCGGATTAGATTTAGGTAAATCAGCAGATGGCATTAAAAATCTGCTATCCAAAACATCAAAGACGCCAGTTCCACAACCACTCACGTATTTAATTGAAGATACTGCCCGTAAGCATGGCGCTATTCGTTTAGGTGCTGCGCCGGCATATCTGCGCAGCGATGATTCAACTTTATTAGATGCTCTTATGCGCGATGCCCGAATCACTGCATTAATGCCTCAGCGAATTGCACCAACGGTAGTGATATTCCAAGCAGATCCAGAAGATGCAGCTGCAGTGCTCAGTCAGTCTGGTTACACACCAACATTGGAATCTGAAGATGGTTCAATGTTGGTTCGTGCTCGTTTGCAACGCCGAGCTACACTTGAAGCAAACACCAATCGTCTCGAGCATCCAACGGATGAAGTTTTAATCGAGGCAGTAAAAGCGCTTCGCCAAGGAGATGCTGCTGCGCCATCAGCGCGACCAAAGAATGCTGTGCGACTTTCTACTACTGACACGGTTGTTGTGTTGCGTAAAGCAATTGAGCAAAAACAAAAAGTATGGATTGGTTATGCAAACGAATCTGGACGTGAAGTTGAACACGTTGTGCAACCAATTCGAATAACTGCCGGAAAATTATCAGCCTTTGATCAACGAAGTGCAAAAGTAGGTGAGTTCTCAATCGCCCGAATCACTATGATTGCAATTATGGGCGAGTAAGAGTTAGATATTCAGTTTGGTAACTAAGTAACATTTCAGTATCAACTTCAGCTCCAAAACCAATTCCAGTTGGTAATTCAATTTCTCCATCAACTACAACAAACTCTTGTGTGATATCTCTATTCCAATATCGATTAGTGCCACTGATATCCCCCGGCAAACTAAATCCTGGCAAACCAGCAAGTGCCAAATTTGCTGCTCGACCAATTCCAGTTTCCAACATTCCACCGCACCAGACAGGTACGCTGAGTTTCTGGCAGACATCGTGTATTCGAACAGCTTCTAAATAACCACCAACTCGACCAGGTTTGATATTAACCACGCTGGTAGCACCTAATTCAATTAAATCTTTTGCAACTGATGCTGAGGTAATTGATTCATCTAAACAAACTGGGGTTTGCATTAATTTAGCTAACTTAATGTGGCCAGCAATATCTGATTCACTCATCGGTTGTTCAATTAACAAGAGCTCGAATTCATCTAGTCGAAGAAGATGGTCAATATCTGGAGCACGATAAGCCTGATTAGCATCTACTTGTAATTGGAGATCTGGAAACTCGTTTCGAATTGCTTTTGTAGGCGCAATATCAAATTCCGGCTCAATTTTGAGTTTAACTCTGGTATACCCCTGCTCAACATAATCATTTACTTCAGCAACTAATGCATCAATGCTCTCAGCAATCCCAATACTTACACCAACTGGAACTCGGTCCCTATCTACCCGAAGATAATCTGCAAATGAAATACCTTTTGCTTTCAGCCAAGAATCCATAAGCGCCATTTCAACTGATGCTTTTGCCATTCGATTTCCTAATAAATCAGCCATTTCTTCGGCAAACTCAGTTGGCTCTAACTCTTTTTGGAAAAGTCTAGGAACAATAAATCTCGATATAAAATCCTGTGCTCCAATTACATATTCTTCAGAATAAAGTGGCACACTCATCGCTACGCATTCGCCATAGCCAATATTGCCATCTGCTAATACTTCAACCAGCAAAACATCACGCTGGGTTTGAGTACCAAATGAAGTTCGAAATGGTTTTACTAATGGCATTGATAATCTTCTTAAAGTAACTTCGCTTATCTTCATAATTTTCCTATCAAATATTCGTTGTCAACCGAAAGTCCCTTTACCTCAGTTGTACCATCCAACGCTTGGCTTAACTCGTTTCTCATTGCTAGACGCAACACTCGCGCCTGCGCTGGTTCAAGATTCTTTACAACACCAATATCTTCCACAATGGAAATTGCAGTTAATGCTCCTTTTGGCATTATCTGATATGGAGCATTTAGCGCTCTGTCCTGATTCAAATGCCATTCACACCAAAGTCGATCAGTTAAATCATTTGCATTGATTGCATCTTCCATCTCACCATAAAAATCTGGAACAAACTTCTTAATTGTCACTCCCAAATTAAGAATATTTAACTTCGCATTTCGCAGAACAAGTGGATCAAACGTCCAAGTGATTTTTTGAATTCCTTGCTCAGCAGCAATTGCTGCTTGCTCATACTTAACTAAGGCACCATAACCTTGACTTCGATAATCAGGATGTGTTGCTGCCATATGTGAATGTAGTGCTAATACACTTGAATGGTTACTAATAATTGCCAGTGCACCTGCAACTAACTGGCTATCTTTAAATGCACCGGTTAGAACTGCACCAGAATGAATCAGCGCAGTTCCTAAATTCTGGGTAAGTTGGGTTGAAGAGGAGGGCCAAGTTAAATCAAAAAGCTCGCGTAATTCCCGCAAGTCAGCCGTACTTGTAATCGCCCTCACTTCAAGATTTGAAGCGGCTTTATTGCTTCGCGCCCGCCAATGATCAACCCAATTCATAACCCACACGCTACCCTGTCGCCGTGGTAAATCTAAACGACGTGCTCGCAGATATGCAGTCCTTAATTGAATTGGAATCGCCGAGTGCTGATTTAACGGCTTGCAGCCAGGTTGTTGAACTCACAAATGAAATGTTATTTAGCCGATTAGGGAAAAAGGGCAGAGTCATTACTGTTTCAAGTCGCGATCATTTATGGTGGGGATCAGAAAATCCAAAAGTATTGCTGCTTGGGCATATTGATACCGTTTGGCCAATTGGCACACTTAAAGAAATTCCTTTTGCAATTAATGGAGATGTGCTAACTGGACCTGGGTGTGTAGATATGAAATCAGGTGTGGTGCAAGCAATTCATGCGATTGCACAAATAAATCATCCAGATATTGCACTACTACTAACTACAGATGAAGAAATTGGTTCTGAAACTTCCCGAAAGTTAATTGAAGACGCTGCTCGCAGCGCGATTGCTGTACTAGTACTCGAATGCGCTCAGCATGAGGCACTAAAAACTGCACGTAAAGGAACCTCTAATTACGAAATTGTGGCGCATGGTTTAGCATCGCACGCAGGTTTAGAACCAGAAAAAGGAATAAATGCAGGTCTGGCAATAAGTGAAATTGCCCTGTCAGTGAGCAAAATAGGTAATACTGAACTTGGAACTACGGTTACACCAACTGTTATCAGAGCGGGCACAACAACAAACACCGTACCTGCGCTCGCTCAACTAAGCATTGATGTTCGGGCCTGGAGTATTGATGAACAAAAACGTGTTGATAGTGAAATAAGAGCAATTTCTTCAACACTTCCGGGAATTAAGATTGAAGTTCTTGGTTCTATAAATCGACCGCCTCTGGAAAGCAGAATGAGTATGGGGTTGTTTGAACTAGCTCAAGAAGTTGCAAAAGATTTGGGACTACCTCAACTTGAAAATGCGCAGGTTGGTGGTGCAAGCGATGGTAATTTCACTGCCGCTCTTGGTATCCCAACTATTGATGGTCTAGGCGCAGTTGGTACCGGTTCACATGCCAAGAGCGAGTGGGTTTCAGTCAGTGCAATTGTGCCGAGAATCAACCTGCTCGCAGGAATGATTACCCGTCTGCTAAAAGCAAATTAATTTGAGATAATACGCGGTCAAACTAAAAGGAGTCCTTTGACTACTGGACCGTTAATTGTACAAAGTGATCGCACCTTGCTACTGGAGATTGATCATCCATTAGCAGATGAAGCTCGCAAAGCAATCGCTCCATTTGCTGAACTGGAGCGTGCACCAGAGCACATTCACACTTATCGGATTACCTCTCTTGCGCTCTGGAATGCGCGTGCTGCAGGACATGATGCTGAGCAAGTTGTTGATGCGCTCATTAAATATGCTCGTTATGCAGTGCCCAATGCCCTACTTATTGATATTGCAGATCAGATGGGGCGTTATGGACGTCTCAGATTAGAAAACCATCCAGTTCACGGACTAATACTCTCCACAACTGATAAACCAGTATTAGAAGAAGTGTTGCGTAACAAAAAAATCATTCCAATGCTTGGAAAAAGAATTGATGATGAAACAGTAGTCGTGTTTCCAAGTGAACGTGGTGCACTAAAACAAGCATTATTAAAACTTGGCTGGCCTGCAGAAGATTTTGCTGGTTATGTAGATGGCGAAGCACATTCAATTGCTTTAGCTGAACATGGCTGGGCTATTCGGCCCTACCAAAGTCAAGCTGTTGATTCATTCTGGTTTGGTGGTTCTGGTGTTGTGGTGTTGCCTTGCGGTGCTGGTAAAACAATTGTTGGTGCAGCAGCAATGGCTAAAGCGAAAGCAACCACTTTAATTTTGGTTACTAATACAGTTTCAGCAAGACAGTGGCGAGAAGAATTACTTAATCGCACTTCACTTACTGAAGATGAAATTGGCGAATATTCTGGCTCGAAGAAAGAAATCAAACCAGTAACAATTGCAACTTATCAAGTTATGACCACCAAGAAAAAAGGTGAATATGCACATCTTGATGTATTTGATGCCCGAGATTGGGGACTAATTATTTATGATGAAGTGCATCTACTACCTGCACCAGTATTTCGCTTTACTGCTGATATTCAGGCTAGACGCAGACTTGGATTAACCGCAACTTTAGTTCGTGAAGATGGCCGGGAAGGTGATGTTTTTAGTTTGATTGGACCAAAAAGATTTGATGTGCCTTGGAAAGAAATGCAACATCAAGGATATATCGCTCCGGCTGAATGCATTGAAGTGCGAGTCACATTATCTGAAGATGAGCGACTTAACTATGCCGTAAGTGAGGATGACGCAAAGTATCGAATAGCAGCGATTACACCTGAAAAGATTAGAACTGTTGAGAGAATTTTGGAAAAGCATGAGGGTGAGCAAATATTAGTTATTGGGCAATATTTAGAACAACTACATAGATTAAGCAATGATCTTGGAGCACCACTTATTACTGGCGAAACTCCAATAAAGGAACGTCAAGAGTTGTATGAGATGTTTCGACAAGGTGAAATAAAAGTACTAGTGGTCTCTAAGGTTGCTAATTTTTCAATCGATCTACCAGAAGCCACAATCGCGATACAAGTATCTGGAACATTTGGTTCAAGACAAGAAGAAGCACAACGACTGGGACGAATTTTACGACCAAAAAAAGACGGCCGATCAGCTACCTTTTATGCTGTGGTCACTCGCGACACAGTAGATGCCGAGTTTGCTGCCAATCGGCAGCGATTTCTTGCAGAACAGGGTTACGCCTATCAAATTGTTGATAGTCACGATGTCTAAAAATTAAGGGCGACTGCTAAGCAGCCGCCCTTAATTAATAAATGAATTTAGAAATCCATATCTCCGCCACCAGGAGCAGCTGGTGCTGCCTTTTCTGGTTTATCAGCAATTACTACCTCAGTAGTTAAAAAGAGTGCTGCAATTGACGCTGCGTTCTGTAGTGCTGAGCGAGTTACTTTCGCTGGATCAATGATGCCTGCTTTGAACATATCGACATATTCACCAGTAGCGGCATTTAGACCTTCGCCTGGCTTTAGGCCGCGCACTTTCTCAACAACGACTCCACCTTCAAGGCCAGCATTGATTGCAATTTGCTTTAGTGGCGCTTCAACTGCAACCTTCACAATAGATGCACCTGTCGCTTCATCACCATCAAGCTTTAGTCCCGCAAATGCTTTGTCAGCAGCTTGCAAAATGGCAACTCCACCACCTGCAACTATGCCTTCCTCGACCGCTGCTTTTGCATTTCGGACAGCATCTTCAATGCGATGCTTACGTTCTTTTAGTTCAACTTCGGTAGCTGCGCCAGCTTTAATTACCGCAACGCCACCAGCAAGTTTTGCTAAACGCTCTTGTAGTTTTTCTCTATCATAATCTGAATCTGACTTATCAATCTCAGCTCGAATCTGATTAACTCGACCAGAAATTTGATCTTGATCTCCAGTTCCTTCAACAATGGTGGTCTCATCCTTTGTTACTACAACTTTGCGAGCACGACCCAACATTTCAAGACCAATTGAATCTAACTTCAGACCAACTTCTTCACTAATTACTTGGCCACCGGTCAAAATTGCAATATCTTGCATCATTGCTTTTCGTCGATCACCAAAGCCTGGAGCTTTAACGGCAACCGAGCGGAAGGTGCCACGAATCTTGTTGACGACCAAAGTGGCTAACGCTTCACCTTCGACATCTTCAGCAATAATTACAAGTGGTTTACCTGATTGCATTACCTTTTCTAAAATAGGTACTGAGTCTTTAACTGAAGAAATCTTGGAATTCGCGAGCAAAATATATGGATCTTCTAGCACAACTTCCATACGCTCAGTATCAGTAACAAAATATGGTGATATGTAACCTTTATCAAATCGCATACCTTCAGTTAGCTCTAACTCCAAGCCGAAAGTGTTGCTCTCTTCAACAGTTATGACACCTTCTTTACCAACTTTATCCATTGCTTCAGCAATCATTTCACCGATTGTGGCATCAGCTGCTGAAATTGAAGCAGTTGAAGCAATCTGCTCACGGTTCTCAACTGGCTTTGCCATCTTAAGTAATTCATCGCTGATTGCTGATGTAGCTTTTTCGATACCACGCTTAAGTGACATTGGGTTAGCACCAGCAGCGACGTTGCGCAAGCCTTCTTTTACTAATGCTTGGGCTAGTACCGTTGCAGTAGTAGTTCCATCGCCCGCTACATCATCAGTCTTCTTTGCTACTTCTTTAACAAGTTCCGCACCAATTTTTTCATACGGATCTTCAAGTTCAATTTCCTTAGCAATTGAGACACCGTCATTAGTAATTGTGGGTGCGCCCCACTTCTTTTCCAAAACAACGTTTCGTCCCTTAGGGCCTAAGGTCACCTTGACAGCGTCAGCAAGAATGTTCATGCCACGCTCAAGTGACCGGCGGGCTTCCTCATCAAAAGCAATAATTTTCGACACGGTCATTCCTCTTTGGGTCGGGTTATCACTCTCAAGCCGAGAGTGCTAAATCCAAGCGTAAATCCCCTCTAGCACTCCGTCAAATGGAGTGCTAATTCCTGCGGATATTGCTGGAGAACAAGGCAGAGAAAGCCTTTTGGGCCGCACTTGCCTGGAAACCATCATCCCCCACCAGCACCCAAATTCCATTAAATGCCAAAACACCTGCTAGCGCCGATGTTGAATCTATGGGATTAAGTGGAGCATTCAGGTATGAAACTAATTTTCAAATGGTTGCGAGAAGCGCTACATCTAGCAACATCACTACCGATTGCTCTGTTGCTGTTTGTCATTACCATTTTTGGCTTAGGTGCAAATTTATTTTTGCCGCTCACAGTGTTGGTTTTTTTGGCTTTGCCTAAGCTACAGCCCTAGCATCTGCAACATAGTTGATTATACTCAATCGGTAATTGAGTTTCTACCAAGAAATTATGGTTTTGGTGGAGCCCCCCGTCAGGATTGAACTGACGACCTTCCGCTTACAAGGCGGATGCTCTACCACTGAGCTAGGGAGGCCTGCTTTTTAATCAGCAAGGCGGAATACTAGTCACTGTGAAGCATCAACTCACTGCCACGGTAGTTGATCCAGATTTACTGTTTTTACCATGGCAAATCCCGTTAGAGCAATAGGATGAAAAAACTGTTGCACCAATTGCACGCGGCATTTCAAGACATATTGTTCGATTTGTAAAAGTTAATGAAGCTATTTATGCAGTTAAAGAAACTGTTGATGAGTTTGCATTGCGTGAATATGAGATGTTAACCAAGTTGCAAGAGTTAGATGTGCCGTGCGTTGAGCCAGCCGGTATCGTGCAAAATCGAACTGACGACACCGGTAATTTACTTGGTGCGGCTCTATTGACCAGACATTTAACTTTCTCATTGCCTTATCGTGCTCTATTTTCTACCACCCTGCGTCCACAAGTGGCAGAGCGTTTTCTAGATGCGTTAGCACTTTTATTGGTACGACTGCATCTAAGTGGTTTTCTTTGGGGAGATTGCTCGCTTTCAAATACCCTTTTTAGAAGAGATGCAGGATCATTTGCGGCGTATCTAGTAGATGCTGAGACTGGAGAATTACACGAAAAACTAACTGATGGTCAGCGCACCCATGATATTGAAAATGCCAGAATAAATATTGCAGGAGAGTTGTTGGACCTGGAAGCTGGTGGACTTCTTCACCCATCAATAGATCCAATTGAGACTGCAAATTCAATAATTAATAAATATCAATCATTATGGCGGGAAGTGACTGAACCAGTTGTAGTTACTCCTGGAGAACGTTTCAAACTATATAGTCGTATTTCTCGACTAAATGAACTTGGATTTGATGTCGCTGAAATGAAAGCTGAATCCAATGATGGCCAAGTATATCTCCGCCCTGTTGTATTGGAACCAAACTTTTACGCCAAATAACTCGCTGCATTAACTGGATTAACTGTTGAGGAACAGCAAGGTCGATCACTTATCAAGGACTTGGAAGATTTTCAAAGTAAACATAACATTTCAACTGAGAACACCCACTTTGCAGCGCACCGCTGGGTTAGTGAACGGTTTAACCAAGTGGTGGCAAAAGTACCTACTGAAATGCGTGCGAAGTTCACCCCTGCTCAGCTCTATTATGAGATTCTGCAGTACCGATGGAAGATTTCTGAAGAATCGGGCCAAGACATTGGTATTCGACCAGCAGCAGATGAATACGTTGAAAAAGTATTGGGTAGCAAACCTGATGAACGCACAATCATTACAACCACAGATTCTGATGATGTTAATGAAACTTAAATGCAACCGGTATATGAATTTTCTTAAATTAGTTCTGTGTTATTCGCTTTAACTCATATAGTGCAATTGCTGCCGCAACGGAAGCATTTAGTGATTCGACTTTATCTCCTATCGGAATTCTGACCAAGTAGTCACATTGTTCAGCAATTAATCTTGAAAGGCCCTCACCTTCAGCACCAATTACTAGAACCAAATTTTCTGCAAGTTGATCTTTAGTGAGTTTAGTTATTTCCAAATCACTATCACCTGTTAAACCAATAACAAAAGCACCATCATCCTGATACGCTTTAATTTGCCTCGTTAAGTTTATAACTTGTGCAACGTTAATACGCGCAAGCGCACCCGCAGAAGTTTTCCAAGCAGCTGCGGTTACGCCAACACCTCGACGCTCGCCCACCACAATTCCCGATGCGCCAAAAGCAGCAGCAGAGCGCGCAATTGCTCCTAAATTACGTGGATCAGTAATTGAATCTAAAACAACAATCGGACCTTTTCCAAGAAAACTCTTTGCATCTGCGTATTTATAAGGTGCAACCTTTAAGACCATTCCCTGGTGAGCGCCATCTGCTGTCATCCGATCTAAATCTGTTCGATTGCCCATTAGCAGTTCAATTCCTTGGGCTTTTGCTAAAGATATACATTCTTGGACTCTGGAATCAGAATCCATTCGCTCAGCCATAATTAATGCTGTTGCCGGCACTCTTTCCCGCAAGACTTCAAGAACCGAATTGCGTCCAAAAACCAAATCTTTACTACTGCTTGTTCGAGACTTCGGCCGCACAGTCTTGCTACGCGGCTTGGCTGTTCCAGCACTGTAAGCCTTATGGCCTTTGCGATCTTTTGCTTTGGGAGTTGCTCCTTTGCCTTTAAGGCGATCTCGATTCTTTCCGCCAGTGCCAGGTCTTGCTTTACCAGTCCGCTTAGCTGTTAGTTTTGCTTTTGCCATTAACGTTTAATACTCCATCTAACCCCTGTTGGGGTATCTTCAATAATTAAACCTGATGCTAACAATTTATCTCTTAGTGCATCGGCAGTTGCGAAATCTTTTCGCACTCTTGCTGCTTCACGTTCATCAATAATCGCTTGTACCAAAGAATCAATTATTTGTTCTTGTCCGGTGTTCGCTTGATTTAGGGCTGATAGACCAAGTACTTCAAGCATCGCAATAACTTCAGCAAGTATCAAGCTCAACTCAGATGAGTTTTCATCTGAAATCAAACTATTTCCTCGACGAACCTTCTCGTGCAGCACACTTAAGGCGATTGGCAAATTCAAATCATCATTCATTGCTGCAACAAACTCATCTGGAAGATCTTGCCCAGATGGTTCAACTAATTCTTTAGCTCGGTTTACGAAATTCAATATTCGAGAGTAAGCAGTAGTAGATTCGCTAAGTGAACTTGGTGAATATTCCAACATGGATCGGTAATGAGCACTTAACAAGTAGTAGCGAAGTTCCATACCATTTACCAACTTAAGCACTTCTTTTACCTGAAGCGAATTGCCCAGCGACTTACTCATCTTTTCTCCAGATTGAGTTACCCAAGCTGAATGCAACCATCGTTGAGCAAAATCATCTCCTGCTGCTTTAGATTGTGCGATTTCATTTTCATGATGTGGAAACGCAAGATCCAAGCCACCGCCGTGAATATCAAACTTTTTTCCTAGATAAAACCTTGCCATTGCTGAACATTCAATATGCCAACCGGGACGACCACGCCCCCATGGGGTTTGCCAAGTTGGTTCATCATCAACTTTTTTCCAAAGAGCAAAATCGTGAACAAAGCGTTTGTTTCTATCAATGTTATCATCACTAACCATTAACTGATCTAGTTTTTGGTTGCTTAACTTTCCATAATCTGCAAACTTATCTACCGCAAAATAAACATCGCCATCAGCTGCATAGGCCATATCTCTTTTAATTAAATCATCAATCAATTCAACCATTTGGCCGATATGTCCAGTGGCTCTAGGTTCAGCGCTTGGCGGGATTATTCCTAACTGGTGATATGCCCAAGTGAACTCCCGTTCATAGTGTGCTGCTACCTCAAACCAAGGACGTTCTTCATGTCCTGCGGTATGCAAAATCTTGTCATCGATATCAGTCACATTTCTAATGAACCTAACTTGATAGCCATTATGAATAAACCATCGTCGCAACAAATCAAAAACAACAGCCGCACGCATATGTCCAATATGCGGATTGCCTTGAACTGTTGCGCCACAAACATAAATTGAAACTTGTCCAGGCTCTATAGCCCTAAACTCAGAAACATCTCTGGTTAAAGTGTTATATAACTGCATATTACTTCTTACTCACTAACGCAGAAGCAATTGCTGCAATACCTTCACCGCGACCAGTAAAACCTAATCCATCAGTGCTGGTTGCAGTTAAATTAACTTGTGCACCAAGAGCATTAGTTAATGCAGTTTGCGCTTCAATTCTTCGATCTGAAATTTTAGGTGTTTGGCAAATTATTTGTACTGCAACATTTTCAATCTCAAATCCAGCTTCTGCTACTAAAATTGCAACCTGCTGCAATATCTCAACTCCAGTTATGTTGTGATTGGCTGCATCTGCAACACCAAAAATACTTCCTAAATCACCAAGTCCAGTTGCACTTAGTAAAGATTCAGCAACTACATGTGCGGCAACATCTCCATCAGAATGACCACTGAGGCCTGGATGGTTTGGCCAAAGAATTCCAGCCAGCCACAGCGGTCGTGAAGGATCAAGTGGATGGACGTCTAATGAAATTCCTGTTTGCACAGGTGCAGGTTAGTGGGCAGGGTCGAGCAACAATGCCTTAAGTTGCTCAGCAACCGAAGTTTCATTTTCACCAGATACTTGAACACGAACCGATTCGCCGCAAGCAACTCCCAATGACATTACTTGCAAAATGCTTGCACCATCTGCCTGCTTAACACTGCCATCCGTAGCAATTTTTGTAAGACTAACTTGGCAACCAGATGCCGCAACTGCTTGGACAAACAGCGCAGCTGGTCGGGCATGCAGTCCCACTTCAGCTGCAACAACTGCTTCGAACTCAACCATCTAGTCCCTTTCACAGAATTAGTAGTGGACATATCTAACCCCCTCGTGGCACACTACGCACTTCTGTGAAATAAGAATTCACATATGTGCAGGAGCAAAATGGTTTCAATTACCCCACTTATCTCACCTGAATCAGGCTCACTTGAGCTAGACCGGTCAGCTGCACTATCCGCACTTGAATCGATGCTCACAATCAGGTCGTTTGAGGAAGCAGTGGATGGATTATTTGCTCGCGGATTAATGCACGGCACAATGCACTTATCGATTGGACAAGAAGCGAGTGCAACGGGAATATGTGTGGCTCTAAAAACAACTGATTACATCACAAGCACACATCGAGGCCATGGCCACTGCATTGCTAAAGGTGCCGATTTAACTCGAATGATGGCTGAGTTATTAGCAAAGCAAACTGGATACTGCCGTGGACGAGGTGGCAGTATGCATATTGCTGATACTAAAACTCGTAACCTTGGTGCAAATGGCATCGTTGCAGGTGGAATTCCTATTGCCGTTGGTGCAGCGCTTGCCCAAAAAATGCGAAATGAAAACAACGTAGTTGTTAGCTTCTTTGGTGATGGTGCAACTAACGAAGGTGCCTTTCATGAAGCACTTAATTTAGGTGCGATCTGGGATTTGCCAGTTATTTTTGTGTGTGAGAACAATAAGTATGGAATGTCAAATTCAACTGAATTGAGTATGCGGGTCGACAAAGTTTCAGATCGTGCATCGGCCTATGGGATTGCTGGCGTAACAGTTGATGGAAATGATGTTAATGAGGTTTATCAAGCAGCAGTTGCTGCGGTACAGCGAGCACGAAGTGGAAAAGGGCCAACCCTAATTGAATGTGAAACCTACCGGTGGAAAGGTCATTCCAAGAGCGATAAAAATCTTTACCGAACTAAAGAGGAAATTGATCAATGGAAAGCAAAAGATCCAATCATTCGTTTTCAAGAAATTATTCTGCAAAACCAATTAGTAACTCAAACTGATGTTGATGCACTAGCAAATCAAGTCCGAGAAACTATTCGAGAAGCGATAAAGGATGCATCGGCAGCACCTGATTCAGATCCAGCGGAATTGCTAAGCAGTGTTTATCGAGAGGTTTATAATGGCTAATCGTGTAATCACATATTCCGAGGCCGTGCGCGAGGCTATTGCACAGGCAATGGAAGCTGATTCAAATGTGTTTATGTTGGGTGAAGATATTGGTATATACGGTGGAGCATTTGGTGTTTCTGGAGATCTTTATCATCGATTTGGAGCTGAGCGAATTAGGGATACTCCTATTTCTGAGTTAGGAATTGTTGGTGCCGCAGTAGGGGCGGCATTAGTTGGTATGCGACCAATTGTGGAGATTCAATTCTCTGACTTCACTTCACAAGCAATGGATCAAATCGTTAATCAAGCTGCAAAAATTCATTTTATGTTAGGTGGCGAATTGTCTGTTCCTATGGTTCTTCGAGCGCCAAGTGGCTCAGGCACCGGAGCTGCAGCGCAGCATTCGCAGAGTTTGGAAACTTGGTTTGCGCATATACCTGGCCTAAAAGTCGTGCTACCAAGCAATCCGCGAGATGCTAAAGGATTGTTACTTGCAGCGATTGATGATCCCAATCCAGTTATTGTTTTAGAACACAAACTGCTTTACAAAACGTCAGGTCCCGTACCAGAAGAGCCATTCCGCACGCCAATTGGAGTTGCTGACTTAGTTCGCGAAGGAAAAGATTTAGTAATTGTGGCAACTGGGGTAATGGTTTCGCGATCAATTGCAGCTGCTGATCAATTAAAGGAACAAGGAATTAAAGCAACAATTATTGATCCTCGAACCCTTTCACCACTTGACATGTCTCTAATAAACGATGCAATAGCAGCATCTGGACGAGTGATGTTGGTGCAAGAAGCACCAAAACATGTAGGTTTTATGGCAGAAGTTGCCGCCAGAATTGCAGAAGGTCCAGCACTGTATTCCTTGCTGGCACCAGTTAAGCGAATTTGTGGAATGGATATTCCAATTCCATACGCACCTCAATTGGAGAAAGCAGCAGTGCCGCAAATTGAAGACATTATTGCTGGCGCAGTTGCGTTAATGCGGGAGCCATAATGCCCAATTCACCAATAGTGATGCCGAAAATGTCAATGACAATGACTGAAGGTGAACTTATTTCCTACACAGTTTCCATAGGCCAAGAGGTAAAGGCCGGAGATGTTGTTGCGCACGTTGCAACTGACAAGATTGATATGGAAGTTGAATCTGAAATGTCAGGCAAAGTAATTGAGTTATGTGCTCAGCCAAATCAAATGATTAATGTGGGAGATCCAATAATTGTTTTGGAAACAGAGGGTGAAGATTTACTTGCAGGTCTGTTTACATCAGCTGCCCCAAGTGAACCAAGAGAAATCGAGCAAACAAAAGCAGAAGAGCCAGCTGCAGAAGTTGCGGAGTTAACGCCATCTAATTCAGTTTTAGCAATGCCAGGTGCGCGGGTAAAAGCACGAGCACAAGGAATTGACTTAACAACAATTAAACCAAAAAGTCCAAGTGGAGTAATTCAAGTTACTGATTTAGTTACCAGAATAGATCCGATACGAAGAGCAAAAGCCCGAGCACAGATTGCCAAAGTCACTATGGCTTCAGCGCAAATACCGCAATTTACAGTTGTGCGGGAAGTACCACTTGAAAATAGATTCGGCAAAACAGCAACAAAAAGATGTGCGACCTTACTTCGTGCTTGGCAGCGAACGTTATCTTTGATGCCACATCTGCATGTTACTTGGCAAAATGACGCTGCTCAAGAATTAACTGAAGTTAAAGTTGCTGTCGCAATGGAAGCGCCTTATGGATTTGTTACTCCAGTTATTAGCGTGCCAAGTTATGCGCTCGAAAATTGGGAGTTAGAGGTTTTCCAAGTTATTGAAAATGCAGCAATTGGTAAAATTTCACTAGATAACTTATCTGGAGCTACCACTTCCCTTACCGATCTTGGTGATTATGACGTTCTCCAAGCCAATGTAATGCTTATTCCTCCCCAAGCAACTGCACTTTCAGTGGGCAAAATTCGCAAAATAAAAGGGAACTTAAAAATGAATGTTGGCCTTACGATGGATCATCGGGTGGGAGATCCTGGTGATGCTGCAAAGGCATTAGTGCAGTTTGAACACGCTCTTGCTGAGGTGATTTGATGGCAATGCTGCGCGATAAAGCACTTTTAGTTCGCGCTGCTCGGCTTTATTACGAAGAAAACAAATCGCAAGAACAAATTGCAAAAGAATTGCTCACTTCAAGGTCAAATGTCTCGCGCATGCTTAGCGATGCTCGTGCGCAAGGAATTGTTGAGATTCGAATTATTGAAAATACACTGCGCGATGCTCGGTTAGAACAGCGAGTTATGGAAGTGTTGCCACTTCGAACTGTGCGAGTTGCTCGCGTGCCGCAAGGTGGCGATGAAACTATAGCCGTTGGCACCTTAGCTGCAGCTGCATTAGAAGAAAATCTAAAACCTAATGCAACAATTGCTATTTCTTGGGGAAGATCTCTGCAAGCGATGGTAAGTGTGATTGGTGAAAATCATCGACCAGACATCAGATTTATTCCGTTAATGGGTGGGATGACTGAAATTCCATCTGGAATAACTGGTGAAAACCTAATTCGTATTTTGGCAACAAAGTTTCATGCTGAGTTTGCAACTATGCATGCTCCAGCAATTGTGCAAACAAGTGAAGCGCGCGAAGCATTTATGGCAGAACCAAGTATTAATGAAGTGCTTAAATCAGCAGAAAATGCAGACTTAGCAATTGTTGGGATTGGTGCTCGCGGCTCAACATCAACAAATTCTCTTCTTCGAGCAGCGGGAATTAATCCACAAAATGACCCAACATTTTATTCGAATCTTGCCGGTGATATGGCTGCCAGATTCTTCGATTTAAGTGGCAACATAGTCGATAGTGCAATTGATGACCGAATAATTGCAGTTCGACTATCTCAGTTAAGAAATGTAAAGCAAGTAATTGGCCTTGCTGCTGGAGCTGATAAAGCACGAGGGATGCTAGGTGCGATAAATGGAAAACACATTACAGAATTGATTACTACTGCCAAAGGTGCACTAGCGTTACTCCAATTGGTTGAAGATCAAAGACTGGGGCGTTAAATGGAAGTATTGATTTATATCTTGCTGCTAATTGCAGCAATGTGGGTGTTTCAACTTTATTTTGCTGCTAAACAGTCAATGCGCTTTAGTAAAAGTCTGCGAGAGATTAGAGCGCTCGGCCGAACCGCAGTTGGATTGGGTGGTTTTCGATATCGGGGCGGTCGGGCATTTGTTGCCTTAGCCGAGCGAGATGGCGTGGTGGTGGGAGCCAAGCTGTTGGTTGGCTGGACAGTTTTTGCCTCACCAGTAGATTTCCCCGAACTCGTGGGTAGGCGTCTAGTAGACCTAGCCGCAGGGCAAGGGATGGATACTTTGAGAAAAAAGGAACAAGCAGCAGCCAAAATGGCGGCTGAAGTGCTGCTCAAAGAGGAAAAATTGAACGAAAGTGACACTGGTCACACGGAGTAATTCAGCCATTTTTCAGGTACCCTGTACTCAGATGTGGTCACACCAGACCACCGGGCACCCTGAGGAGGGTGAATGAAACTAATGATTGGGCTCGAAACCACAGTTGGTGATCCAACTGGTGCTTGGGGCGCATTAGCCGATGGAGCGGAATATTTCATTTCAATATTCCAAGAAGGCGGCGCAGTACTACTTAGCTTGATGGGCGGAATTCTGCCAACACTGATTGTGTTGCTTACCGCTGTCAACGCTTTGGTTCGACTAATTGGACCAGAGAAAATTGAAAACCTAGGTGTCAAGGCTTCACAGCCAGGACTTCAGTGGTATCCAGTTCGTTACATGGTGTTGCCTTTGTTGGCAGTGTTCTTCCTGACCAACCCAATGGCTTACACAATGGGACGCTTCCTACCAGAAAAATATAAGCCAGCTTTTTATGACTCTGCTGTGTCTTATGTTCACCCAATTACAGGTATCTTTCCGCACGCAAACCCAGGTGAGCTTTTCGTTTACCTAGGTATTGCTGCAGGTATCCAAACCCTCGGCTATGGCCTTGGTGACTTGGCTCTTCGCTATCTACTAGTTGGACTTGTAGTTATCTTCATTCGCGGAATTGTGACTGAATTAATCACAGCCAGAATGATGGCACGTAAAGGAGCGGCTGCCTAATGAGCGGAATTAATGCAATATTAGTAAAGGTTGGCCGTAGCGTTGGTGGCGTTGTTGGTACGTTGTATCAAGCAGGTCGTGAGACTGTTGATACCACTATTCGCAACATCATTCCATTCATGGCGTTTATCTCATTCATTATCGGTTTGGTACTAACCACCGGTATTGGTGACTGGATTGCAAACGGCATTAAGGGACTTGCATCAAGCCTTGTTGGTTTGTTGATTGTTTCAGTTGTTTGTGCAATTCCAATCCTTAGCCCACTTTTGGGCCCAGGCGCTGTTATTGCTCAGATCGTCGGCACCTTGCTAGGTGTTGAAATCGGTCGCGGCACTATTCCAGCCCAGTATTCACTTCCAGCTCTATTCGCTATCAACCCACAGGTAGGTTGCGACTTCATTCCAGTAGGTCTTGCCCTTGGTGAAGCAGAGCCAGAGACAGTGGAAGTTGGTGTTCCAGCAGTTCTATTCTCACGCTTGATCACTGGTCCACTTTCAGTAGTGATTGCTTATTTCGCTAGCTTCGGTCTTTACAGCTCGAACTAGTTAATTCACAGAGAGGATGGGCGAACTCGTTTCGCTCATCCTCTCTTTTATATCTAGAGTTATCCCCTAAGTTCAACTGAAAGGACTTGTGATGGCTGATTACAAAGCAGTCAAGATTGAAAAGGGTAGAGGTGGTTGGGGCGGTCCGTTGATTGTGAAACCAACTGCTGATCGACCACTAATTTATTGCGTAACAGGTGGTGGTATTCATCCGGTAGCTCAACATATTGCTGACCTAACAGGTGGTGAAGTTTTTGATGGTTTTAAGAGCAGTGCACCATTTGACAAGATTGCAGTTGCGGTAATTGACTGCGGTGGCACAGCACGTGTTGGTGTTTATCCAATGAAAAAAGTATTAACTGTTGATATCCATGCAACTTCACCAGCTGGGCCACTTGCAATGTTCATAACCGAAGATCTATTCGTATCTGGCGTTAAACCAGAAAATGTGACGCCGGTTAACTAGGAATGAGTGAACTGCTTTATCAAACAACAGTTACCTCAATTGGTGAATTAGTTCCTAGTTTCGTTGCAGAAGGTATGTTGGTTTTCTTCGGCGAAAATGCGCCTGAGGAACTGCATAGTTTTTGTGTGCTGCACAAAGTTGAACATCAAAGCGGCGAATTACTTGCTGGAGATGTGGTAAACATTGATGGCAATGAATTCACAGTGCTTGCAGTGGGACCAGTAGCAAGTGAGAACTTAATGCAGTTAGGTCATCTGAATTTGAAGGCGAATGGACGAACACAGGCAGAGCTACCAGGCGATGTATGTATTGCTCAAGTAGCGCTGCCAACGGTAATTGTTGGTTCCAAACTCACAATAAAAAGGAATTAATTAATGCTTTATCGCGATGAGATTAAACGCTTAGCGAAAGCGCAAGGTCGAGAATTTCGAATTGCTCTTGTTGGTGCAGGTCAGATGGGTCGAGGATTTGCCTCCCAGACACATCGAATGGGAATCTCAGTTGCGGTAATTGCAGATATAGACCCCGCTCGAATTCAACAAGCTTATGCAGATCTGAGATTAGGCGAAGCGGTGATTTCAGATGATGTTGATACTTTAAATAAAGCAATTGAAAGTGGTAAGCCTGCTGGCACCACAAACGCTGAGTTAATTGCACACCTAAATGTTGATGTTGTAGTTGAAGCAACCGGTGTGCCTGAGATAGGTGCGAAAGTTGCCTACAATTCATTAGTAAACAAAAAGCACGTAGCAGTTTTGAATGTTGAGTGCGATGTCACAATTGGCCCAATCCTGCGAAAAACTGCTGAAAATAATGGTGTGATCTATTCGGTCTGCCACGGCGATGAGCCAGTAGAGGCTAAAGAGTTAGTTGATTTTGCGCTGGATTTATCTTTTGAAGTTGTTTGTGCAGGCAAAGGTAAAAACAATCCTTTTGAACCGCTTTCAAATCCAGATACCGTGTCTGAACGCGCTAAAGCCAAGCATATGAATCCAAAAATGCTAGCGAGTTTTACTGATGGCTCTAAGACCATGATTGAGATGGCAGCTCTCGCAAATGCAACTGGATTAAAGTTGACTCAACGCGGAATGATTGGTCCTGCTGCAACAGTTAAAACGCTGCAAGATGTTTTTGCATTAAAAGCTGATGGCGGAGTGCTAGATGAGCCAGGTGTTGTTGAATACTGCACAGGCGATGTTGCTCCTGGCGTTTTTGTGGTAGTTCGAACAGATTCGCCTTATGTAGCAGAAGAGATGAGTTATCTCTCAATGGGCAAGGGTCCCTATTTCACAATTTATCGACCACACCATTTGGCAAGTGTTGAAGCTCCGCTAACAATTGCCAAGATTTTGGTTGATGGTCGAACTTCCTTAGTAAGTGGTACTCGAATGACCGAAGTTATAGCGGCTACCAAGAAAGTGCATAAATCAGGAGAAAAGTTCGATGGCATCGGCGGTTTTTCCGCACGTGGAGTTACCGATAAAGTTGCAGATGCCTTGAAAGATAATTTAGTGCCCATTGGAATTTTGCAAGGCGCAACAGCAAAACGAGATATTCCAACAGGTGCATATGTCAGCTATGACGATGTGGAATTAGATACCAATCAGACCATCTACCAACTGCGCAAACAGCAAGATGCGCTAGGTTTGTGATGTGTCTAATTCTCCTAAACGCATCGCAGTAATTCTTGCTGCTGGTGCTGGTAATCGAATTGGTGCTGGGATAAACAAAGTTTGGTTGCCACTTGGCGGGCAAGAGTTGCTTACCTGGAGTTTCAAATGGTTAATCAATACTAAATTGTTTTATCGATATGTTTTAGTTGTTCATCCCAGTGAGCACGAAAAAGCAAGAGCAGTTTTGAAATCTTATGTTGATGCACCAGTTGATTTAGTAGATGGCGGAATTACTAGACATGATTCTGAACGCCATGCCCTTGAGTATTTAGCCCCAGCAATTGAATCTGGCGAGTGTGATTTAGTTTTGATTCACGATGGCGCAAGACCTTTAACATCGCCAGCACTAATTAGTGAGATAGTCAGATCCGCTGAAGAATATGGCGGCGCAATCCCATCGTTACCAACATCTGTGTTAACTGGCCACACCGCGCAATCTGACGAGATAATCAGAGTTCAAACGCCACAGGTATTTCGAGCACAGTCACTTTTAGCCAGTTACCGCGAAGCAGAAATGCAGGGATTTCAAGGGTCAGATACTGCAATGTGTATGGAGAAGTTTGCCCCTGAGGTGCAAATCAAGTGCGTTCCTGGCAGCGCACAGAATATTAAAGTCACATATGCCCAAGATTTGATTTTAGCCGAGCACATCTTGGCATCACACCACTTTAATTTACCTACTAGGAGTAGCCATGGATAACGGTAAGCAACAGGTGGTGCTTAGGTGTGGTGTTTGTGGCAAAGAGGGCTTGCACGAATTGCACTATGCCGGAAGATTATTAGCCAGTGCAAAATGTAAATCTTGCGGCACGATAATGCGACATACGCCTCGGGAATTACGCCGCACTTACATTAAAGACCTTCAAGATCGAGTAACTACTAAACCTCATCGCTTAATGCGTAGGTTAATTATGGAGCCAAGTTATCTCTGGAAAGGCTTGCCCGCTGCCTTAAGACGACAGCCTAAAAAGTTTATTGATGAAGCTAAAGAACTCAAGAATGTTGAAAAACTTCAAGACGAAGAATGATTAAGCCGCTCCCACTCAAGGAACGATTCAACTAACACAACATCTTCAGCACGTCGAACTCGAATTGATTCCAAGTCGCCATGAATTAGCGTTTGAGTTTCGCCTGCAATTAATTTAAAACTCCAACCATCTGTCGGTTTTTCATCGCTGATACTTGGTGCCCAGTAGCATTCAGGTGAAGTTAATGCCTGCACACTATTTCGGTCAATAGTTGCAGTAACTAATCTTTCTTGGTTGATTTGTTTTAATGTATCAACAACCAAGTGCGCAGGTCTGGCCGCACCATTTCCTTCCAAAACGGCTTCCAGCGCTGCTTGAAAAGTAGTAATTGAAGTTAATGGTCGACATGCATCATGAATAAACAATACTTGCGTTGCAGGTGCAACCAGATTCTTCGTTTCCGAAACATTTGCTAAAAAGTGAATTGGGTAATTTGTTTTGCGTTTTGCATCCATTGCTTCATACTCAGCTTGAAGTTCTTTTTTAATTGCTACTACCACTTGTGGTGAGCATTTTGCTGTGCGAGCACGATTTGCCGCTGTTGCCAATACTGAAGATTTGCCAAGTGGTAAAAATGCATTGTTGTCTGAAACCCAAATCACAACCACTGGTTGCGAGATTAGCTCGCGCTTTGTCACAATTGACTATTTAGTCTCTTCAAGCACGGCCAAGATGCGAGCTTCCGCATCTTCTTCTGGTGATTGTTCTGCAAGAGCGATTTCGCTGCGCAAGATTTGAATTGCTTTAACTAGCATTCTTTTTTCACCAGCACTAAGCCCTCGATCTTGATCTCGGCACCACAAGTCACGAACCACTTCAGAAACCTTAATTACATCGCCAGAAGCCAGTTTTTCTAAATTAGCTTTATAGCGACGAGACCAGTTTGTTGGCTCTTCTATATACGGTTGGCGCAGTACGTTGAAAACCCGCTCTAGGCCTTCGGCGTTTACCACATCGCGCACACCAACTAAGTCAACGTTATCGGCTGGGACTCGGACAGTTAGGTCGCCCTGAGCCACCCGAAGAACCAGGTACTCGCGCTCCTCACCCTTGATTACCCGCTTCTCAATGGCCTCAATAGTTGCAGCCCCGTGGTGTGGATAAACGACTGTTTCGCCGACTTTGAACATAGGTGAGAACTCCCCTCAGAGACCCCGATTCTACCAGTGGGTTTTTCGCAGTTTTCTTCGCATCCCAGCCGCTGATCTAAAGGGAATTAGGTAGCCTACGCACCTATGCAAACGGCCAAACTCACTTCTACCCTTCTTGCTTTATTGCTCACCACAGGCTGCGCTACCGGCTTTGATGCTGCCACCCAACAACAAGATCCAACCGGCAATGGTCGATACCTTGAAGTGGGTGAGATTTCGGTACAGAACTTTGTGGTAGTTGCGGGTACTAGTAGTTCATCAGTGCTTCTGAAGATCTTTAACGATACTGCGCAAGCAGATCGACTAATTGAAATGACAATAAATAATCAACCAGTGCTGTCTGATTTATTTATTCCCGCAAATACGAAAATTGCCTATGGCAATTCATCCAATCCAGCACTGCAAATACAACAGGCAACACAACCTGGTGGTTATTTACCCGTAACAATAGAGTTTGAAAACGCTGGAATCATTGAAACTTCAGTATTAGTTGTGCCTGCAGTTAATCAATATCGGGAATTTGCAAACTAAGCTTCAAACTTATATCCCAATCCACGTACGGTTAGTATGTGACTTGGATTTGCAGGATCTTCCTCAATCTTTGCTCTAATTCGCTTAATATGTACATCTAAAGTTTTTGTGTCTCCAACATAGTCTGACCCCCAGATGCGGTCAATTAGTTGACCTCGAGTTAACACTCGTCCAGCATTTCGCATTAACATTAGGAGTAAATCAAATTCCTTAAGTGGCAATTTCACTGGTTCGCCATTGACCGATACCGCATAACGCTCGACATCAATTCGAATAGGACCAATCTCAATCACATCTGAGTTATCTTCAGCAATTTCACCGCTGCGCCTTAGCACCGCTTTTATGCGTGCAATTAACTCTCTTGAGCTAAATGGTTTTGTGACGTAGTCATCCGCACCAAGTTCTAAACCTACAACTTTATCTATCTCAGAATCTTTAGCAGTAACCATAATTACTGGAACTTTTGAACGCTTTCGAATTTCACGGCAAACTTCGGTGCCAGAAAGTCCTGGAAGCATTAAATCCAATAGAACAATATCTGCACCATTTTGATCAAATTCAGCAACCGCCGCATTGCCATCCGCAGCTACTGCGACTTCATATCCTTCTTTACGTAGCATAAAAGAAATTGCTTCACTAAACGATTCTTCATCTTCAACTACTAGAACTTTGGTCATGCCACAACCTCCTCGGAGAGACTTTGTAGTGTTTCTTCTGATGGAATTGGTAAACGTAACGTAAATGTTGAACCCTTACCTTCTACTGAGTGCAGCACAACATCTCCACCGTGACCAGTGACGATGTGTTTCACAATTGCTAAACCAAGGCCAGTGCCACCAGTAGCTCGTGAACGCGCAGGATCAATTCGATAGAAACGCTCAAACACTCGCAATTGATCTCCCTCTGGAATTCCAATACCTTGGTCTGTAACTCTAATTTCTACTAAATCTTCAACTTCTTCTGCAGTAACAATGACTTTAGTATTTGCAGGAGAATAATTAACGGCATTTACAATTAAATTTCTTATCGCAGTAGTTAACTGCCGCTCTACACATGCAACTTGCAAGCCTGCTTCTATCTTGGTCACAATCTCAATATCTTTTGCATCTGCAACAGCGCGAACATCACTAACTGCTGCATCAACTAAACGCTTAACCGGAGCAATTGTGGCTTTCTTTAGCGGATCATCGCTTTGTAGTCGAGATAAATCAATTAAATCATTTACTAAATTAGTCAAACGCTGAGCTTCAGCTTGCATCTTTATAGCAAACCGGCGCACTGCAGCAGGATCATCTGCTGCTTCAGCTGCCGCCTCACTCAAAAGTGATAGCGCACCTACTGGAGTTTTTAACTCGTGTGAAACATTTGCCACAAAATCACGTCGAACTGACTCAACACGAGTGACATCTGAGACATCCCGAAGAATCAATAAATACCTACTCTCTGGAATTGGTGCTATTCGGACCAATAGCGAGAGTGAGGCAGTTCCTAGTGCTGATCGTGGAATATCAAGAATACCTTCAGCAACCTGCTCATTTTTTATTGCGCTATTCGTAAATGCAGCAATATTTGCATGTATCAACTGATTACCCAGCACTAAATCAAGTTCTTCAGCTGCCGGCGATATTGCAAGCACTTGCCCAGACTCATCTAGAATGAGCCAAGCATCTGGCAAAGCGGCAAGCAAGGCAGCTTCAGCCGCTTTTGCTGATCCGTCTTGTTTATATGGTGTTTTTATCCGATTTGCTATAAAGGCACCAATAACAAACAAGGCGGACGCTAGGACAAAACCAAGCCAGAAGTTCACGTGCTCAGGATAGAGCGCAGCGGGTATTTGGTGGAAATTTGCCGGTGAACTTAAGGGATACGGCACTTAACGAAAGGGTGAACATGAATTATCCGCGACGAGTCGCGATGATTACTGTGCACACCTCCCCGCTTGAGCAGCCAGGTGCTGGTGATGCAGGTGGGCTAAACGTTTATGTGGCTGAAACTGCCAAACGATTGGCAGAGCGAGATGTTGAAGTAGACATTTTGACCCGTAAAGCCAAAGCTGGTTTGCCAGCTATGGTTCAGTTGTTTCCGGGAGTGAATGTGCATCATGTTGATTCTGGTGCATTGGAAGGATTAGATAAAAATGATCTTCCCGCAACGCTATGTAATTTCACTGCTGGTGTATTGCGATACGGCGCACGAATGCCTGAAAACCATATCGATTTAATTCATAGTCATTATTGGTTATCAGGTCAGGTTGGGTGGGTAGCGCGAGAGCGATGGTTAGCTCCACTTGTGCATTCAATGCATACTCTCGGTAAAATAAAGAATTTATTATTATCCGAAGGTGATATCCCCGAACCTAATTTACGTATCGTTGGTGAACAGCAATTAGTTGACACTGCTGACTTGTTAATTGCTAATACTGCGATTGAACAAAATGAATTAATTGAGCATTATCATGCGGATAAAGAAAAGGTAAAAGTAGTTTATCCAGGAGTTGATAACCTTCACTTTACTCCCGGAGATAAAGTTAGTTCCCGAAAACATTTTGGAATTGATTCAAATGATTTAGTGATAACTTTTGTTGGTCGAATACAGCCACTTAAAGGACCTGAAGTATTATTAAGGGCAGCAGCCGAAATGATGAGCATCAAGCCTGAGTCTGCAGATCGACTGAAGATAGTTATTTGTGGTGCACCAAGTGGAACTGGTACAAAAGATCCTGAGCGACTAAAACATCTTGCAAATGAACTTGGGCTTACCCAGCGAGTTAAATTCCTACCTCCACAAAATCGAGATTACCTAGTTCTGCTTTATCGGGCAAGTGATTTAGTTGCAGTTCCTTCTTATACTGAATCCTTTGGATTAGTTGCAGTTGAAGCGCAAGCTTGTGGAATTCCAGTAGTAGCTGCGAAAGTTGGTGGATTGAACTATGCGGTTAAGGATCAAAATTCTGGTTTACTTGTTACAGGTCACAACACAACGGCCTGGGCAAATTCACTAGCTGATTTACTTCTGGACACTGAAAAAAGGTCTCAATTCTCGAAAAATGCAATTGCACAGGCAGCAGATTTCACTTGGGATAAAACGGTAGATCAATTACTGGCGGTTTATCATCACGCAATGAAGTTGGCGGTTGTGGCAAATAGGTAAAGTAGGCAACTATGTATAAGTTAATTTTGTTGCGGCACGGTGAATCTGAATGGAATGCGCTCAATTTGTTTACTGGTTGGGTAGATGTTGCACTAAGTGAAAAAGGCAAAGCCGAAGCTTTTCGAGCTGGAGAGTTGCTCAAAGAAACAAATTTATTGCCAACTCAACTTCATACTTCGCTATTACGTCGAGCTATTTCAACCGCACAAATTGCCCTTGATGTAGCTGATCGACATTGGATTGCGGTCACTCGCTCTTGGCGTCTAAATGAGCGACATTACGGAGCGCTACAAGGAAAAGATAAAAAAGAAACTTTGGCCACTTACGGCGAAGAGCAATTTATGTTATGGCGTAGATCATTTGATGTGCCGCCTCCGCCAATAGAGCCAACTGATAAATACTCGCAAGCAAATGATCCGAGATATGCTGGCATAGAAAATTTACCAAATACAGAATGCTTGAAGGATGTAATTGCACGTATGTTGCCATATTGGCAGCAGCAAGTTATACCCCAACTAAAAGCTGGTGAATTAGTATTGATCACAGCGCATGGCAATTCACTGCGTGCTTTAGTTAAAGAATTAGATGGCATTTCAGATACTGATATTGCTGAATTGAATATTCCAACTGGTATTCCACTCCTTTATGATTTAGATCAAGAATTCAAGCCAATCACCCCAGGTGGAAAATATTTAGATCCAGTTGCAGCGGCTGAGGCCGCCGCTAAAGTTGCAAATCAGGGGCGCTAAAAAACAGCGTGGTATTTGCCAACTTTTTTACCACCACCAAGTACTGGTTTAGTAAGTAGTTCATCAGATGCTGGATTGTTTACGCCCCATAGTTGAAAGATTCTTGCTGAAACTAAATGTCGCAATAAAAAATTACCTGAATCAAACTTAAACGCTGCAGTTCTACCGTCAGATAAAGCTAAAACCTCAACTCCCTCGGCACCTTCCTTTATATAACTTCCAGGGATGGCACGCATAAACTTCGCCACATCTCGTCCAGCACCACTAGCTGCTTCAGGAAACTTACGCACAGCAGAAACAATTTGATTCAGTTCAGAGTCAATAGGTGCAACTACTGCTTGTTGAATCATCTTGGTAAGTCCGATAAGCGACATCGCGTGTAATGGTCCACCACAGCCATCAATACTTGAAACGACTATCTTTTCTTCAGCAAGTTCTGAAAACAACTCAATTGTTCTTTCTTGAATTTTATTCTTTGGTGAAAGATATTGTTTAGGATCAAGTCCAGAAGCAACTGATGCAGCCAACCAAGCTGCATGCTTTCCAGAGCAATTCATTGCTATGGCTGATTTTGGCTTTCGCAAAACAATCCATTCTCGCTGTTCAGTTACACCTAATGGATAATCAGGTGGTGTCTGCAAATCCGATTCAGTTAACCCAACTGAATTTAAAATTGATAGAACATATCTAATGTGCTCATCACTACCGCTATGAGATGCAGCTGCAACTGCAGCAGTTTCATTTTCTAATTGCGCGCCAAATTCAAGTGAAATCGCAGCTTGAACGCATTTAACTGCGCTGCGTGGATATACCAACTCTTTGATATCGCCTAGCGAGAATTCAATTTTGCCATCAGCCGTTAACATTACTAATCGTCCAGTGTAAATGCTTTCAACTAGTTCGCCACGAACTAATTGCGCCAGAATTGGATTAGCCACGATTGCTTTCTGGATTAACTATTAACTGCTGAGTTGCGGATTGACCATTAACCTCAATAGTTTCACTCTCTGAAGCTGAGCGCTTAATTAAAGCTAGCGCAATAGGTCCAAACTCAAAATGTTGTACGGATGAACAGATAACTCCAATATTTTCTTTTTCTAGCACAACTAAATCACCTTTTACAGGCAATTGGTTATCTCCTGCTTCCAAAAAAAGCAAAGTTAATCGTCGAGGCGGCTTACCCAAATTATGCAGTCGGGCTACCGTTTCCTGTCCCCGATAACAACCTTTACTTAAGTGCACCGCTGGACCAATAAATCCAACTTCATGCGGCAAAGTTTTATGATCAAAATCCAGCATTCTTGGCACCCCTGCAGCAATTCGAATTGCGTTGTAGGCCCAACTTCCCGTTTGTTCTTTGCCCGATAAACAACTCTGCACTTCAGTAATAGGTATTAAAACTTCTCGACCAATAAATCTTGCTGGCCGTGCAAGTAAATATCTTGATTGATCACCACCAGCGCTGCTACCTGCTTTTGTTAATCCCAACTCACCAAACTCAAGTGGCGTTAGCCAAGTTGGATAATCACTAATCTCACGAATTGGTTCAAAGAAAACTTTGTAATCTGTTTCTACTTTTATCTCCACCTGAGACATGAACCGCATTTTTAGTAAATACTCTGTTAGTAAATCTGCTGATCCCGTTTCTGCAATCAAAAAACAGGTCTCATCGAAACTAATAACATGCAGTTCATGTTCAATGTGGCCGTGCGGAGAAAGAATCAAGGTTGTTGCGCTCTCCCCTGAAGCCAAATTAGCAACTGAATGCGAACTTATGCTGTCTAGCCAAGTTAACCGATCTGGCCCTGTTAGGGAAAGTACTACTCGGTTACTGATATCAACTATTCCATGACCATCAATTAGTAGTTTCTGCTCATTGAGTGGATTGCCAAAGTGCCAAGGAATATCTTGATCTAACCAATCAATTGGTGGTGGCACAGCATTTTGGCTCATTTGTTTTCCTGCGCACATTTTTCACATTGGCCATCAAAAGTTATGTGATAGGGATCCACTTGAAAGCCGTTTTCAATACGAATTGTGGCAACTGTTTCACTTGCTAAAGTAGCTGGCAGAGAAAAACCTCGCTCGCACTTACTGCAGCGTAAATGAATATGTGGATCACCATCAACGACATGATATGTAGGCGCACCATGTCCTAAATGAGTGTGAGTGATAAGCGCAGCTTTTTCCAAAACTTCAAGACAGCGATAAATCGTGGAAAGATTAACCCCAGGTGAGTGTTTGGTGACGTCAACAAGTATCTCTTCTGGTGTCCCATGTCGAATTGCATCTAGTGCTGCTAGAACTAACTCGCGTTGCTGAGTGACTCTCAATCCGGCAGCCTTTAGTTTTTCACTGCTAGTCATGATTTTCCATTCTGGTTAAAGTTGCTGAAACATGTGCTTCCGGTTCTTCACCAGACGTTAGCGTGTCCAATCGCCAAAGTAATCGACCGTCAACTAACCCAAGCAATCGCTCACTACCTCGATACAGCGGAGTATCTTCGGGTCGCATAATTCGAATCGTTTGCAACTTGATTCTCGCACCAGTTATAACTGCATTGTTTATTGCAGTTATTTCTACATTCCCGGTTAATGTTTCAGAGTAACCATATGAGTGAGTTAACTGCAATATTGCACCATTATTTTCCGTTGCTCGCCAAATACCAAACTCAACCGCAGTTGGCTTAACCCTGTTTCCATTTGCATCCAATAGCCAAGATCTCGAAACATGCGTTAGAAACTCACGTCCATCGCAGCCAATTTGAACTTCTTGTGCGAATTGAAATGGTGCTCCATTGGTTTCGCCACCCACTCCAACGCCTAACCATGAGCCAACTAGCCACGATAGATGGGCAATCGGTGCTGGCACGCCAGCGATGAAATCTGAATTGGTCACTTTGCCTGCTCCTTGGGCAAACCCTAACTGCTGAGACGAAGTAATCCTTTGCAGCAACTATTCTTAGCCAATGGCGGCCATTTTGTTGCTCACTGATTCACCAAGCTCCTCAGCTGAAGTACTTCCAGCACTGGGCTTGCTTGCTCATCAAGTTCGAGTGCTGCCAGTTGACCCATCGGTGTTAGTAAATGCGCCAAACAGCGATCTACTTTTAATTGATGGCAGAAAAGATCTCCCAGCAGTTCGTAGTTTTTGCCGAATGTTGCACGCAACAGGTGCCGGTGCTCCAGTTGTATTGATTTTAAATGAAGGTGGTGCGGTAGCACTGCAAAATGACTGGGGAATAAATGATTTTGTACTAGATACCATTGGTCCTGCAGAGCTTGATGCTCGAATTCGATTAGTTACTACAACATCTGAACCCGAGACAAGCTCAACAAATGAACAACGAATTGGCGAGTTAATAATTAATAGCACTGGCTATACTGCAAAACTTCGCGGTGAAACTCTCGATTTAACATATAAAGAATTTGAGTTACTGCGATTTCTAACCCAGCATCCTGGGCGAGTATTTACAAGATCGCAGCTGCTTCAAGAAGTATGGGGTTATGATTTTTTTGGTGGTACTCGAACCGTAGATGTACACGTGAGAAGACTTCGGGCAAAGCTAGGTCCTGAGTATGAAGCAATTATTGGCACGGTACGAAACGTTGGTTACCGTTGCGATTTACCCACTGGGCGAGATCAACTTCAATCTGTCTAACCAGCCCTAGTTCATCGGGTTTAGTTCTTGTATAGTTCCGCCCAGGTCATGAGTTCCAGTTATTAGCCCCGGCTTACTGGACGGCAACCCTCCACCGCGGTGGGGTGCTCCGGGTGAAGACCAGGTCGAAAATCGACAAGCGCGGGTCTGAAAGTCTGAGGTCCAGCGTTTTGGAATATAGAGAGGCTGTTGATGAAAAAACTATTTAAGTTAATTCCGCTGTTGGCATTTGCATTAGTGCTTTCTGCCTGTGCTACTACTGATGAAGCAGAAACTGAAGCAACTGACACCGGCACAATCTGCTCACCAGAGTCACTCCAAACCCTTGAGCCAGGAGTGCTAACTATTGCAACTGGTGAACCTGCCTATTACCCATGGGTGATTGATGATGCACCAGAATCAGGTCAAGGATTTGAAGCTGCAGTTGCATATGCAGTAGCAGCACAACTTGGTTATGACCAAACTGCAGTTACTTGGGTAAGAACAACTTTTGATGCAGCAATTGCACCAGGACCAAAGACATTTGATTTTAACTTGCAGCAATATTCAATAACTGATGAGCGAAAAGAAGTAGTGGATTTCTCATCTACTTACTACCAAGCAAATCAAACAATTGTTTCCTTCAAAGGAAGCGTGCTTGAGGGGCTAACTACGTTGGCTGAAATCTCCGCATCCGGTGCAAAACTTGGTGCAGCAGTTGGTACTACTTCGCTTGATGTGATTGAAAGTACTTTGGGACTTTCAGCTTCAGTATTTAATGACAATGCTGCTGCTGTTACTGCGCTAAAGAATCAACAAGTCGATGGATTAGTTGTAGATCTACCAACTGCTTTTTATCTATCCGCTGTTGAAATTCCAGATGGCATCATTGTCGGACAAGTTGAAGGTAGCGATGCTAGTGATCAAGGATTTGGTCTTTTACTAGCAAAGGACAGTCCACTCACTGATTGCGTAACTCAGGCAGTTGATGCAATTCGAAACGATGGCTCGTTAGCCACCATCACTTCGGAATGGTTAGCTGATTCCGCTGGTGCACCAGTTCTGCGCTAATGACTGAAAATCGTGGGCACAGCAGTAGTGATGCTGCTGTGCCCTACGATTTCGGTGGCCCTTGGCAACCAAGTAACATCGAATTAGCTAGGCAATCTGCTCGTAAAAAAAGAAACAAACGAAATGCGTTAATTGCTGCTGCATCTAGCATTTTAGTTATTGGCACACTGATTGTTGTCTTAGTTACATCACCTGGATGGATTTCACTTAGAGATACTTTTTTTAAGTGGGCTTATGGTGTTGAAGTACTTCCAAAAATAATTCTTGGATTTGGTACTAACGTCACGCTAACAATAATTGCTGGAAGTTCAGTTGCAGTAATTGGTTTGTTGATAGCTCTTGTTCGCACTTCTCGCTCTCCTGCACTAACACCATTTAGATTTTTAGCAATGGTATATGTTGATGTTTTCCGTGGAATTCCAATGCTATTAGTAATTTTGCTAATTGGCTTTGGTATTCCGGCACTGCAATTAAGGGGTGTAACAAATAACGTCTTGATTCTTGGAACGATAGCCGTAATTATCACCTACTCGGCTTACGTAGCCGAAGTAATTCGAAGCGGCATACTTACAGTGCATCCAAGCCAGCGTGCTGCTGCTAGATCTTTAGGATTAAGTCATATTCAAACGTTGCGACATGTGGTATTGCCGCAGGCACTAAAACGAGTAACACCACCATTATTGAATGACTTAGTTGCGCTTATTAAAGATACCGGCTTGATTTCGATTCTTGGAGTAACTGATGCTGTTCGAGCTGCACAAATTCAAACAGCAAAAACTTTTAACTACACTCCATATGTAATGGCAGCACTAGTTTTTTTGGCAGTAACTATTCCGCTAACTCGAGCAACAGATCGAATGTTACGTAAATCACTGGAAAAACAAAATGCCCAGTGGCAAGCATGAACCAGCCTGTTCTAAAAGTGTCAAAATTACGCAAATCTTTTGGTAACGATTTGGTGCTGCAAGACATTAGTTTTGATGTACCAGAGCACACTGCAACTGTTTTTATCGGAGCATCTGGAAGTGGTAAATCCACATTACTTAGATGTATTAATTTGTTAGATAGTATTGATGATGGTGTAATTAATCTGGATGGCCAAGACATTTCTGCGACAGAAGTAAATCCAGACGCAGTAAGACAAAAACTAGGTATGGTTTTTCAGTCGTTTAACTTATTTCCACATATGACAGTTCTTGAAAACATTACATTAGCTCCAATTAAAGTCCAGCAAGTAGTAAAAGATGCTGCAGTGGCGGAAGCCTTTAATCTGTTAGAGAGATTTGGATTAAAAGATAAAGCTCACCAATACCCAGATCGATTAAGCGGCGGGCAACAGCAACGGTTAGCAATCATTCGCTCAATTGCGAGACATCCCCTATTATTGCTGCTAGATGAAATAACAAGTGCATTAGATCCAGTTCTGGTAAATGAAGTGCTTAGCACAGTGCGCGACCTAAAAGGCGAGGGAATGACAATGGTGTTAGCAACTCATGAAATGGGGTTTGCTAAACAAGTCGCAAATGAAGTTTGCTACCTGCATAATGGAAAAATTTTGGAGTGGGGTGAGCCAGAGCAGTTATTGGAAGCGCCTAAACGAAGTGAAACTCAAGAATTTATTCGCAGAGTGCATGCTGCAGGTCGCCTCTAGACACCCACGGCACCACCCGCTACTATCCCGCCCAGGTCATGAGTTCCAGTTATTAGCCCCGGCTTACTGGACGGCAACCCTCCACCGCGGTGGGGTGCTCCGGGTGAAGACCAGGTCGAGAAACGACAAGCGCGGGTCTAATCAAATTTAGACCCCTCAAACTGAGGAGGTTAAATTGTCATCTTTCGATATTACTAACGCTGGTTTTGAAACTCTGCAAATTCACGCAGGTCAAGTTCCAGATCCAACAACAGGTGCTAGAGCTCTACCGATATACCAAACAACTGCATACCAGTTTAGAGATACTGAACATGCCGCTAACTTGTTTGGACTTAAAGAGCTGGGAAATATCTACACCCGCATTATGAATCCAACCCAAGATGCAGTGGAACAACGCGTTGCTGCGCTTGAAGGCGGAGTAGCAGCACTGCTGTTAGCTTCCGGCTCGGCAGCAACCACATTCGCAATCATGAATGTGGCTGAAGCAGGCGATCACATTGTTTCATCTCCATCTTTATATGGTGGCACGTACAACCTATTCCACTACACGCTACCAAAGTTTGGCATTGACGTTACATTCGTTGATGACCCAACAGATCCACCATCTTGGCAAGCAGCAATAAAACCAAACACAAAAGCCTTCTTTGGTGAAACTATTGCCAATCCAAAAAATGATGTATTGGATATTTCAGCAATTGCAGAGGTCGCACATAAATTTGGTGTACCACTAATTGTTGATAACACTGTTGCTACACCTTATCTAATTAAACCAATTGAACATGGAGCAGATGTAGTTGTGCACTCAGCTACTAAATTCTTGTCTGGACATGGCAACTCAGTTGTTGGAGTAATTGTTGATTCTGGCAAATTTGACTATGCCAAATATCCAGAACGATTTACTGGATTTAATAACCCTGATCCAAGTTATCACGGTTTGGTTTATGCAAAAGATTTAGGAGTTGGTTCTCTATTTGGAGCAAACCTTTCCTATATCTTTAAAATTCGATTGACTTTGCTACGCGATATAGGTGCTGCAACTTCACCATTTAATGCTTGGTTGCTCGCTCAAGGTTTAGAGACTTTGAGCCTTCGAATGGAGCGACATGTGGCAAATGCAAATGCAATTGCTACCTGGTTAAGCGAACATCCTCAAGTGGAAAAAGTTAACTACGCGTCTTTACCAAGCTCGCCTTGGCATCGGCAAGCAAACAAATATGCACCAGCAGGAAGTGGGTCTGTGCTTTCATTTGAAATTGCTGGTGGGTTAGCTGCTGGAAAGAAGTTTATTGAGGCGTTAAAGCTCTTTTCACATGTAGCAAATATTGGCGATGTCCGATCCTTGGCTATCCATCCAGCTTCCACTACACACTCTCAGTTAACTGAAGCAGAGCAGTTGACCGCAGGCGTTCATCCTGGATTAGTTCGTCTAAGTATTGGGCTTGAAAACCTGGAAGATATTAAAGCTGATCTTACTGCTGGTTTTGCTGCGGCAAAGTCGGCATGACACTGGCTAAATCGGTCACTGGCGCCTGGCTCGAAACTCATCCTGCTGAGCAGAGAAAGTTTGTTCAGATTGGTGATGTAGTTCTCGAGTCAGGTGAGGTGATTCCAGAAGTAGTTATTGCTTACCAAACTTTTGGTGAGCTAAATTCCAAGCGATCTAATGCAGTATTCATAAATCATGCAATGACCGGTTGGAGTGATGCGCCTGCTTGGTGGCCAGGATTAATCGGCCCTGGAAAAGCATTTGACACTGAAAAGTATTTTGTTGTTTGCGCAAATGTAATTGGTGGATGTCAAGGTTCAACTGGACCTTCAACAGTTGCGCCGGATGGAAAAAGGTGGGGATCGAGATTCCCTACAGTAACAATTAGGGATATGGTGCAAGCTGAATTCAAGTTTAGTGATGCAATTGGTATTGACAAGTACCTAATAACTACTGGTCCATCGTTAGGTGGAATGCGCGCCTTAGAGTGGGCGGTTAGTTATTCAGATCGGGTCGGTGCTATTTGCACAATCGGATCTTCTGCAGTTGCATCTGGAGATCAGATTGGTACGCATTCAATTCAAATTCAAGCCATAAAATCAGATCCAAATTTTAATAACGGTGATTATTTCGACCAAACTCAAGGACCAGTTGCAGGTATGGCAATTGCTCGACAAATTGCACATTTAACTTATCGAACTGAATATGAGATGGCAGTGCGGTTTGGTTCAAAATTGCAAGATGATGGAACTGGCAGATTTGCAGTAGTTAGTTATTTGAATCATCAAGCAGAAAAACTACAAAATCGCTTCGATGCCAACACCTATATCAAATTTACCGAAGCGATGAACTCGCACGATATTGGAAGAGATCGCGGCGGCATTGAAAAAGCCCTCAGCCAAATCGAGATTCCCGTTGTGGTAGCGTCAATTGATACCGATCGATTATTTCCACCCCGACTCCAGCAAGAGATAGTTGATCTAACTCCCACAGCACAACCATTAGAAATGATTACATCGCCTTATGGACATGATGGATTTCTAATTGAAACTCAAGCAGTTGGCGAAATAATCAAAAAAACTTTGGCACTTGTAAATTAGTAGCCAGCAGCCTGACCGTCAGTTCTCGGATCTGAACCTGCAGCATAAGTACCATTTTCTAGTACCTCAAGTAACTGAACAGCAGATCCGTGACCATAAGCAGGTATCTTGCTTACATTGTGCCCAAGCGCTTCGAGCTCTACCAGCGTTTGGGAATCAAACCTATTCTCAATCTCCAAAATTCCTTCATATGTTTCAATACTATTTGGATTTCCTGGTTCTGATAAATGCTGCCAACGCGGTGCTTCACAAGCTTGCTGAACATTCATTCCTAAATCTACTAAATTAACTAGCAACTGCAAATTAGTTTGTACTTGAATATTTCCCCCTGGCGTACCACCCACGTATTTCAAGGAACCGTCGAGATTTGTGGCAATCCATGCATTCAATGTATGTGCTGGTCGTTTCCCAGGTTTAATAAAGTTAACTGACGCAGGGTCAAGTGAAAATCCAGTTAAACGATTATTTAGCAAAATACCAGTTTCTGGAATAACAAAAGATGACCCGAAAGGATAAAAGACGCTCTGAATCCAGGATAAGGCATTTCCATCTTGATCTGCAACTAGAAAATATGTGGTGTCATTTCCTTCATTAGATTGATTGCCAGCGAAATTGTTTGCTTTGGTGAGATTAATTTCAGATTGCCGTTTAGCAATGTGTTTATTAGCAAATAGTTTTGCCACATCAACATCTACTTGTTCGGGATCAGCTAATGCGTCATATCGATCAGCAAAACTAATTTTCTTTGCTTCAATCAGAATATGAGTTAACTCAGAAGCACTTAGATTCACTAAATCAAAACCTTCAGCAATCTTCAGGCTTTCCAGAAAAATCATTCCTTGACTGGGTGGTGGTTGACCAAGTACTAAATAGTCTCGATATCTCACCGAGAGAGGATCTAATACTCGGGTTTTATGATTATTCAGATCTGATTCACTAAACCAACCATTTGTGCCAGCGATTATTCGTCTAGCAATTTCCCCTTGGTAAAAAGATTCTCGGCCATATTCGGCAATTTGGTTAAGTGTCCAAGCGAGGTGCTCTTGCTTAACTATATCTCCTGTAGAAATATCAGTTTTAATACCGAGGTCAGCCAAGGTGTTTAATTCAGGGTAACTAGATTTATGTGCAGTTGCAATCCGCTTTCCTCGGGCGGTTATTGGATATCCATTTTCAGCATAGTCAATTGCGCGCATCAATAATCTTGAAATTGGTAGTTTTCCAAATTTTTCGTGTATCGCAAACCATGTCGATACTAACCCTGGAACTGTTGCAGATTTATATCCATGTAAATCGATTTCATTCGGATATTGGTCTGCAACTGCTAAATGTGGTGCTTCGCCACTGCCGTTAAAGGCCAAATTAACTTTAGTTTTTGCTTGATGGAAAATAACAAATGCATCTCCACCAATGTGCGATGCACTTGGCTCAATTACTGTCAATACGGCACTGGCTGCAACTGCAGCATCAACAGCAGTTCCGCCATCTTTTAGTATTTCTATTGCAGCGGAAACCGCAAGAGGCTGGCTAGCAGCGGCTACGCCATACTTTACAAAAACCATTCCACGATGAGTAGTTGTAGTGATTTCAGGCACTAAATTTTCCTAATCACTTTAAAGTTTCTACTTCGATACACCAATAATTTAATTATTCAGACTAAGAGCAGCAAGTGCTCCATTTACAATTGAACCTGGATCAAGATCATGGGTTTTGTAAAGATCAGGAATATTTCCAGATTGCCCAAAACTGTCCACACCCATCGCAACTTGCGGTGAGCCTAAAACTGATCCGAGCCAAGCAAGTGCATGAGACGAACCATCATGAATTGAAACAATCGGTGCCCGCTCGGAGAAGATTGGTCGTAGCACTCCTGGAAAAGATGGTGTACTAGCAGTTCGAATTCCTTGCTTCAGGGTGCGCTGCCAACTACCAAACAACCGGCCAGGGGATGTCACATCTACAACGTGAGCTACCACACCTTCATTTGCAAGTTCCTGCGCTGCAAGTAGTACCTCTGGCATAACTGCACCGCATCCAACTAAATGCACTACTGGTGGATTAGTTTCGCTGACTTTTGTCAATGCTAATCGACCATCCACCAAACGATAAGAACCTGCTAATACTTGAGAACGTAAAGTTGCTTCACCAAGTCTTTCCCTGGCGGCTATAAACGGTGTTTGATCTATCGCTCTAGTAGTTAATCTGAAATAAAAGGCCAACTCACTTGGGCGCAGATCTGGAGTAGTGTCAATTTTGCTTCCCGCAACGTGCGCAACGGCATCACAAAATAGCCAATCCAAGGCTTGACCGTAAGCAGGTTCAATCAGCACCACACCAGGCAACTCAATTCCAACCGATGGGGTAATTGTAGATTGATGCGCACCACCTTCTGGTGCCAGAGTTATACCAGAAGGCGTTCCCGAAAGAATAAATTTTGCACCAGAATAAACGCTGTAAATAAAAGCATCAAGACCCCGAAGTACAAATGGATCGTAAACTGTTCCAATTGGAATCAACGGCTGATTATGTAAATCATTTGCTACGCCAAGTTGACCTAATAAACTGAATAGATTCATCTCGCTAATACCAAGTTCAATATGCTGACCAGTAGGACCTTCAGCCCATTTCAAAATTGGGTTTTCATTCCAACGTCTTCTTTGCTCAGGATGAAAAACACCTGTTCTATTAATGAAGCCGCCAAGATTTGTTGACGTAGCCACATCTGGGGCAACAGTAACTAGATATGGCCGAATACTTTCATCTCTACTTAACTCAGTCAAAGCTCTACCAAAAATTTCCTGTGTAGAAGTCTTACCGCTACCTGCCGCTCCAGTTGAAATCGGAAGGTTGATATTTATTGAATTAGAAGTCAACTTCCTTGTCAGAGCAACACCGCGGGCTCGAACGAGTGCATCTTCTGGGCTGCCTGGTTCAAAACCTGCCCATTCGTTTTCCTTGGTTAGCCCTATTCGCGCTCTGAGTTCCTCGATTTGGGTAGCTGATATCTGTGCGGAATGATTTCGTGGATCTCCAGCAATAGGCAAACGCCATCCCTTTATGGTGTATGCGAACACCACACTAGGTCTATCAGTAACTTCATCGCAATCTTCAAATGCCTTTACTAGTGAAGTTAAATTGTGCCCACCAAGGTCGGTAATAATTTCAAACAACTCATCATCATTGAACTGCAATAAGAAGTTTGCAGCATCAATAGGTGCACCTTCTAGAAATCTAACCCTTGCTTCAGCAGGTGTTAATCCAAAAAGCGATTGATATTGTTCATTAGGAATATCATCAAACCACTTTTTAAATGATTCACTTCCTGATTGACTAAATACTTGCTCTAGCTTAGAACCATATTTAAGTTCACGAACATGCCAGCCAGCCGCCTCAAACTGTGCTCGCCATTGGGCGATTCTGATACCGGGAATGACTCGATCTAATGATTGGCGGTTGAAATCAACAACCCACATAACATTGCCTAATCCATCATTTACCTGATCTGCTAATGCCTCCCAGATATTTCCTTCATCTAGCTCTGCATCACCAATAATTGCAATAAATCGTGAATGTGGTCGCTCACCAAAATGGCAATCAACGTATCTCCTAGTTGTTGCAGCAAACAAAGGTGCAACAGCCCCGAGTCCTACAGAACCTGTAGAAAAGTCGACAATTTCTGGGTCCTTCGTCCTGGATGGATAACTTTGCAATCCGCCGAGCATTCGAAGTTGAGTTAAATATTTCTGATCAAGATTCCCTAGTAAATATTGAATTGAATGAAATACAGGAGATGCGTGTGGCTTTACACTCACTCGGTCTTCTACGGTTAAGTAATTAAAATAAAGTGCAGTCATAATTGAAACCATAGATGCACTCGAAGCTTGGTGTCCGCCTACTTTCAAACCATCGAGGTTTTCTCGATCTCGATTTGCATAATCAATCATTCGAGTAGAAAGCCAAAGCACGCGCTCTTCTATTTTTTCCAGGATTTTTCGTTCTTGTTCAGAAATTCCAATCGCGCTGCGATGAATATCTTTAATCCCACTCAAGTCGTTCATTGCTACCCCCAGTACCATAGGGTATTGCCTTAGGTAAGCAATGTCGATAAAAAGAATCAAAGATAAATAACAATAATTTCCAAAAAAGTGGGCCCTGTCGGGATCGAACCGACGACCCACGGATTAAAAGTCCGTTGCTCTGCCAGCTGAGCTAAGGGCCCTGGCGTTTAACCGAATCGGAATCCTACCTCAATGCATTTACCCTCTTATTTACATAGCCCAATCACCAATGAGAACTGGCTAGGGTAATGGAAACTACCTACTAAAGTAGAGGCAATACTTTGGTTTCTGCAATCCAACGGCTAAAAGGAAGTGCACTAGTCCAACCAGGTGACACTGCATTCAAAATATGAATCGAATTAGCAAACTGTTCGACTACAAAATCTTGTTCGAGTCGGCCGGTTCTTTTATCAACTAATTGCGCCCTTATCCCCGGTGGATTCTTTTTCCAGTTCTTAACTTGCTTAACCGAGGGAACCAACTTTGAGGCAGCATTAACTAATGCTGGTTGATAGACCTTGGGTAGTTCAGACTTCAAAATTTCACCAACTCTGTGTGATTCACCTTTAATCAGCGAACTAGCAGCTAAGAGTGCTTGGCCAATATCTGACATCGACCAGCCATGGAATAGCGAATATTGCTCTCTACCCAAAATCGGAATTGCGGTTGGCCCTATCTTTACTTTTCCATTTGCAGTTATAGTTAAGTGCACTCCTAGAAAAGGATTTATGGGATGTGGAACGGGATAAACTAATCTTTTTATTGGAAGCTTTTCTGCATAAACTGATCGATAGATTCCCATAAATGGCAACATCGCATAGTGATTTGCCAAACCAACACTTCTTGCAATCCGATCTGATTGTGCACCAGCTGCATTTACAATAATCTGAGCATTAAAACCTTCCGCTACTACTTCTTTATTTATATTTTTCAGCCTTACTGCCGATGCGGTAGCAATTTGACCACCTCGAGAAACAAACTCTTGCTTCATAGCATTTAGCACTAATCCGCTCTCAGCTATTGCAGTGTTTGGAGACCAAAGAAAACGATTAAAAGTAATGGCAAGTGGTTCATAATTAGGTAGTTGTGAATGGGGCAAAAGTTCAAGTTCAACCCCATTTGCAATACCTTTATTAAACAGTTCATCTAATCGAGCATCCTCTTGTTCGCTACTAGCGACCACTACTTTTCCAACTGTTTGCACCGGGATTTTATTTCGTTGACACAGCTGCTTGAGCTCTGCGTTACCATCTCGACAAAATCGAGCTTTTAATGAATCAGGTGAGTAATAAAAGCCAGCGTGAAGTACACCTGAATTTCTACCGCTGGCATGTTGACCTAAATCAGTTTCTTTATCACAAATTTTTACTTTGAGGTCCGGTTTTTGATTAAGAACGGCAATTCCTATTCCTAGGCCAACTACGCCGCCACCGATAATCAAGATGTCAGTTTTTTCCGACATTTAAATTTCTTATCTAAATCGTTGAGTAGATTCACGTGGAACAAGAATTGGGTTTACTACATCGTGAGTTGGGCCACCATTCTTATCAATAACATTTTTAAGTATTTGCATAGCTTTCATACCAACCATATTTCTATTGACTTCAACTGTGCTTAATGTTGGGCTGGTAAACTGACCTAAATCTATATTGTCAAAACCAATAAATCCAATATCATCTGGCACTCTAAAACCCATTCGTTGCGCTGCCTGCATCGCACCAACAGCGGTCTGATCGTTTGTTGCACCAATGCCTAGTCTAGTAGCTAGCACGCTTTGCAATTCTTCAATGGCTTTCCTGCCACT
>Ga0194118_10000819_pt1 | contig 48982 bp, 59 predicted proteins | sample TA2MahsurfametaG_2_FD_148662 | JGI IMG/M metagenome (GOLD analysis project Ga0194118, IMG submission 148662) | Freshwater microbial communities from Lake Tanganyika, Tanzania - TA2015013 Mahale N5 surface | ecosystem: Environmental > Aquatic > Freshwater > Lake | place: Tanzania: Lake...
CCGATGCGGTGAAGGTGACCATCGGTCCCAAGGGCCGCAACGTGGTCCTCGAGAAGAAGTTCGGTGCCCCCGATGTCGTGAACGACGGCGTCACCATCGCCCGCGAAATCGAACTGGAGGATCCGTTCGAAAATCTGGGCGCCAAGCTGCTGCTGCAGGTCGCCACCAAAACCAAGGACAAGGCCGGCGACGGCACCACCACCGCCACCGTTCTGGCCCAGGCCATGACCCGCGAAGGCCTGCGCAACGTGGCCGCCGGTGCCAGCCCGGTCAACCTGCGCCGGGGGATGGACAAGGCCGTCGCTCAGGTGGTGCAAGGCATTGCCGATCGTGCCACCCCCGTGGCTGGAGACGCCATCCGTCAGGTAGCCACGGTGAGCTCCGGTGGCGATGAGGAAGTGGGTCGCATGGTGAGCGACGCCATGGAGAAGGTGAGTGCCGATGGCGTGATTACGGTTGAAGAGAGCAAGAGCCTCGCTACCGAGCTCGAAATCACCGAAGGCATGGCCTTCGACCGTGGCTACAGCTCTCCCTATTTTGTGACCGATGGCGATCGTCGTGTCTGTGAATTCGACAACGCCCTTCTGCTGATCACGGATCGCAAGATCAGCGCGATCAACGATCTGGTGCCTGTGCTTGAGGCGGTCTCCAAGGTGGGTCGGCCTCTGGTGATCCTGGCGGAGGAAGTCGACGGAGAAGCGCTCGCCACCCTGGTGGTGAACAAGAACCGCGGCGTGCTGCAGGTGGCCGCCGTCCGAGCCCCTGGCTTTGGCGATCGCCGCAAGGCCATGCTGCAGGACATCGCCATCCTCACCGGCGCCAACCTGGTGAGCGAAGACCGGGCCATGACCCTCGACAAGGTGGGGCTTGAGGATCTCGGTAGTGTCCGCCGCATCACCATCAGCAAGGACGACACCACGATCGTCGCCAGCGGCGAGCATCAGGCGGCCGTTCGCGACCGGATCTCAGCGATCAAGCGGGAACTCGACAACACCGACTCCGACTACGACCGCGAGAAACTCAGCGAGCGCATCGCCAAACTGGCCGGCGGCGTGGCCGTGATCAAGGTGGGCGCACCCACCGAAACCGAGCTGCGCAACCGCAAGCTCCGCATTGAAGACGCCCTCAACGCCACCCGCGCAGCGGTGGAAGAAGGGATCGTGGCCGGTGGCGGCAGCTCCCTGGTGCAACTGGCCGAGGGCCTGAACGGCCTGGCCGCAGAACTGAGCGGTGACGAACGCACCGGTGTGGAAATCGTGCAGCGGGCCCTGTCTGCTCCCCTGCATCAGATCGCGGCGAACGCCGGCTACGACTCCAACGTGGTGGCTGACCAGGTCCGCAGCAGCGGCCAGGGGTTCAACGCCGCCACCGGCGCCTACGAAAACCTGCTCACCGCCGGGATCCTCGATGCCGCCAAGGTGGTGCGCCTCGCCCTTCAAGACGCGGTCTCCATCGCCTCACTGCTGCTGACCACCGAAGCGGTGATTGCCGATAAACCTGAGCCCCCCGCACCCCCCGCTCCCGGTGGTGACATGGGCGGCATGGGTGGAATGGGCGGTATGGGCGGTATGGGTGGAATGGGCATGCCCGGGATGATGTGATCCCAGCCCATCGCCTCGGTCACATCGCCTCGGTCACATCGCCCGAATCAATCGGGCATGAATCCGGCAGACCGATAGCGCTTCAGGGGGAGGGCTGCTGCAGAGGCGGCCCAACTCCCTGTTCAGCGCTTCAAGATCAGCCATCGGGAATCCCGCCATGGGAGTGGTCAGCAACAGGCCACCCACGACCAGCGAAAAAATAGGAACGACCTTGTGGGAGGCCATGGCACACCTCCGGTGAGACCACTGAGACACCTTCAGTGTGCTTTGAGGGGCCCCTCCAGCTGCTTCGCTTCAGAAAGGTTTCCAGAACCTATGAAGACAATGCACGCAGGTAGCTAGCGACCTGCAGATCCACCCCGGTAATCGCCGTTCCCACCACCACAGCATCAGCACCTTCCGAGAGGGCTCGGCGGGCTTGCTCAGCTGTCGCAATACCCCCTTCACACACCAGCATCACCTCAGCAGGGAGCTGGGCGCGCAGCGGTGCCAACAAAGACCACGCCGGAGGCTTGGTTTCCGCCGTGGCTTCGGTGTAGCCATAGAGCGTGGTGCCAACCCAATGGCAACCCAGGGCAGCGGCCCGGAGCCCATTCGCCAGGCTGTCCACATCCGCCATCAACACGGCCCCGAGGTCAGCGCGGGCGCGAGCGATCAGATCAGCAAGCTCCTCATCCCCAGGGCGTGCGCGGTCCGTGGCATCCAGGGCGATTACATCGGCGCCGGCGGCCCAGACCGCCTGGATCTCTGACCAGCTCGGGGTGATGTACACCGAACTTTCGGGAAACGTGCGTTTCCACAACCCCACGATCAACGCCTCAGGGCAGCGGCGGCGCACGGCACCGATGTGTTCAGGACTCTCCAGGCGCACTCCCACGGCGCCGTTGTTCAAGCTGGCTTCCGCCATCGCCGCAATGACATCGGGATTGCGCATCGGAGAGCCCTCCGGCGCCTGAACCGACACGATCAATCCCGACTGCAGCCTCTGGCGCTCAGGCAGCACGGGTTGCCTCCTGATCAGGAAGCCAACTGCGCAGTTGCGCCAGAGCGGGATGACTGGGGGCAGGAGCAGGGCGTGACAACGGGGTGACCTTGGGGAGCTCCCGAAGCACCGGCTCGGGCTGCACTGACAGAACCGGAGCAGGGGGAGGAGCAGGGTTGGGCTGAGCGTCCTCCTGAAGGGCGTTCCACCAGAGCATCCCCTCGGGATCACCACCGCCGAGTTCCAGCAGAAGCGGTTGAAGGCTGGAGACGCCGTGGCGATGAGCCCACTGCGCCAGGAGTGCCGTGAAACCGGCTTGATCGCGGCGAGCGAGAGTGGCTTGGAGCGCCTGCTGCTGGGCCTGACGGCGGGCCTGGGGAGACAGAGGAGCGGGAGGTCGCTGAGCCACAGATGAGATGTCGAACAATCAGGCGAGCTTGCGATCCAGCAATGGGCGGATCAGCAGAAACAACCCGAGGGCCAAAGCAGCCAGAACCCCGAGGCAACCGGCAGAGCTGACGGCACCGTAGGGAGCCTCCAACACCACCGCGGACAGGGAGAAGTGACCGGCGTAGGCAGCACGAATCGGTTCAATCGCGAAGGTAAGGGGATTCAGGGCCGCTAGCCAGCCCAACCAGGCCGGCATGAATGACAACGGGGCCAAGGCGGTGCTCGCAAACAGCAGCGGCAAATTCGCCACGAAGATCACCGCAATCAATTCGATGTGGCCCGGCAGGGCGAAGGCCAGACCCAGGCTGAGACCCGTCACCGCAAACACCAGCAGGAGAAGGGTGACCAGCACCAACAGCAATCCGGCTCCCCCCGGCCAGCCGTAGCCCAGCCCCCAGGCGGTGGCCATGATCGCCACGCTCTGAACCAGGCTGAGGGCTGTGATGTAAAGCACCGACGCCAGCACGATCGAACTGCGGGAGCGCAGAGGTGCCACCAGCAAGCGATTCAGAAAACCGAACTCCCGATCAAACATCACCGGCAAACCGGCATTGAGGGCCGCACTGAAGGCGGTGAACACGATCACCCCCGCACCGAGAAATCGGCCATAGCTCATGCCTTCAGGCAGCAGACCTTCAGGTGCATTGGCAAATAGAGCCCCGAACAAAATCAACCAAATCAGCGGTTGCAGAACCCCGGCCACGAGGGTGGATGGCCTGCGCGCCAGCTGAAGGAACAGACGCCTGGTGAGGGCGAGGGTCTCCTGGGTGAGGTCAGCCAGGGCGGAGCGCTGAGCCGGCCCAGCGGCCTCGGGGCTCAGCAGAGAGGGGGTGGCGCTGGTCATCGGATGCAGAACAAGAAAGGATCAAACAAAACGGTCAGCGCATGGACTGCTTGCGCTCGGCCTTGGGATCGCGGCTCCCGGCCACGGCGAGCTCGGCATCCATCAAGGTGCGTCCAGTGGCCTGAAGGTACACATCATCGAGGCTGGGCCTGCTTTGGGCGAGAGCGAAAACAGGCAGTGCAGCCTCCGCGAGCTGGCGCCGCAACTGCTCCACCACGCCGTCGTGTTCGACCACCAGATTGAGGGAGTAACCCTGGGCGCGATTGACCACGACCTGACGCACCCCTGGGCAGCTCTGAACCAGTTGCTGCACGCGCAGGGCTTCGGGCTCGTCACTGAATTCGCGCACCCGCAGGGTCACCCGATCCCCCCCGAGGGCCGCCTTGAGTTCGGAAGGCTGCCCGGCAGCAATCACGCGGCCCCCTTCGATAATCGCCAACTGATCGGCCAGGGCATCCACCTCTTCGAGGTAGTGACTGCTGAGCAGCACCGTGGTGCCCTGGTCGCGCAACTGACGCAGTACCGCCCAAATCGCCGAGCGGCTTTCGATATCGAGGCCAACCGTGGGCTCATCGAGCACCAGCACCTCCGGGCGATGCAGCAGCCCGCAGGCCAGGTCAAGGCGCCGGCGCATGCCGCCGGAATAGGTGCCACTGCGACGGTCGATCCAATCGCCCATGGCCAGCAGGTCGATCAACTCAGTGATGCGCTGGTCGCGCTGGCTGCGTTGCAGGTGATACAGGTCACCTTGAAGCTGCAGCAGCTCCCGCCCGCTGAGGATCTTGTCGAGGGCAACCTCCTGGGCCACATAGCCCAGGCGCTCCCGCACCTGACGTGGGTCCTGCAGAGCATCAACTCCCGCCACCCGCACCGTGCCACTGCAGGGGGCCAGCAGGGTGGCGAGGATTCGCAAGGTGGTGGTTTTGCCAGCCCCGTTGGGCCCTAGCAGCCCGAACAAGGATCCGCGGGGCACCTGCAGGCTCAGCCCCTGTAGAGCCTCAACAGCCTTCTCACCTTTGCCGAAGCGCTTGCAGACGTTCTCCAGTTCGAGCACCGGATGGGTTGCCGCCTTGGTCACCGCCTCAGACCCCGCTCAGCCACATGAAGAGATGACTCTAGAAAGGTCAACCCACCAGATCAGGCGCCAGGGTGAAGCCTGACCTGCCGGACCCGACCATGGCCAGCAGATCAAGGGTCTGCTGGCTGAACTGCTCACCGGCAGGAAGGCGCGCTACCAGGAGCAGCAGGCAGATGCCGAAGAGATAAAGGATCGACCAGCGGAACAGCCCTTTGGCCCGCTGAATGTCATCAGGATCCTGCAGCAGGTTCCAACTCATCTGCAGCAGGCGTGCGTTGAACGGCAGCAACAGAAGGCCGTAAAGCAGGCCACCTCCCGGCAGCGCCCAAACCCCAAACAGGCTCAAGGCCACCGTGGCTAAGGCATAGACACTGATGGCACGGGCAGTGGCGTTGTTCCCCTTGACCACGGGAAGCATGGGAATACCTACGGAGCGGTAGTCGTCCTTCAGCAGGAGGGCCAACGCCCAGAAATGGGCCGGAGTCCAGAGCATCACCAGGGCGAACAGCCACCAGCTTCCAAGGCCGAGGTGCCCGGTCGCCGCCGCGGCTCCCACCAGGGGCGGGATGGCTCCGGCCACCCCACCGATCACGATGTTCTGGGGTGTCCGGGGCTTGAGCACCACCGTGTAGAGCAGCACGTAACTGCACAGTCCCAAGAGCGAGAGGCTCGCCGCCAAGCAATTGACCCCTCCCACCAACAGGGAGGCGGCGCAGAGCGTTAGGGCAACAGCAATCGAGAAGGCCGTGCCGATCGAGAGTCGTCCGGAGGGCAAGGCACGGGCACTGGTGCGCTGCATCCGGCCATCGAGCTCCTGCTCCCAGAGGCAATTCAGCACCCCAGCGGCGGCCGCCGCCAAGGCTCCACCACCCAGCGTGCAGGCGAGACGCAAGGGGGGAAGGGGCCAACCCTCAGACATCGCCATGCCGCCCAATGTGGTGGCCAGCAACAGAGGGATCAGGCGCGGCTTGGCGATCTCCAGCCAAGGCGGCAGAGCGATCTTGGCCCGGGAGGGCACCACCTGCTCGCGGGTGAGGGATTGGGCATTAGCCATGGATCAGCTCCGGCCCACTACGGACAACAAGGGCAGACAGCAAAGCCACCAACAGAGCAGCCCCCAGCTGATGGGCGATGGTGACGGCGGGAACGGCGAGGCTCAGGCGGAGACTGAGAACCCCCAGGGCGATCTGCGACAGCACCATCAGGGCTGAAGCCAGGGCGAGCCAACGGTCGGAGGGTCGCCTCCAGCTCCACACGCCAGCCAGCAGCAACACGATCAGGCCCACCGCACGGGCACCGAGGCGATGCAGCCGCAACCACTCACAGCCATCGCCATTGCCCAGGCAGCTGCCAGCAGCCCACTGCGTCGCCATCAAGCCACCGAGCAGGCACTGGGCCAGCACCAGCAGCGCCGCGGCACCTGCCAACCAGGGCCACACACCAGAAGATTGCCGTTGCTGAGGGGGCAGCCAGAGGGCCTGGGTGGAGCCACTGAGCAGGGCCACCAGCAGCAGGGCCGTGAGCAGATGCGCCGTCACCACAGGAAATGGCAACAACAGAGTCACGGTGAGTGCACCCAAACCCGCCTGGACGGCCACCAAAGCAAGGGCCAGCGTGGCCACCGGGGGGAACCAGCGGGGAAGCTGCTGGCGCCACAACCAACTGACGCCGGTCAGCACCAGCAAGCCCATGCCCACCACAAAGGCATCCAGGCGGTGGAACCACTCCAGGAAGACCTGGAGATTCATCTGCCGGCCGGGCAGAAATGAGCCGTAGCAAAGGGGCCAATCCGGGCAGGCCAGCCCTGCCTCCATCACCCGTGTCGCCCCACCAACCACCACCAGGGCGATCAAGGCCACCAGCAGATGGGCGGTGAAGGCGGCAAGGCCTTCGCGACGGTTCCGGCTGGATTCAAGAGAGGCAGTTAACACCACAGAGCAGTAGCTGTTGCGGTTGGCGTCAACTTAACGACGTCGCCCAAGCTGCACTGAGACAGCATCCATCCCGGGCGAAAGCGACACCATCAGTGACGATCCCGTGAGGATTCCCTCACCGGAACTCTGGCGATTGCTGCAAAGCACCAAAAAGAGCGCGCTCTAGGGCTGCCATCCATAGGCTGAATCCGATCGCTACAAGGACCATGCGGATTCCAGCCGCAATCCTCACCCTGATCACGGGCATGGTGCTGGTGCTCGCTGGCCTCTGGGTCGGTCAGAACGTCAATGTGCTGCCCGTTGATGCCAGCGCTAATGCACCCGTCTATGACGAGCTGTTCAAGGTTTTGTTCAGCATCGGCACGATCCTGTTTGTTGGGATCGTTGGTCTGATCGCCTACAGCCTGGTCCGTTTCCGGAGGCGGCCCGGAGATCAGAGCGATGGCGAAGCGATCGAAGGAAATCTTCCCCTCGAGATCCTCTGGACGGCGATCCCAGCGGTCGTCGTGCTGTTTGTTGGGATCTATAGCTACGACATCTATGACCGCATGGGGGGAATGGCACCCCTCAACGATCACAGCATGCATGGCATGGCCCATGAGGAGCGCACCTGGGCTGGGATCAGTCCTGTGAGCCTCGATGAGGAGAGCGGCATCACTCCACTGAGCGTGGATGTGACGGCGATGCAGTTCGCCTTCATCTTCCACTACCCCAACGCTGAGATCACCAGTGGTGAACTGCATGTTCCAGCAGGGCAACCGATTGCTCTGCGCATGCAGGCCAATGATGTGATCCATGCCTTCTGGGTTCCGCAATTCCGCCTTAAGCAGGACGTCATTCCCGGGCAGCCCACCCTGCTGAGCTTCACGGCAACGCGCCCTGGTCGCTACCCCATCGTGTGTGCTGAGCTCTGCGGTCCGTATCACGGCGGCATGCGCTCCACGGTGATCGTTGATGAGCCGGAGACCTTCCAGGCCTGGGTCAACCAGAACAGTCCCATTGCCTCCGCCAACAACGTCACCCCGGTGCAGTCATGACGATCAGCCTGACTCCTGAAACCCAGCACTCGGTCTCCCTGCAGCCGCAGGGCTGGCTTCGCTACCTGAGTTTCAGCACCGACCACAAAGTGATCGGATTGCAGTATCTGATCTGTGGCTTCATCTTCTATCTGATCGGGGGAGCCCTTGCCGGAGCAATCCGAACAGAACTGCTAACGCCAATTTCCGATTTCCTGCCGCGCGAGACCTACAACGAAGTGCTCACCCTGCACGGCACGGTGATGATCTTCCTCTGGATTGTTCCAGTTGTGAACGGAGGATTTGGCAATTACCTGATCCCCTTCTATGTGGGAGCGCGGGACATGGCCTTCCCGAGGCTTAACGCGGTGGCCTTCTGGCTGATCCCCCCCGCCGGCCTGCTTCTGATCAGCAGTTATTTCATCGCCAGCGCCGCACAGTCGGGCTGGACGGCCTATCCCCCGCTGAGCATCACCACTCCGGCCACCGGGCAGATCATCTGGATCCTGAGCGTGCTGTTGCTGGGGGGCAGCTCGATCTTCGGTGGTATCAACTTCATCGCCACGATTCTCAAGCTGCGCAGGCCCGGCCTCAAGCTGATGCAACTGCCGATGTACTGCTGGGCAATGCTGGGCACCAGCATCCTGGTGGTTCTCTCGACTCCTGTTCTTGCCGGAACACTGGTGTTGCTGAGCTTCGACATCATTGCTCACACCGGCTTTTTCAATCCAAGCCTGGGCGGGAACGCGGTGGTGTATCAACACCTGTTCTGGTTTTATTCGCACCCTGCGGTTTACATCATGGTGCTGCCAGCCTTCGGCCTGGTGAGCGAAATCCTGCCAGTTCACAGCCGCAAACCACTCTTCGGTTACACCACCATGGTGTATTCGATCATGGGGATTGTGGTTCTTGGTCTCATCGTGTGGGCCCACCACATGTTCACCAGCGGCACCCCTCCCTGGATGCGGCTCTTCTTCACGATCGCCACCTCTTTCATCGCTGTTCCCACTGGAATCAAGTTCTTCAACTGGCTCGCCACCATGTGGGGCGGACGCATCGCCCTCAACACAGCGATGCTGTTCTCCTGCGGCTTCATCGTGAATTTCGTATTCGGGGGCATCACCGGGGTGGCTTTAGCCCAGGTGCCTTTCGACATCCACGTGCACGACACCTACTTCGTGGTTGGTCACTTCCACTACATCGTCTACGGAGGCACGGTGTTCGTGATCTTCGCCTCCATCTATCACTGGTATCCGAAGGTCACCGGCCGGCTTCTGAATGAACCCCTCGGGAAGCTCCATTTCCTGTTGACCTTCATCGGCTTCAACCTCTGCTTCGCACCCCAGCACTGGCTGGGGCTCAACGGCATGCCCCGGCGGGTTGCTGAATACGACCCTCAATTCACCCTGGTGAACCAGCTCAGCAGCTTGGGCGCCCTTTTGATGGCCCTCAGCACCCTTCCCTTCCTGGTGAACGTGGTGATCAGCGCCTTCCGCGGTGAGCTGGCTGGCGACAACCCCTGGAGAGCACTGACCCCCGAATGGCTCACCAGTTCACCGCCTCCCGTGGAGAACTGGAAGGGGGAAGCCCCCTTGGTGCATGAGCCCTATGGCTACGGAATGCAGCCGGAAGAGCTTGCACTCGCTGGTGCCACGGGATCAGAACTGTGGCGCCTTGGTGATCCCGATCGTCGCCCCTAACGCTTCCGCTCCGCCATGACCACCCTCACCAGCTCCAGCACAAGCGTCAGCGAGCAGCAGCACGAAGCGCACGCCGATCACCGGATGTTTGGTCTGGCCACCTTCCTGGTGGCCGATGGCATGACCTTTGCCGGCTTCTTTGCTGCCTATCTCACCTTTCGGGCGGTCAACCCCCTGCCCAGTGGCTCCAGCTATGAGCTGGAGCTGGTGCTGCCCACCATCAACACCCTCTTGCTCCTGGTCAGCAGCTTCACCTTCCACCGAGCCGGTTCGGCGCTGAAGCGGGACAACCGCCCTCTGGCACGTCGCTGGTTGCTGGTGACCGCAGCACTGGGGTTCGCCTTCCTGGCCGGCCAGATGGTCGAGTATTTCAGCCTGCCCTTCGGGCTGACCGACAACCTCTTTGCGAGCACCTTCTACGCCATCACCGGTTTCCACGGATTGCACGTGACCCTCGGTGGGCTGATGATCCTGATCGTCTGGTGGCAGTGTCGATCAGGCGGCCGTGTCAGCAGCCAGAACCTGTTTCCCCTGGAAGCGGCTGAGCTCTACTGGCACTTTGTGGACGGCATCTGGGTGGTGCTCTACGGGATCCTCTATCTGCTTTGAGGGGAACCTGATCACAGTTCTTGCAAGTTGCCCTTGCGAATGATCTGAAGTAATCGGCACAATCGGCGGAGAAGCTCTCATCGCCCACGGTGTTCGTCGAAGAGAAGACCATCAAGCCAACCGAGATGCTGGAAGGCAAGGCGCTGCTCGACAAAGCTCGCTCGTTGAGCAATCGGCCTGAAGATCAAATTGCCCGGGCCTGCGGCTATGTGGGCCCGAGTGGACGGCTGCTCAAAAAAAGCTTCTACCGCGCCCTCGTGGAAGCCAAGGGCTACACCTTGCCAAGCCAGGCCTCATCGGGAGGGGGAGGCACAAAAGGACGCCAGGCTGAATTCCGCACCCGCGTGCATGGCAATGGCAACCTTTTGATCGGCAACGCCTACACCCGCCGCATGGGTCTGGAGCCGGGGCAAGAATTCAAAATTGAAATCCACAAGGAAACCGGATCGATCTGGCTGCTGCCCATGGAAGGAGAAGGCAACAGCCCGATCGATTGAGCTCCTGCGGATTAACTCAGGCTTCTGTCATCCGGGCCGTGGAAGGCGGCGCTGAACACCAGCAGATCAATGCCGCTGAACAGGAAGCTGATGCCCACCAGAATGCCCAACACCGTGAGCTGCGCCAAACCCGGCATGGTCACGATGATCAGACCAAGCACCAAGGTGACAATCCCGTTGGCCAGACCCCAGCCCCAGCCGGCCATCTCGCGGTGGGAGATCGCCACGATCGTGGCCACAACACCCTCCACCAGGAAGACGATGCCAACGGCGAAGGCCAGCGCCGCCACCTGAACGGCGGCTTCACCCACTCCGCGGGTGAACTGCTGAATAATCCAGGCACCGGTCACCACAAACAGCGTGGAGACCACCAGGCGCCAGAAGCAATGCCATTTGGTGAGGCGCCGGGATCGGTTGATGCTGTTGACCCAGCCGATGATCCCGCCCACCAGGAAGGCAAGCGCCACCACCACGGTGACCCAGGCGGAGGCGATCACGGGGAAGACCAGCGCCAACACCCCGAGCACCAGCAGCAGGATGCCTTCCGCGATCGTGAAGCTGCGCAGGGAGCTGAGATCGAGATCTGAATTCTCAAAAGCCATGGAAGTGTTCAAAGGGAACACGAACCCCCGGAACGTAGGCATGGGAGCTGGGGTTGTCAGCTCCAGCCGTGCTCCCGCAGCCAGGCCTCGCTGATGGGAGCTCCCCCTGACTGACCGTGCCCCGCGGCCCCCAACAGCCGCTCGGTGTATTTGGCCAGCAGATCAGCCTCCAGATTCACGGCATCACCGCTCTGCAAACGCTGCAAGGTGGTGTTCGCCCAGGTGTGGGGAATCACAGCAACCCAGAACGCGGCGCCATCGGTATCGCAGCCCGCCACCGTGAGGCTGATGCCATCAACGGCCACGCTCGCTTTCTCGCAGATGTAGCGCCCGAACGCTGGGCTCTGCCAGCGCAGACCCAGACGCCAGGAGGCCGATTGCTGCTCCACCTCCACCACTGTGCCCAGCCCATCCACGTGGCCGCTGACCAGGTGACCGCCAAGGCGATCCTGCAGGCGCAGGGCAGGCTCCAGGTTCACCCAGGCCCGTCGATCCGCTTTGGCCGCCAGGGTGGTGCGGGAGAGGGTCTCCTCACTGACATCCGCACGAAATCCAGCTGGGGAACGCTCCGCGACCGTGAGGCAGACCCCATCCACCGCCACGCTGTCGCCTAAGGCCAGCTGGGCGGGATCCAAGCCTGATCCAGCAGGGATGTGGAGCTGCACGCCGCCACTGCTGCGTTGCAGTTGCCCCATGGCCTGCACCAGCCCAGTGAACATGCCGTGGCTCGATCAACCCTGGCCATAATCGGGCAGCAGGGACGGCAGGCAAGCCATGGTGGAAATGCGGGTCGCCGGCATTGCCCTTGATGCAGCCAGCCGCAGCCCGATCGTTCTGCTGCGAGACCCATCGGGCCGGCGGCAGGTGCCGATCTGGATCGACCAAGCCCAGGCCCAGAACATCATGGCTGGCCTGAGCGAGAAGGCTCCAGCGCGGCCCCTCAGCCATGACCTGATGGCTGAACTGCTCCTGGTGGCGGGTCTGCAACTAGATCGGGTCATCATTCATGCCATCGAAGACAGCACCTTTCGAGCAGTCCTGAAGCTCAGCGGTGCCGATGGCCAGGAGCACGAACTCGACGCACGGCCCAGCGATGCCATCGCCCTGGCGGTGCGCACCGAAAGCGGGATCTGGATGCTCGAGGAAGTGGTCTCCGATGCCTCGATTCCCGTGGATGCCGAAGCCGACGCGGAGGATGCCGCCGACTTCCGCCGCTTCCTCGACGGCATCAGTCCGGCGGAACTGGTGCGGCACATCGACCAGGCCCAGAGCGACAGCCAAGCCATCAGTGACGACCAGGAGGACAGCCCTGCCTGAGCGCCGTTCCTTCGGGCGAGGTCCAGCGGTCTCCCCCTTCTGCCTCGGCACGATGCGGGCCACCGGCAGTGCCGCCCAGATGGCATCAGTGCTGCAGGCCGCTGTGGCCGCCGGCATCAATCACATCGAAACGGCGCCGGCCTACGGCCCGGCGGAATCCTTCCTGGGGTTAGCCCTCACAGATCTGCGCCAGCAGCAACCGGAGCTGGCAGCTGATTTGGTGATCACCAGCAAACTCCTGCCCGGTCTGAGCCTGGAGGAGGGCCAGCAGCAACTGCGGCAGGTCCTCGAGCGCCTCGGACTGCCGCAGCTTCACAACCTGGCGGTGCATGGGCTCAACCGATCCGAACACCTCGAGTGGGCGCTGCGCGGTGAGGGATCAGCCCTGTTGGCGTGGGCCCAGGCCGAAGGCCTGGTGCAACAGGTGGGCTTCTCCAGCCACGGGTCGAACGATCTGATCGAGGAGGCCCTGGCCTCCGAACAGTTTCAGTTCTGCAGCCTCCACCTGCACTGGTTTGACCAGCAGCGCATCCCCCTCGCCCAGGCGGCCCTGCAGAGGGGCATCGGGGTGTTGGCCATTTCTCCGGCCGACAAGGGCGGGCGGCTCTATGCCCCTCCAGCGCCGCTGATCGAAGACTGTGCCCCCTTCCACCCCCTGGAGCTCGCCTATCGCTTCCTGCTTGATCAGGGCATCTCCACCCTCAGCCTGGGGGCAGCCCAAGCCAGCGACCTATCCCTCGCCTCCGCCTTGGCCCCAAGCGGCGGGCGATGGCTGAGTCCCGCCCATCGCGCAGCCCTGGCACGGATCGAGAGCAACGGCGCTGCACGGCTGGGGGACTCGGCCTGTCATCAGTGCCGGGCCTGCCTGCCCTGCCCCAAGGAGGTGCCGATTCCGGCCCTGCTGCGGCTGCGGAACCTGGATATCGGCCATGGCATGCGGGCCTTCGCCGAAGAGCGCTACAACCTGATCGGCCGCGCCGGCCACTGGTGGGAGCAGATCAATGCCGATGCCTGCCAGCGCTGCGGAGACTGCCTACCCCGCTGCCCCCATCAGCTGCCCATCCCCGATCTGCTCGCTGAAACCCATCGGCGCCTGGCGGCAGCCCCGCGGCGACGGCTCTGGGGCTAGCCGCTCAGCGCCTGGTCCCACAGCGACTGCCAGCGCTTGCGCTCCGTGGGGCTGAAGGCCACGAGGTTGGTGCATCGGCTCAGCACCGGCTCTGGCGGGAGCAGGAGCGGCCGCAGGCGCGGGGGCCAGCGGCGCAGGAGCGCATCGAGCTGAGGTCGGGGCAAGGGGGGCACCCAGCCTGCGGCCAGCAGACGATCCACCAGCGGTGCCGTGCATCCATCGCGCAGCCACTCCAGTGGCAGCGGCGGCAGCTCGTGCAGCGAATCAAGGGGAGCGGGCCTGAGCAGGAGCTGCCACCAGAGCGGCGAACCGGAATCGGGCAGGAAGGCACTCAGGCGGGGATCCTTCTGCAGCAGAGGGATCGCCTGATGGCTGGGCACCACGGCCGCCTCCGCTTCGCCGGCCAGCAGCAAATTGAGACCGTGGCTTTCATCAAGGCTCTGGGCCTGCGCCACCAGAGCACGAACCTGCTGGCGCATCCCGCTGTGCTCGAGCGAAGCCGGATCGGTGGTCGACAGCCCGAGCTGGCGCAGGGCCAGATCGATCACCAAGCGTGGGCTGGAGGGCAGCACCACTTTCCCCTTCAGGCTCGGATCCATCAGGAGCTCCCAGCCGCGGCGGCGCTGCCGTTCGAGATCCGCTCGGTTACGCAAGAGCAGCAGCCAGGTGCCGAAGGCCCAGGGGAACGCCACCGGCATCGAGCCAACTGGAGCGAACAGGCGGCTTGGGGCGGCGGCAAAAGGGGCGAGCTGCTCAAGCAGGGCCTCCGCCTGCAGTGGCTGCAGGCGGGCACGATCCAACTCCTGGGCCCAGCCGTCTCCCAAGGCGAGCAAGCCGGGCTCCACGGCCCCCTGCTCCAGCAGGGTCAGCACCTGCTGGGGCCCCTCCATCAGCTGAGGCCGCCAGGAACTGGGCAATTGCTTGAGCCAGGCCTTGGGCAGCTGACCCTTCACCCCCAACAGGGTGCTTGCGGGAGGAGCGGAGGAGCTGCAGCCTCCTGCCGCCATCAGAGCCCCTGCGGAACCCAGCAACTGCAGAACGTGGCGCCGGCTGGTCACGGCATCGGGCGGTTTCCCAGACCCTAGGCCTGGCGCAGCAGCAGACAAGCCTGCTCGCAGGCGCCGCGCAGGTCGTCCGTGGTGCGTCCGCTCAATTGCCAGAGGGCCGACAAGCCTCCCGCACCCACACCCTCCTTCACAAAGCCCTGTTCGTAGGCCAGCAGCTCGGCGCAGTCACTGCCTCGGAAGCGCAGCGAGCTGGCGAACCCGAGCGGCTCCACCCCCCAGCGCAGGGCCATCCGGCTCAGCAGACCAGGCAGGTCACTGCTCGCTTCATTGGCCAGCCAGGCGGTGGTCACCACAGCGGCCTGATCCACCACCGCTTGCCGTTGGCCCTGCGGCGTGGCCGCCAACACCAGGGCCAGCACTGCGGCCATCTGGCTGCCACCCGCCAGCAGCAGGGGTGCACCAGCCTGGGCCGCCGCCTGCACCACGCCCGCCGCCAAAGCCTGCATCGGATCTCCCACCGCCGCCAGCAGCGCGGTGGGGGCTGAGGGAGCGCACAACCCCGCCGCCTGGAGGCCCTGCTGCACAAGCCTCTGCTTGAGCTGGTGATCGGGTTGGCGCTGACTGCCGCTCACCAGGCCCTCAGCCTCGATTCCAAGACCCTCCAGCACCGCCAGAGCGGTGGTGGTGCCACCGGGCACACACTCCGCCAGCAGGATCGGATCCTGCCTGCGGGCCAAACGCTCCCCCCAGCGCGCTCCCAGTTGCCACAGCGCTCGGACCCGCTCGGGAGCGAGAGCTTGGCCCGTGCTCAAGCAGCGTGCGGGGTGCTGGCCCAGGCTCAGGTGGGGCACCGCCGGAGCCACCGGCACGCCGAGATCCACCAGCCAGGGCTCAAGCCCCAGCCCCTCAAGGGCGGCCCTGGCAATCAGCGCCGGACTCACCCCCGCGGGCAACGCCGGCAGCGGGTGCACGGGCTGAGCGCGGGGTCCCAGCAGCAGGTATTCAGCATCGGCCGCCGCAGTGAAACGCCTGGATTCCGGCGTGGCACCTGCCGCGGAGATCCCAGGAACCGCCGCCGTTTCGGTGCCGGCCAACAGGACCAGAACGCGGGTTTGAGCAGCTCCGGCAACAAGGCGCTCGCACCAGTGGTCAGCAGAGGGTTCAGTGCCGCTGAGGCGCTGGAGCGGCTCCGCAGGTGTCAAAGCGGATCGATGGCCAGCAGCGGTCGCAGCAAGGGCGGGGGCTGGCTGATGGGGCTCTGCAGCCGCGGGAAGATCCAGAGAGCTACGGCGTGAAGAGCCAAGACGTAAATCAGGTTCTGCAGCAACACCAGCACCAGCGCCATCACCTGAACCTGCAGCAGATCCGGGCCACCCCCCAGATGCAGCAGTTCCATCAGGCGATCCAGCAGCTGAGAGGCGGCCGAGGTGATCAGCACCCAGAGGTTCTCCCCCAACAGCACGGAGAGCACAGCCACCCGCACCAGGAATCCAACGCTGCCAATCAGCAAACCCACGCTCCAGCTGATCCACCAGCTCAACCGCCGCCGCCAGCACCACCCCAGCCAGAGGGCGAGCAAGCCGTAGGGGAAGAGCACCAGCGGACCTCGGATCGGACCCATGAGCGCGACCAGCAGCAGGGCCGTGACCGTTAAGCCTTCAATGGCGCAGCGCCCGTTGTGGCGCAGCTGCAGCAGCGCCAAGGGCAGCGGAAGGGCCAGGCGGAACAGAGCACCCCCCACGGGCAGGTAGTAGAGACCCACCCAGAGCAGGGCCGTGGCCGCCGCCAGGTAAGCCGTATCGGTGAGTTGCCGGGCCTGACGCCGTGAAACGGTCATCGCTTTCAGCGGGGGGCCGGAGCCGGGGTACGCGTCGGCAGCGCAGGTGCTTCAGCCCCATTGGAGACTCGCTCGATCGACTCCACTTCAAACGACAGGCCAGCCGCCCGCAGGGCCTGGGTAACCACCTCGGCTGGAGCGGAAGGATCAGCGGCCGGCAGCTTGATGGTGACCCGATAGGGGGCCGGCTTCGACGGTGCTGCCACGGGCATGGGCTTCGCTGCAGGAGCACTCTTGGTGGCGGGCTTCGGCTCGACCTTCTGCTCCACCTTGGGCTTGGCGGGAGCCGAGTCCGCTGCGGTGGCTGGACGGGCTGGGCTGGCGGCGGGCGGATCGGAGAAGCTGCGGGCGAGTTGGTCCCCGAAGGGGGTGCCGCTGCAGCCCGATAGCAGGGCGGTGAGGGACAGGACCCCGAGCAGACACCGCTGGCTCATCAGCGATCCGCCGCCTTGATGATCCTGACCGCGCTGGCCCGAAGGCGACCGGATTTGGTGGTGGCGGGAGCCTTCTTGGCAGCAGGTTTCTTAGCGGCAGCAGGTTTCTTGGCGGCGGTGCCAGCAGCCTTGCGACCCTTGCCTTTGCCGGCAGCGGCCTTGGCCGCCAGCAGCTCCACAGCCTGCTCCAGGGTGATCGTGTCGGCCGTGGTGCCCTCCGGCAGGGAGGCATTCACCTTGCCCTGTTTCACGTAAAGGCCATAGGGCCCATCGAACAGCTGGATGGCCTCATCGGCGCCGTCGGGAGTGCCGAGATCCTTGAGGGCGGTGCGTCCACCGCGGCCCCGTTTCGGTTGGGCCAGCAGCTCCATCGCCCGAGACAGACCCACCATCAGCACGTCGTCTTCGGCCTTGAGGGAGCGGTAGTCCTTCTCGCCCTTGCCCTTGTGGTGCACCACGTAAGGGCCGAAGCGGCCGAGTCCCGCCTCGATCTTGCCGCCTTCGGGATGCTCGCCCAGTTGCCGCGGCAGCCGCAGCAGGCCAAGGGCATCGTCGAGGGTGAGCTCTTCAGGCTTGGCACCCTTCGGCAGAGAAGCCCGCTTGGGTTTGGGGTTGTCATCGCTCACCTGGCCCCGCTGCACGTAGGGGCCGTATTGCCCGAAGAGCAAATAGACCAGATCACCGGTTTCCGGATCTTCCCCGAGCGATTCGGGCCCATCGGCCTTCTGTTTGAGGATCAGCTCTGCCTTATCGGCATCGAGATCGGCCGGGGTGATCTCATTGGGCAGGGTGGCCTTGAGCAGTTCCTCAGTGCCATCGTCGGCCACCCGCTTCGTCTCCAGGTAGGCGCCGAAGCGACCGATGCGCACCACGCAGGGCAGGCCCTCGAGCTCGATCGTGCGCGAAGCGGTGGGGTCGATGTCTCCCTCGCGCTGCTGAACCTGGGTTTCCAGGCCCTGATCCCCTTTGTAGAAGCTCTCCAGATAGGGCAGCCACTGCACCTTGCCGGTGGAGATTTCATCGAGCGTGCCCTCCATCCGAGCCGTGAAACTGGTGTCGACCAGATCGGGAAAGTGCTCCTCCAGCAAGGCTGTCACTGCGAAGGCGGTGAAGCTGGGGGTAAGGGCGTTGTTCTGCAGCGTGGCGTAGCCGCGGTCGACGATGGTGCCGATGATCGAGGCGTAAGTGGAGGGTCGGCCGATCCCTTCCTTCTCCAGCATTTTCACGAGCGCCGCTTCGCTGTAGCGGGCGGGCGGTTGGGTTTGGTGGCCAAGGGCCTCCACCGCCTTGCAGGACGGGGTATCACCGCTGACCAGGGAGGGGAGAAGCACTTCCTGACCCTCGAGGGCGGCATCAGGGTCGTCGCTGCCCTCCACGTAGGCGCGGAAGAAGCCCGGGAAGTCGATGCGCTTGCCATTGGCCCGGAAGGTGGCCGGACCGAGGCTGCCGCCCTCCACTGTCAGCTCCACGCTGAGCATGGTCAGGCGCGCATCCGCCATCTGCGAGGCAACAGTGCGCTTCCAGATCAGCTCGTAGAGCGCCAGATCACGGCCATCGAGGCCAGTGGCCGCAGGGTCGCGGAAGCTTTCGCCAGCAGGGCGGATCGCCTCGTGAGCCTCCTGGGCGTTGCGGGCCTTGGTGGAGAACTGACGAGCTGACGGACTCAGGTAGTCCTTGCCGTATTTGTCGGCGACGCAGCTGCGGGCGGCGTTGATCGCCTGATCACTCAGATGCACCGAATCGGTGCGCATGTAAGTGATGAAACCGCGTTCGTAGAGGCCCTGGGCCGTGCGCATCGTTTCGCGGGCCGAGAGGCGCAGCTTGCGATTGGCCTCCTGCTGCAAGGTGCTGGTGGTGAAGGGCGCCACCGGCTTGCGGGTGGTGGGCTTCTCCTCCACCGATTCCACGCGCCAAGGGGCAGCGAGAACGCTCTCGCGCAAGGATCGGGCCTCCGTTTCGCTGAGCAGCCGCACCTTGCTGCCAGCCTTGAGACCACCGGTGCTCTCATCAAAATCGGAGCCGCCGGCGATGCGCTCGCCTTTGAGGTGGGTGAGCTTGGCGTCAAAACTGCTGCTGCCCTTGGCGAGCTCAGCCTTCAGGTCCCAGTAGCTGCCGCTCTTGAAGGCACGGCGGGCTCGCTCGCGCTGCACCAGCAGGCGCACCGCCACCGATTGCACCCGGCCGGCACTGAGGCCCCAGGCCACCTTCTTCCACAGCAGTGGCGAGAGGGTGTAGCCCACCAGGCGATCGAGGATCCTCCGGGTCTCCTGCGCGTGCACCAGCTCCATGTCGAGCTCGCGGGTCTGCTCAAGGGCGCGACTGATGGCTTCTTTGGTGATCTCGTGAAACACCATGCGCTTCACCGGCACCTTCGGGTTCAGCAGCTGCAACAGGTGCCAGCTGATCGATTCCCCTTCCCGGTCTTCGTCCGTGGCCAGCAGCAACTGGTCTGCCCCTTTGAGGGCGTCTTTCAATTCCTTCACCACCTTCTTCTTGTCCTTCGGCACCACGTAAAGGGGCTCGAAGTTGTGGGTGGTGTTCACGCCGAGATTGGCCCACTTCTCTCCCTTGTGGGCAGCGGGAATCTCACTGGCGTTGTTGGGCAGATCCCGCACATGACCCATCGAGGCCTCCACCTTGAAGTCCTTGGGGAGGAACCCGCGGATGGTGCGGGCCTTGGTGGGGCTCTCAACGATGACGAGGGTGTGCGCCACAGGCAGGCGGTGAACCGCTTCCTTCTTTATCGCACCGGCGGTCAAGCCCCGTCTTCCGGATCCAGATTCAGCCGTGAGCGCCGCTACAGTCGTCCCCAACGGGCGACCCTGATCCAGCTGTGCTCTCTCTTCTGGCCGCCGCCGACACCGTTGCCGCCGCAGCCCCAGCGGTGAACGCCATCACCTCCCTGCAACTCAACGCTGGTGCCATCGCACCGGAGGGAGCGGTGCTGCTGGCGATGCTGGCCTGCCTGCTGGTGGATCTGGCTGGTGAGAAAGCCGCTGCGCGCTGGGTCCCGATTTTTTCTTACGTGGGTCTGGGGGCAGCCCTTGGCCTGTTGGCTCTGCAATGGGATGCCTCCCCACTGGAGCCTTCGTTCCTGGGGGCGTTCTTGGCGGACAACCTCGCGATCGCCTTCCGGGCCGTAGTTGCCGCTTCCACGCTGCTGTCACTGCTGATTAGCTGGCGCTACGTGGAGCGGGCCGGCACGCCGGTGGGCGAGTACGCCGCCATCCTGCTGGCCGCCACCCTCGGGGCGATGCTGCTGTGCGGCTCCACCGACCTGGTGAGCGTATTCGTGTCGCTGGAAACCCTCTCGGTGGCCAGCTACCTGCTGTCGGGCTACATGAAGCGCGACGCCCGCAGCTCCGAAGCGGCTCTGAAATACCTGTTGGTGGGATCAGCGGCGGCGGCGGTGTTCCTCTACGGCGCCTCCCTCCTCTACGGGCTCACCGGCGGCAGCACCAGCCTCGAAGCGGTGGGTGTGGCCCTGCAAACCAGTGCGTCGCCAATCGCAGCCCTCGCCCTGGTGTTTGTCTTGGCGACCGTGGCCTTCAAGATCGCCGCGGTTCCTTTCCACCAGTGGACACCTGACGTCTACGAAGGTTCCCCCACCCCAGTGGTGGCGTTCCTCTCGGTGGGCTCCAAGGCCGCTGGCTTTGCCCTGGCGCTGCGCATCCTGGTGGGCTGCTTCGAACCGTTCGAAGCGCAGTGGAAGCTGCTGTTCACCGTGTTGGCGATCCTCAGCATGGTGCTGGGCAACGTGGTGGCCCTCGCCCAGACCTCCATGAAACGGATGCTGGCCTACAGCTCCATCGGGCAGGCGGGCTTCGTGATGATCGGCCTGGTGTGCGGCACCGAGGACGGCTACGCCGCGATGGTGCTCTACATGGCGGCCTACCTGTTCATGAATCTGGGCGCCTTCGCCTGCATCATCCTGTTCTCTCTGCGAACCGGAAGCGATCGAATCAGCGACTACGCCGGTTTGTATCAGAAGGATCCACTGATCACCCTGGGCTTGAGTCTCTGCCTGCTTTCCCTCGGCGGCATTCCTCCGATGCTGGGCTTCTTCGGCAAGATTTATCTCTTCTTCGCGGGCTGGGCTGATGAGAAGTACCTGCTGGTGGTGGTGGGTCTGCTCACCTCAGTAATTTCTATCTACTACTACATCTCTGTGATCAAGATGATGGTGGTGAAAGAACCTCAAGAAGCCTCGGATGTAGTCAAGGCCTACCCCGATGTGAGCTGGAATTTGGCGGGTCTTCAGCCCCTGCGCGCAGCCCTGATCTCCTGTGTTGTGGTGACCGCCGTGGGTGGAATCCTGTCTAATCCCCTGTTCAGCTGGGCCAGCGGAGCTGTGGCCGGCACCCCGATGCTCCAGAAAGCGCTGGCGGCGACCGCCACTCTGCCCATCGGTTAATGGCCGATCCGGCAGGCACCCTGGTTGCCGAACTCGAACACATCCGCAAGACCTACGGCAGCGGCGACACCACGGTGGTAGCGCTGGATGACCTGAGCATGAGCGTGCGCCGCGGGGAATACGTGGCGGTGATGGGCACCTCTGGGTCAGGGAAAAGCACCGCGATGAATATCCTGGGCTGCCTGGATCGCCCCACCAGCGGCAGTTATCGGCTCAACGGCACCGCCGTTGAACAGCTGAATGACGACCAGCTGGCCGACCTGCGCAACCGGGAACTGGGCTTTGTGTTTCAGCAGTTCCACCTGCTTCAGGAACTCACCGCTCTTGAAAACGTGATGCTGCCGATGGTCTACGCCGGCGTTTCAGCCGACGACCGCAAGGCGCGGGGGCTTCAGGCGTTGCAGCGGGTCGGCCTGGGGGATCGGCTGTACAACAAACCCAATCAGCTTTCGGGCGGTCAACAGCAGCGGGTGGCTCTGGCGCGGGCCCTGATCAATCAACCCAACCTGTTATTGGCGGATGAACCCACCGGAGCCCTTGACTCCCGCACCACCGCTGAGGTGCTTGATCTGTTCGATGAACTGCATCGAGACCAAGGCATGACGATCTTGCTGGTGACCCACGAGCACGACGTGGCGGCCCGTGCCGAGCGGATCGTGCACTTCCACGACGGTCGCCTGGTTTCCGAGGGCGCAGGGTCGCAGGTTTAGCCCTTCGGGCGCTCCAGGCTGGTGATCAGCTGCCCCATCAGCAGAGCCACAGCGTCACGACTGCGCAGCTCAGAGCCGGGATCAAATTCGCCCGGATCGACCGCAACCCAGCCATCAGCCGCCGGGCGACGCAGTTCGAAGTGAAGGTGGGGGCCGGTGCTCAAGCCAGTGCTGCCCACGCGGCCTAGCACCTCTCCCTGAAGCACCCGATCACCCGCCCGCACATAAAGCTCCGAGAGATGCCCATAGAGGGTGCGGCGCTTGGGGTGGTCATGCTCCACCTCAATGGCCAGGCCATAGCCCCCCGCCAGACCGCTGCTCACGACACGCCCCGCCAGGGCCGCCACCACTGGGGTTCCTTCAGGGGCGGCCAAATCCTCTCCGGCGTGCAGACGCCACGAGCCCAAGAGGGGATGAAGTCGCCAGCCAAACCCACTGGTGTTGAACGCGGCCCCAATCACCGGCAGCAACAGCTGGCGATTGCCATTGCCGATCACCGGAGCCGGACGCGGCGTGACCCGGAAGACACTGGCCAGGTTGAAGTTGCCTCCATAGCCGGAGAGCAGAGCCGACACCGGCACCGTCAGGGGCGGACGAGGCAGGCCAGCGGCATCGCCCATGCCGCCACCGCGTCTGAGGCCCCAGCGCAGGGCGATTCCCCCTTTGCACTCCCGCGCTGACAGAGCCCCGCTGCGGCACCCCCTCTGGAAGGCCCCCACATCCAAGGGTTGAAACGCTGCTCCACCGGAGCGAACCAGATTGCGCTCCGATGGGGTGACCACCCCATCGCGCACCAGATCATCGAGGGACTGATCAAAACGCTTCGGCGGCGGCACGCTGCGCAGTTGATCGGGGTTGGGCCGCAGCGGCGGTTCCGCCGCACTGCGGATGGAGGGCGCCAGCGGAGCCGCCTCCGGTTGAGCCCCCTGCACCTGGGACCAGGCCAGCCCGGCCCCCAGCAGCGCTGGCAGGGCAGCCATCAGGCTCAAGGACTGGAGGCGAGGCAAGGGCCTGGAACGAAAACGCCCCAAACTCTAGAAACGCCGCTGCAGCAGAGCCACAGCGGTGCCGCGGCGCTCCTCGATCTTGCAAGCCCCGCGATGATGGAGTGATGAGCAGCTCGCCCTCACCACTGGTCACCCGCGAGGCGCTTCAAGCGTTTACCGAGAAGCTTGTGGCGTGTTTTTCACCGCAGAAGGTGATCCTGTTTGGATCCATGGCCCGCGGCGACGCCCGCTGGGATTCCGATGCCGATGTGATGGTTGTGATGCCCTTTGAAGGACGCCACCTCACCAAGATCAAGGAAATCCGCAAAACCTGCCAAGCCAATTTCCCCTTAGATCTGCTTCTCTGGCGCCCTGAAGAGGCAGAAGCGCGTTATCAGCAAGGGGATCCCTTCCTTCAAGAAGCCTTTGACCGCGGTCAAGTGCTCCATGGCTGATCTGACAGCACTGGTGATCGAATGGGTGAACAAGGCCGAGGAAGACTGGCAAGCGGCCCAACTGCTCTTTTCCCTGGATCATCAGGCGGCGACAACCTGCTTTCACTGTCAGCAATGCGCTGAAAAGCTTCTAAAAGCATCGTTACTGGCCTTAGGGGGATCGATTCCGAAAACCCACGATTTGAGCCTTCTCTCGAAGTTGCTGAGTGAACGAGATCCAAGCTGGACCTGGAGCACAGACGCGTTAGAGGATCTGACCGCTGGTGCTGTTGCAACGCGCTATCCGGGCTACAGCGTTGACCGCACCGATGCGGCCGAAGCGATGGCCTTGGTGGAGGCACTCCGGCTTGCGTTACTGAGCCGACTCGATCTAACGGGTGATCGCTGAGATTCAGCGATCACGCTCTCAAAACTGCCGCTGCAGCAGAGCCACAGCGGTGCCGCGGCGCAAGCGCAGGCCACCATCGGCCTCAAGGCCATCCACGCTCCAGCGCTCACCCTCGTGCTCCAGCCACTCCGGGAGCCAGAGGCGCTGCTCCGCCTGGCGGCGCACCAATTCGGGCTGAGCCGAGGCCGCCGCCGCCCACGCAAGCCCTCGCAACACCCGAGCCGCTAGGAGCGCCGGCTGGGCCTGGGGGTGCTGAGGCTGACCAAGGGCTTCGGCCAGGTTGATGGCACCGGTAGGTGCTCGGTTGTGCCCGTTGATGCCCACCCCCAGTTGGGCGTGGCGCACCTGGCCCCCACGCCAGCGCAGCCGCGGCAGGATTCCCGCCAGCTTGCGGCCCTCGAGCAGCAGATCATTGGGCCACTTGATCTGGGGCCGCAGCCCCAACGCCTCCAGCTGCAGGGCAATCCCCAGCGCCGCGGCCAAGCTGAGCGACGCCGCACCACCCGGCTGAGCCGGCCAGGGCACCGCAGCACTCAGCCAGACGCCACCGGGAGGCGACTGCCACACCCTCCCTTGCTGCCCATGACCAAAGCGCTGCTGCCGGGCCAAGAGCGCCAGCGGCGGCTGAGCGCCAGAGCTGAGCCAGCGCTCCAACTCCAACTCCGTGCTGGCGCACAGCGGCAGCACCTTCAGGCGCCAGGGCAAGGGATGCTCCAGTGGCAGCTGCCGCAGGGCCGCCGCAACCGCCGCGGCCTTCAGAGCTGGGCCAGCCACGCCGCCATGCGCTGGGCCCCAGCCTCCAGCTCCTCAATCGGATGGACCAACGCCAGCCGCGCATAGCCCTCTCCTGCGTCGCCAAAGCCATGGCCTGGAGTGAGGCACACTCCGGTGGCATCGAGCAACTGAGCGCAGAACTGCTCTGAATCCAGACCGGCCAAACGGGCACGCTCCGGCACCTGCAACCACAAATAGAGCGCCATCGAGGGGAGGCGCACCGGCCAGCCAGCGGCCTGCAGCACGGAGGCCATTCGGTCGCGGCGTTCGCGGTAGATCGGTTTGATGCGATCCGGCCAGTCGGGAGCCTGCTCCAGGGCCGCGATCGCTCCAGCCTGGAGAGCAGTGGATTGGTTGAAATCCACCACCCCCTTGAGCTGCCGCAGCGCGGTGATCAACGGCTCAGCGCCGATGGCGAAGGCAAGCCGATAGCCCCCCAGGCACCAGCCCTTGGAGAAGGAGAAGAACTCAATGCCGCATTGACGCCACAGGGGGGAGCGCAACAACGCAGGGGCCTCCCCATCGAGGGCGAGGTCCACGTAGGGATTGTCATGGGCAAAGACGAGTCCATGGCGCACCGCCCGCTCAGCGGCCGCATCGACCCAGGCCTGCTCTCCAGTGGTGGCGGTGGGGTTGTGGGGGAAGCCCAGCACCATCAGTTTGAGGGCATCCCATTGCGAGGGGCTGAGCTGATCAAAATCGGGGCAAAAGTCCTGCTCGGCGCGCAAGCGCAGAAAGCGCGGCTGGGCCGAGGCCAACTGCAAGCCACCGAGGTGGGAGGGATAAAAGGGATCCAGCAGCAGGGCCTGATCACCAGGGTTCAGCACCGCAAGTGGGAGGTGTGCCGTTCCCTCCTGGGAGCCCACCAGAAACAGCACTTCGCGCTGGGGATCGACCTGGACGCCGAAGCGGCGCTTGGCCCAGGAGGCCACCGCCTCCCGGAACGGTGCCGTGGCGCCATGGAGGCAATAGGCCGCACTGGCGGGATCCAGCAGTTGCTGTCGCATCACCTCCAGGGCGACGGGCGGCGGCAGAAGATCGGTGGAGCCCAGCGACAGGTCAAGCAAGGGCTCGAGCCCGGAGCCGGCACTGCGTAAGCGGTAGGCGAGCTTGCGCTGATCGTTGCGGGCAAAGACCCCGCTGCCTAAGCCTTGAACGCGCTCAGAGATGCGCATCCAGGAATGCCTTGAGCTGCGGCTTGGCCATGGCGCCCTCGTGGCGGGCAATTTCTTCGCCGTTGCTGAACAGAATCAGGGCCGGCAAACCCTGAACTTGCATGCGATCACGGCTCTCAGGATTGGGGTCGGCCTCTAACTTGCCCACCACCAAGCGACCGGCATAGTCGCCTGCTGCCCAATCCATCATCGGGGCCATCAGACGGCAGGGGCCGCACCATGGAGCCCAGACATCCACCAGCACTGGGGTCGAGCACTCCAGCACCTCGGCCTGGAAGTTGGCATCGGTGAGCTGAAGAACGGACACTGCTGCAGTCATCGGTGTGGCGATTGTATGGATGAGTCAGGGGGTGCTGTCAGAGCTTGTCAATGGAGCGCTTGAGCTCCTCCAGCTCGGGATCCACCTCGCTCACTTGAACAGGCTGAACCGCATCGCTTCCGGCCGGGAGCGAGCCTGCGCTGCTGGCACCCGCCAACTTGCCCTTGAGGGCCGCCAGTTCGTCGTCGACCTCGGGAGCCCCCTCCAAGGCAGCGAACTGGCTTTCAAGATCAGCCCCAGCCAGCTCAGCTGCGGCCTGGCTGCGGGCCTCTAGCGCCTCCACCTTCTCCTCCATGCGCTCAAAGGCGGCCATGGAGCTGTTGGTGCCGAGGTTGCCCACGGCGCTCTGCAGCTGCTCCTGGGCCTGGGCCGCCTGGGCACGGGCCTTGAGCATGTCTTTCTTGGTTTTGGCCTCAGCGATCTTGCTTTCAAGCTTCACCAAGCTCTGCTTGAGCTGCTCCACCTGCCCGGCCTGACTCTGCAACTGGGTATTGAGGGCCGTCGCGGTGTCCTGGCAGGTCTTGCGGCGACCGAGGGCTTCACGGGCCAGATCCTCCTCGCCTTTTTTGAGGGCCAGCTCGGCGCGCTCATACCAGGTGTTCGCCTGGGCTTCAGCCTGCTCGGCTTGGTTCTGGATCCGCTTCTGACTGGCGATCGCCGTGGCCACGGCCTGGCGCAACTTGATCAGATCGGCCTGCATATCGGCGACCGATTGATCGAGGATCTTGGCCGGATCCTCCATGGCTCCCACCACGGCATTGGCGTTCGCACGCACCAGGCGGCTGAGACGATCGAAAAAGCCCATGGTTCACGGAGGGGGCAGGGGCCGAGGCTAACCAGGGCCAGCGGCAACAGCACAGCGGAATTGCCGCACCTCCCCTAGCGTCGGTCGATGGCGATCGCCCCCCGCAATCAAACGCGCCGCCAGGGGGAGGTGAACCTGCTGGTGCCGCCACCAAGGCCGCCGGCCCAGGCCTTAGCGGGCTGCTTGAACCAGCTCCAGGAGCAGTGGCAGGGGGAGGCGAGCCTGGCAGCTCTCTGGCAGGCCTGGCCCAAGATCGCCGGCCCGCAACTAGCTCTCCACTGCCGCCCGCTGCGATTCCACGCCGGGCGCCTTGTGGTGGGAGCGCAGCATCCACAGTGGCTTCAGGCCCTGCGCTTCAACAAACATCAGCTACTTGGCGCGCTCCGGGGGGCTGGATTCGCCTTGAAGGATCTGCAGTTTGAGCAGCACAGCGCCCCTGTACTGCCAAACGCCGGCAGTGCTGTGGAAGCCGAGGTGTGGTCCCATCACCCAAGCCGGGTGGATGTGTTCGGCATGAGCCCTTGCCCGCGCTGCCAGCGCCCCTCTCCTACAGGCGAGGTGCAGCGCTGGGGGCACTGCAGCTTTTGCCAGCGCGACCAGATGGATAACGGTGTGGCGATGGGCACCCCCAGCAGCGAGGCTCCGCCGGCTCAGTAGCGCTCAGGCCGGGGATCCTGCCAATCGAGCCGACTGCCACTGCGGCGAGCCCAGGACTGGGCCCACTGATCCAGATCCTGGCGTTGCACCCGCCAGAGCCGATACAGGCCCTCGCGTTGCAGCAGGCGGTGGGGCAGCCCCCTCCACTGGGGCAGCTCCGCAGTGGAGGCGTCAATCACCAGCAAGAGGCTGTTGGCCCCATCGGGCGCTGAGGGTTCCTGGCCCCGGCGCCTCTCACTGGCTAAGCGGTCATTGAGGTTCAGCGGACCGCTGGGCTGGATTCCCTCAAAGATCACCACCTGGCGGGCATAGAAGTGCAGCGAAGGCTTGAGGATGCCCACCATCGCCAGGGGCTCATCGCCCTGACGGCGGTCCACCACGGCGGCTGCGATGCGCCGCACCGGCTGCTGGCGTTGCTGATCCCCCAGGGCAATCAGCGGCACGAGAGCGGAGACCACAAAGGCCACCACACCAAGCTGCTGTGCCAGCAGCCAGGCTGAGGTTCGAAGCGGTCGGCAAGCCCAAACCAGCAAGGCGGCTGCCAGCCCCAGGCTCAGGCAGAGCGAGGCCTTCTCCAGATCCCCGCTGGCCAGGAGGGCAGAGCCGAGACCGGGCATCTCCGGCTCCACGATCAAGGGCGCCCAAAGGGGCCCCGCAGCCAATCCCACTGCCAAGGCAGCCAGGGGCATCAGGCTGAGCGTTCGGAGAGCCACCCCCCGCCCCCCCTGCCGCAGGTTTTGAGCCGCCAGGGCGATCAACAGCCCCGCTGCAGGGGTAGCCGGGATCCAGTAACTGGGCAGCTTGGTGGCGGCTGAGGTGAAGAAGAGGAACACCGCCAGCAGCCAACAAGCGGCAAAGCGCTGGAGCGACTGCTCCGGGGCAGGAGCCTTCCCGCGCAATCCCCCCCAGAGGCCTGCCAGTAGCAGGGGCGTGAAGGGCAGCGAGGCCACCACCAGCACCGGCAGGAAAAACCACCACGGCTGCAGGTGGTTGTTCACCACACCGGTGAAGCGCTGCAGGTTGTGATAGCCAAAAAAGCTGTCCCAGTAAGGTTTTCCCTCCACCAGCAGCTCGAGGAGATACCAGGGCAGGGCCACCGCAGCCGTGAGCGCCAGGCCCCTCCAAGGGCGCAGCTGGCTCCAGAGGCGGGGCCAATCCCTCTGCAAGGTGGCGAACAGAGCCATGCTCAGGGCTGCGAGCACCACCGCCACTGGGCCCTTGGTCAGCACGGCCAACCCGAGCACAACCCAGGGAAGCCACCAACGCCCCTGTCCGGCGTAGCGCCTCCAGAACAACAGCAGGGCGCCTGAGAGCAGGGCGCTGAAAAGGGCATCACTGACAGCAATGCGACTCCAAAGCAGCACCAATGGAGAGAGGGCAAAGGCCAGGGCGGCTGTGACCGCCGTGATGGCCTGGCCCTCTTTGCGCTGGGGCAAGCGCAGCAGGGTGTCACTCAGCAGCAGCATCAGGGCGACACTGCTCAATGCCGAGGGAAGCCGCGCCGACCAGGTGCCCAGCGGATCCCAGATGGCCTGTCCGGGGAGGGCATAGCCAACGCCCATCAGCCAGTAGACGAGGGGCGGCTTGTCGTAACGCGGTAAGCCATTGACCCGCGGGGTGAGCCAATCGCCGGTCTCCGCCATGGCCCGCGCTGAGGCGGCAAACAGCGGCGGGGTTTCATCGACCAGCCCCGTGCTGCCGAGCTGAAACACCAGCAACGCCAAACCAGCTGCTGCCACAAGGGCCAAGAGCAACCAGTGCCGGCGACCTCGCGTCCGCGGCGCTTGACTGTCGGCGTTGCGGGTCACCTCAGAGGGGCGCGTGAGGCCCGACCCTATCCCCTAGTTCTGGAATCCCTGCGCAATCCAGCGCTCAAGGCGCTCGGCGAACACCGCCCGGGAGGCCTCCTGCTCAACCCAGGCTCGGCAACGGCGTCGATCGATCTGATCCACCCGTGTCACCGCCTCGGCCAGGGCCTGCGCATCGTCGGGCTCCACCAACCAGCCTGTGGAGCCATGCTGCACCAACTCGGAGGGTCCACCCCGGCGGTAGGCCACCACCGGCACCCCGCAGGCCAGGGCCTCCACCACCACATTCCCGTAGGCCTCATTCCACTTGGGGGTGTTCAGCAGCGCCTGGCAACGCCCCAGCTGCTGCTGAAGCTGGTCGGTGGGCAGAAACCCACGCCAGTCGAGGGTCCCCACCGGCACCGAGGCCTCCACAGCCGCGGCATAGGCCGGGTCTTCCACCCAACCCCAAACCGCCAGACGCCGGCCCAACCGGCTGGCGGCAGCAGCCGCATCCTCGAGACCCTTCTCCGGTGCCACCCGACCCACCCAGCCCAGCAGAGGCTCCGGATCAAGGCAGAGTCCATAGGCCTGGAGATCGAAGCCATTGCCCACCACAACGGGGGGACCCGTCAAGGCGAAGTCCGCCGCCTGGATAGCGCTGTGGAAGGCCAGACGCCGTTGGTCCCAGGAGGCCACCTCCGCGATCACGGCATCCATAGCCGCATTCACCGACCCCATGCTCACCAGATGGAACACCGGCAGATCAAGGGTGGGTGTCAACCAGAAGGGAAGCCAGTCGTAGGCAAGGTTGACCACAGCATCGAAAACACCACGGCCCGCCTGCTCCAACACCACCCGCCAAAACTGCGGCAGAAGGCCATCAGCGGGCATCAGCACATCCGCCTCGCGATCGGCGTGCTGGCTGCTCAGCTGTGGACGCCCTGAACGCATCCACAACTGGGCTGCTTGGCCCTTAGGGGCGAGCGTTGAGCCCTCTGCCGCCAACACCGTGATCGAATGCCCGCGCTCCAACAGCCCCGCAACCAGGCTGTTGAGGGTGATCTCGACACCACCACCTCGGCCACTGCCCAGCGGGCCCAGGGGGGTACTGACGACCAGAAGCCTCATGACCCGGCCTCCTTCAAGACGGACTGGGGATGCCAGAGCTGCGTGCGTCGGTTGATCAAGACCACGCTCACCAGGGCCAGTCCAGCACCGGCCCACTGCAGTGGGCGCAGTTGCTCCTGCAGCAGCACCACGCCGCAAAGCAGGGCAAACACCGGCGTGAGGAAGGTCAACGAAGTGAAGCTGGTGAGATCACCGCGACTGGCGAACCAGAAAAACAGGCCATAGGCCAGGGCACTGCCGAAGACCGCGGCATAGGCCATCAGACCCCAATCCAGAGCGCTCCACTGGGGCCAGAAGCCAGGTGCAGCTGGATTCAAGAGACTTGTGGTTGCTGAGCCCAGCAACAGAGGCACAGCCCCCAGCAGCAGGTGCCACCCCGTGACGGCCACCGGATCGCTGTGGCGGCAGGCATAACGACTGATCACGGTGCCCAGGGCCATGGCCAGTGCCGCCGCCAGCATCCACAGTTCACCGTGGCTCCAGGCCCGCTCGCCGAGGGCCTCTGGCCCCATGAGCCACCACTGCTTGAGCAGAGCCGAGGGGAGGCCGAGGCAAAGGATGCCGAGCAAGCCCAGCAGCAGCCCCATCCAGCCCACAGGATTGATCGCCTCTCCGAACAGGCTGCGAGCCAGGAGCGCCACCAGCAGGGGCTGAGAATCGATCAGAACCGATCCCAACCCGGCTCCGGTTCCCGCCAGGCCCCGTGCCAACAGCCCTTGGAAGGCGCTGGCATCGACCAGAGCAAACAGGGCAATCCACCACCAATCGCGGGGATCGCAGCGCAGGGGTCGCCCCAGCAGAGCCGCCGCGAGCAGCACCAGCAGACCCGCCGGGAGCACGCGCATCCAGGCCAGGGTGAGGGGCCCCGCACCCTCCAGCAGGGGCCGCATCGCCGCCATCGCCGTGCCCCAGAGGGCAAAGGGCAGCAGCATCAGAAGCCAGCGCAGATTCACCGGCCCCAGCCGCCCACAGGCTCCTTTTTAAGATCCAGCCACCGCAGATGGTTTCCATGCCCTGGCCCTGGCGACGCAAGTCACGCCGCAAACTCGCGCGCATCGCCATCGAGGGGCCCATCGCCGCCGGAACCCGCAAGCGCGTTCTCAAGGCCCTCAAGGAGGTGGAGCAGCGCGAATGTCCGGCCCTGTTGCTTCGCATTGACAGCCCAGGCGGCACCGTTGGCGACAGTCAGGAGATCCATGCCGCCCTGCTGCGTCTGCGCGAGAAGCAGTGCAAGGTGGTGGCAAGCTTCGGCAACATCTCCGCCTCAGGCGGGGTCTACATCGGAGTTGCGGCCGACAAAATCGTGTCCAACCCCGGCACGATCACCGGATCGATCGGCGTGATTCTGCGAGGGAACAACCTCTCTCGCCTGCTGGAGCGCATTGGCATCCAGTTCGAAACGGTCAAGAGCGGCCTCTACAAAGACATCCTTTCTCCGGATCGGGCCCTCAGCGCGGCTGAACGCCAGCTCCTACAGGAACTGATCGATTCCAGCTACGGGCAATTTGTGGCCGCGGTGGCCGAAGGAAGAGGCCTGAGCGAAGAGGAGGTGCGCCGCTTTGCCGATGGCCGGGTGTTCAGCGGCGCCCAGGCTCAAGCCCTCGGTCTGGTGGATGCCCTGGGCGATGAGGAAAGCGCGCGCCGCCTGGCCTGTGAACTGGCTGGTCTCGATCTGGAGAAAACCAAACCGATCACCTTTGGCAAGGAGAAAACCAAGTTCGCCGGGATCATTCCGGGACGCTCCTTGTTCAATGGCGTGTCGGACTGGATCAAGCTGGAATTGAACGCCGGCCAACCCCTCTGGCTGCACCGCCCATGAGCAGCACCCGTCAGCTGTACGCCCTGCGAGGCGCCACCACGGCAACGGCCAACAGCCGTGAAGCCATCAGTGCGGCGGTGTCGGAATTGCTGGACGACCTGGTGACCCGCAACGGGCTGGAGGGTCCGCAGATCCTCTCGCTGACGTTTTCGGTCACGACCGATCTCGATGCCTGCTTCCCGGCCGCCATTGCCCGGCATCGTCCGGGCTGGGACGGGGTTGCTCTGTTGGATTGCCAGCAGATGGCCGTGGCCGGAGATCTGGAGCGCTGCATCCGTCTGCTGGCCCACGCCTGGCTGGAGCAGCCGCCCCGCCACAGCTATCTACGGGAGGCCGCCAAACTGCGGCCCGATCTGGCTGCTACGGCGTCCTGACGGGAGGCCGAGTCGCATCTGGTCACAACTGCCAGCAGCTCGACCGCCCACTGGCGTTGATCACGGCCTGGCGCCCCCTAAGAATGAGGCCAAGGCAAGATTCAACTCCAGATGGCACGACTGCAACGCTTGGCCGTCAGCGCAGCAACGCTGATCGGCGTGACAGGAGCCGTGCTCGCAGGAGCCGAGACCCTGCAGCCCAAGAACGCCCTGGCGCAAGGAACGCCGAGCATCCTTGAGTTTCGCTGGGAAGACAACAAGGACTATCGCAAGCTCTACTACTTCACCACCAACACGGTGCGGGGGCAGAGGGCCGAATATTATTTCGTTCTCAAGCCGAAAGATCGCAAAACAGCCATCTTGAAGCTGGCCATTTCGGTTCCCAAAACATTCGAAACCACCATCACTCCAAGCAACGTCAAGCTCTGCTACATGAAGGCCGGGAGCTTCACGAAACGCACGCGCTGCGAGAGCGATATCCCCGCCACGGTCGAAGTCACCCCCGATGGCCGCTCGATCGAGATCTTCCCTGACACCCCTGTGCCTGTGGGCAAAACCATCGGGGTCTACGTGAATGTGATCAATCCCCCCAGCGCGGGAATGTTCCAGTTCAATGCCCTCGCCCAGGCCCCAGGCGCCGTGCCGATCTCGGGCTATCTGGGCAGCTGGCTGATTCAGGTTGACGCGAGCGAATCCTTCTAAGCGCAGCTGGGAGCCAACCCTCAACTGATAGGTTGGTGGATCGACGTTGAAGGCGCAGCCGAGCCGGAGCCATGACCAAGCGCACCCTTGAAGGAACCAGCCGCAAGCGCAAGCGGGTGTCCGGCTTCCGCGTTCGCATGCGCAGCCATACCGGTCGCCGCGTGATCCGCTCCCGCCGCAAGCGCGGACGTGCCCGTCTGTCGGTCTGATCCAGCTCCCTAGGAGCTGCAGGCAGCCCGCCACAACGCCCCCTGAGCCACCCCGAACTAGCCCACAACCATGGCGCTACCGCGGGAAAACAGGCTCAGGGGGCGTTTTGTGTTTGATCGCCTCTATCAGAAAGGCCGCCGCCACCATGGCCAGTGGATGGTGTTGCGCACCCTGCCGGCCGAGGAGCAACTGCTCAAGCACGATCCCCGTGACCATGACCCGAGGCGGTGTCGGCTCGGGGTTGTGGTGAGCACCAAGGTGAGCAAATCCTCAGTGCGGCGCAACCAGCTCCGCCGCCTATTCCATGGGCACCTCAGCCACTGCATCAACGCTGGCGCTGGCCAGGGCCGGGGCCTCTGGCTGTTGATCTCGTTGAAACCAGGCAGTGAGGCCGCGGACGACCAGCACCTCCTGGGAGAATGTTCAGAACTCCTCGCCAAAGCAGGACTGCAACCATGAGCGCCGCATCTCAGCCGGCCCCTGTGGCCCCAGGGGCCAGCATTAACGAGGAGGTCTTCTACGCGGGTGGACCGGCCAAGGGTGATCTGATCACCAACCTGCTGTTCGGCCTCACCCTGATCGGTATACCGTTCGCCGTGGGAGCCCTGGTGCGGGCTTTGTGGTTGCGCTTTCGCATCACCAGCCGGCGGGTGGAGGTGAGCGGCGGCTGGCTGGGGCGCGATCGCACCCAGGTGGTCTACAACCAGATCCGCGAAGTGCGTTCGGTCGCCCGAGGCTTCGGGTTCTGGGGAGACATGGTGCTGGTGCTCAGTGACGGGATGAAGCTCGAGATGCGTGCCGTTCCTCGCTACAAGGAGGCGGAGGCCTTCATCAATGCCCGGATCGCAGCCAAGTCCGCCGCCAAGAGCGCTGGCACGGCCGGCTTCGGTGGCGACGCCGCCGCCTGACACACTGACCCAGAGTCCAGAACCCCCTCGTTAGCACCGCCGTGATCGGCTACATCTCCGACAATCTGCTGCTGCCGATCCTCGATTTCTTCTACGGATTGGTGCCGAGCTACGGCCTGGCGATCATTGCCCTCACGGTCGTGATTCGCCTGGCTCTGTTTCCCTTGAGCGCCGGCTCGATCCGCAACGCGCGCCGGATGCGCATCGCCCAGCCGGTGATGCAGAAGCGTCAGGCCGAGATCAAAGCGAAATACGCCAACAACCCCCAGAAGCAGCAGGAAGAGCTGGGGTCTCTGATGAAGGAGTTCGGCAGCCCCCTCTCGGGTTGTCTGCCCCTGCTGGTGCAGATGCCGATCCTGTTTGCCCTGTTCGCCACCCTGCGGGGATCACCGTTCGCGGATGTGCCCTACACCCTCAACCTGAAGGTCCTGCCGGCTGAGCAGATTGCCGCCGTTGAACCCAAGCCGTTCAACAGCGCCAGCCACTCGATCTTTGTGACCGCCACGAACCACGTGCCGGTGGTGGCCAGCCTGGAGAAGGGCACCAAGCTCGGTGTGGGTGACACCGAAACCGTGAGCCTGCACACCAAGGAGGGCGCCAGCTTTGCTTCGGTGCTGAGCGGCGTCGAGAACGGAAGCAGCTTCACCCCCACGTGGAGCGTCACCAAAGGTGAAGGGCTGGTGAGCGTGGATCAAAACGGCACCATTCATGCCATCGCCCCCGGCGATGTGACTGTGGAAGCCAAGATCCCAGGCCTGGCAGCCCGCAGCGGCTTCCTGTTCATCAAGGCTCTGGGCCAGGTGGGCTTCTACACCGATGGATCGGTCAACTGGGATATCGCGATCCTGGTAGCCGCCTTTGGCGCCAGCCTGTTTGTGAGCCAGATCCTCTCGGGCATGGGCATGCCCGCCAACCCGCAGCAAGCCACGGCCAACAAAATCACCCCCGTGATGATCACCGGGATGTTCCTGTTCTTCCCCCTGCCGGCGGGCGTGTTGCTCTACATGGTGATCGCCAACATCTTCCAGGCGGCCCAAACCTTCCTGCTCACCCGCGAGGCCCTACCGGACAACCTCCAGGCGATCCTCGATCAGCAACTGGCCGCGGAGGCCAAAACGGTGACCGCCAGCGTGAGCTCCAGTGATCGTCTTCCGTTCGAGCCCAAAGGCAAGAAATGAGCGGAACGCTGGCTGATCCCTTGCTTCCCGTTGCCCTTCAGGAGCTCAAGCTCCTCGAGAACGGCAAGGAATGGCAGATCGACCAGACCCTGAGCGAACTGGAGAGCCTCACTCCCGTGCGCGGCAAGCTCAGGGCCATGCACCGCGGCAATGTGCTGGAACTTGAGGGTGTGGCCAGCACGATCGTGACCCTCTGCTGCGATCGCTGCCTGCAGCATTTCAATCACCCCCTGAGCTTCCGCACCAGGGAGGTGCTCTGGCTTGGGGAACAGGCGCGTCACGACGGCATCGCCCCCGAAACCGTGCTGGAAGGGAACCTCGAGGTGTTGGAGCTCGATGCCGATGCCCTGTGCGAAAGCCTCGACCCCAGCTCCGATTTCGACCCGGAACACTGGGTCTTTGAGCAGCTGAACCTGCAGCTGCCGGTGGTGAACCGCTGCGGCGAAGGCTGCCCGGGCCCGAACCTCTCCGCTGCTGGCAGCCTGCAGGAGCCCGTAATCGATCCCCGCTGGGCCGCACTGAAGAACCTGGAGTCATGAGCCAGGCCTGGGCCGATCACCTGGACCTGTTGATTCGGGCGCGGACGCCCATCCTCTGGATCCGCAGCCAGGAGGAGGAGCGCATCGCTGCCCTGCTCTCGGCGGCCGCCAAGCGCCTCGATCAACGGGCACTGGCTCGCTGGGACTTCATCAGTGGCCTGCGGGGCTGGCCCGCCCGTGAGGGGGAAGCGGCCCGCAATCCCCTCGGCGCCCTTGAAAGCCTGGCGTCCCTGCCGGCGGAGCAGCCCGCTCTGCTGGTGCTGCATGACTTCCACCGCTACGCCGATGACAGCAGCATCTGCCGCAAGCTGCGCAACCTGGCCACCAGCCTGCGCCAGAAGCCCCAGACCCTGGTGATCACAGCGGCGGAGTGGCAACTGCCGCGGGAGCTGGAAGAGTGCATCACCCTGCTGGACCTGCCCCTCCCCGACCAGGGGGAGATCCAAACCCTGCTGCAGAACATCGCCCAGGCCAGCGGACAGCCCCTCGATGCGGAACTGCTCGAGCAGCTGACCCACAGCTGCAGCGGCCTGAGCGAACAACGAATTCGCCAGGTGGCGGCCCGGGGATTGGCCAGCCGCGGAGAGCTGGGCAGTGCCGATCTGGAGGAGGTGCTGGAGGAGAAGCGCCAGGCGATCGCCCGCAGTGAGCTGCTGGAGTATTGCCCCACAGAGGCCACCCCGGCCGACATCGGCGGCCTCGATGCCCTCAAGCGCTGGCTGGAGCAACGGCACATGGCCTTCAGTGATGAAGCCCGGCGCTACGGCCTTCCCCTGCCTCGCGGCGTGTTGCTGGTGGGGCCCCAGGGCACGGGAAAGTCGCTCACCGCCAAGGCCATTGCCCACAGCTGGAGCATGCCGCTGCTGCGGCTGGATGTGGGGCGCCTGTTCGCCGGGCTGGTGGGGGCCTCGGAAGCCCGCACCCGCGACATGATTCAGCGCGCTGAAGCCATGGCTCCGTGCATTCTCTGGATCGATGAGATCGACAAGGGATTCGGTTCAGCCGATGGCCGCAGCGATGGCGGCACCAGTCAGCGGGTGCTGGCCAGCCTGTTGACCTGGATGGCCGAGAAAAGCAGCGCCGTGTTCGTGGTGGCCACCGCCAACGGGGTGGAGAAGCTGCCGGCGGAGCTGCTGCGCAAGGGCCGCTTTGATGAGATCTTCCTGTTGGATCTTCCCGACCAGGAGGAGCGCCGCACGATCCTGGATCTGCAACTGCGGCGCCGGCGCCCGCAGCATCAGATTCCGCTCGATGTGGTGGTGGATCGCACCAGCGGTTTCTCAGGGGCCGAGCTGGAGCAGGTGGTGATCGAGGCGATGCACCAGGCCTTCAGCGAAAGCCGGGAGTTCAGCGAAGCCGATCTCACCAGTGCGGCCGCGCAACTCGTTCCCCTGTCACGCACCGCCCGGGAACAACTGGAAAGCCTCAAGCAATGGGCCAGCAGCGGACGCGCCCGCCCGGCCTCCACACATTGCGCCGCGTAACGAAGACCAACGCCAGGTAACGAAGACGCGGGCCTGCAAACACGGCTGAGGTCAACAGCAGCAAGCTGAGCCGAGCCTGTTCGGCCTGCCATGAATCAGCGTCCCGCCCTTGCCACTCAACTGATCGTGGCCGGCCTCGGTGCAGGCGTGATCACGAGCTACGCCGTCGCCCAGGGCCAGAACCCCCTCACCGCGCTGAGCATCACCCTGTTCTCCGCTCTGGCGGCGGTGATGGTGGGCCAGGTTCTCTGAATCGGCTCTAGGCGGAAAGCTCGGGCTGCTGCGCGGATTGCGCGTCGGCCTGGATCGAGGCCTCCAACTGCCGGCGCTTGTCCTCAATCAGATGGGCACTGCTGACGAAGGCACAAGCGGTGCGGGCACCTTTCGTCAGGCAGACCTTGTAACCAAGACCATCTGCGGTGGGTTCCCAGTTCATGGCGGGGGCAACTTTGCCCAAGTGAAGCTCCGGAAGCTTCGGCCAACAACAGTATTGATACCCACCTGCGGCTGATGTTTCGCGCTCTCTGCCCCGCCCTCGCCAACAAGACCTACTTCAACTAGGCGATTGACTGGTCAAAAGCCAGTATTTGCGGTGGTTTTCGAGAACCCTGGAGTCACCGACTACCAACAGCTCTACCAACGCTGAGAGCAATGGTGCAGGAGACACGCAGACACCCCCAAGGGGGTTAGCCACGACTCGCCATCAACGGATCGGGGCTCAGAAATTTCCGCCCCAAATCGAGAAGCCCCATTGACCAACCGACGAACCCGTTGTTAGTACAGGCGTACTGAAAGAGGCGCCATGGAGAAGCAGGCTTGGATCCAGGCCCCCAAGACCGCCAACACGGCGCGGTTCCACTGGGACCCCAAGAGCTGGAGCGCCGACCCGATGTACTTCGTGGATTCGGGCCGGCCGCTGACGGGTGCTCCACCCCTTCTGAAGACCCGGAGGCACATGCGCCGTGACGCCGCCCGAAAGCTTTGGCGCAAGCTCCAGGAGCAGGGGTGGCGCCAGGTCCAGCCGCAGTGGGGCGCGGACATGGACGTCTGATTTGGGAGCACTAGGTCGCAGGTTCGAATCCTGTCGCCCCGATGTGCACAAAGATGCTTTCCCAGTCCCCGCTGTTAGCCTTGATGAGGCGAGGTCTTAGCTGCACATAAAAGCGAGATTCTTGTTGCTTATCAGGCATTGATTACTCCTGCGTAAGATTATTCATGGGCTCTTCGACATGAAATTGTCGCGAGTTTGCCTGATTGGAGTTGTTGTGAAAAGATTTTGACCAGTGCCTTCCCGAGGAGCCTTGAGCGTCCCGTCGTTACGTCGAGTGCTGCCAGTCCTTCTCGTTCTGGCAGGTTTTGTTGGCCTGACCCTGCTGGCGCAAGCACATGTGATGTCGCCGATCCGGCAGGCCGTCGCTGCCATGGGTCTTTGGGCGCCCCTCGGGATCATGCTGCTGCGCGGAGCTAGCATTATTCTGCCGGCCTTGCCGAGCACCGCTTACTCCCTCTTGGCGGGAGCTCTACTTGGCTTTAAGACAGGCTTTTTGACGATCGCCTTCACGGATCTCGTCGCTTGCTCCTTTGCCTTTGCTTTGGCTCGCTACTGGGGGAGAGAACCTGTACGCCGACTAGCTGGTGAGAAGGCCATGTCCGTGGTGGAGCGTTTCAGCAGCTCCAGGATTGAGTCAAATTTCTTGTTGATGACTGGTCTCTTGATGACCGGATTTTTCGATTTCGTGAGTTATGGCCTTGGGATTGCTGGAACATCACCGCAGCGTTTCTTCCCTGCCTTGGTCTTGAGTATCGTCGTGAGTGACATACCGATTGTTGCACTTGGCGCTGGCGTCTTTGACAGCGGAAAAGCCTCCTTGGTGGCAGCTGTTGTCGGCGTATTTCTCCTTGCTTTTATCCAGAGCACGGTTCGCCGCCGTTTTACAGCACTGAAAAAGACCCAGGACTGACCCTTTTTATCAATGGCCTCCATGGACCCGATCAAGCATTCACTGGAATCCTCATTCGAAAGTGAGAAGCTCGTTCGTCTGATTAATGACTGCACGGACCTCTAAGAGCTCCGAGAGATGGCTCTGCTGCTTGTCCAACAGCTGGCCCAGCAAAAAGCAGCACGGGCTTGGATGGCAACCCGTGCCTCTGAATCAGAAAATTCCAATTTAGGGATGTTCGCTGAGCTGGTTCGCCGCCAGGAAAGCCAGGAAGAAAGCCATGAGGAGGCGTATTTCAGAAACGATTCACCTGAATCGGTAAACAGCAAGGGTTCAAGCGGCTACACAGACCAGCGCAGACGAGCGTCTTGCCACCAATCCCGCACAAACCGTTCACCTGGTAACAAAAGGCACATCACCGCTTGAAAGTCTGCCGGATCATGATCGGGCACAAGGGAGATAGGAGGCGGGTTGGCACCTGCCTCTTTTTTTGTCCATCAGTGGTTGGTCTAGACCGCAGACCACGCCTGAGTTACTGAACGGTTCTGCGCTTTAAACCGTGTGATTAGCTCGTCCTTCTCTGCAAGGGTTAGACGTGGGCTGCGTAGCTGGTTGAGTTGGTCTGCGGAGAATTGACTGAGTAGCTGTGAAGTGTTGTTGTTCATAGTAAGTAGTGGGTATCAGGTGTTTTAAGTAGACCCCGGGTATGGGGTGAATGGCGTCCAGGTCACTTCGGGAAAAGGGTTCAGAAATTTGCGTTCTGATTTCTAGGCATGAAAAAACCGCCCATTAAGGGCGGCTGTCGAAGGTGTGAGGAGGCTGGAGTCCTTACTTGCCGAAGCGGTAACGAACACCAGCACGGACTCCGAAGTCGTTGATGGAGCCGTAAGTGGAGCGGGCAATAGTCACGGACGTGTTCCCTTGGTAAACACCCTCCACGAACACGTCGGCTTCTTTGGCAACGAGGTAGCTAACACCAATCTTTGCCTGGTAGCCAAATGCACTGCCGGAACCACCATCGCCTTCAACTGGCAAGGTCAGTCGCTCGCCGTTGACAGTGACAGTCGCAGAGACGTTCTGAGCCGGAACACTGACACCAGTCCAGCCGATACCAGCACCTACATATGGGGTGAACTTGGATTTGGTTGGAATGTCGTAGTAGCCGCTGACGAGAACGCTGTTAGCACTGAGAGTGCCAGTCGTGTTGATGTTGCCGCTACCCGAATATGCGAAACCGCCAATGGTTCCGGAAGCATTTACGGTTGACTGACCAATAGATACGGCGTTGTAGGTGTAGCTCAACTCGGCACGGATGTTGTTACCGAAGTCGTAGCCAAGAGCAGGTGAGACGGAGATCCCGCCGCCAAGATCAGCCGTGCCGTTGTTGTTCTCAGTCCAACGCAGACCGGAGAAAGTTCCAGTGTCGGCAAAACTCCAGGAAGGGTCAGAAGCCCAGTTCCCGCCAACGCCGACGCTGACGTATGCGCCCTTGGTGGTGTCCTTCGGTGCTTCGTTCTCTTGGGCATTGACCGGTGCAGCGACGGCAGTGACTGCAAGAGCAGCTGCTGCAGCAAGGGCGCGGAATTGCATTGGATACGGTGCGTCCTACTAACCTTGCTAGTTCATCTAGACGGAATCCAGAATTGGTGGACACTTGTCTAGCCGAGCTAGACGGTGTAGTTAGTCCCTCGCCGGGTTTCGCCTGTCCAGGTCTGCCCTTACAAGCTGCTCAACAAGCTTGTCCACGCTCATTCCACGAGCCTTGGCCATCGCCAAAAGGCTGTTGTGCACGTGGGTTGAGAGGTGGAGGTTCAGCTCGTCCAGAGCGTCGTCGTCTCCCACCAGCAGCGCATCTCAGAGGCGCGGGCTAGGTTAACTACCTCGTCTAGCCCTGCTCGCTCAGCCCCAGGTGCTTCTCAATCCTTGACAGTCGCTCCTCGATGGTTTCGGTGCTGGCATCCGGGTCGCCAACAGCAGCCGACAGCACCTGGGATACGAACTCAGTCACGGTCAAACCCTGCTTGATTGCAGTGGACTTGACCTGGCGCAACAGCTCAGGATCAATCTTGATGTTGAGCTGGGAACGGGACATTGTCGAACCGTAGCAGGATTTGTGTTTATCGGAGAGCCAGATGTGGAGTAGCAAACCTTTCGGATTGCGACTTGAACTGAACTGAACTGAACTGAACTGAACTGAACTGAACTGAACTGAACTGTATCAATATCTATATCTGCAGTCAGTTTAGAAGCTTGTTGCCAATCTGATGACAGCAGCTCATAATCAAGCTATGACCATCTCCTTGCCTACCTTTAAGCGCGACGGGAACCGCTACATCCAGGTTTCAGAGGGTAGTGCCTTCAAGGCTGCCACCCTCATCTCCAAGCACTCACCGACCATCACAAGGTTGAAGCAGAAGCTCGGCTTTGAAAAGGATGAGACGGTGATTGCCTGGTTGTTGGAGCAGATTGAGTTGTCGCCAGATTTGGATAAGGCTATTGGGAAGTTGCTGCAGGATCAGCAATGATAAGTTCCCTCAAAATCAAGCACTTAGCTGCTCCTGCGTTACTGGTGACTGTCTATGCGACCTATGTCACTGCCAATACTCGTTACCATGACCAAGAGTTTGAACGCGCTATCTTTGCTGCAAAAGTGCATTATAAGAACTAAAGAAACTATGTCAGCGGCAACATTGATCAACCCCAGGAGTACTGGCGCAGTAGCGTCCAAACCGCACTGGTCAGCCACTCAGTAAGTGGACAGTTTTCTGCTTATGCAGCCTGCCTTAAGGGGCTGACACCTATGCTCTTTCCGGCTTGGCATGCAGTTAAGCAATGCAGTCCACTGCACCCAAGTTCATTCATGTGGCACCCAAATTCATACGTGAATCAAGCACCTCACGAGGACAGCTAAATTGATTGCACGAAGCCGCATCGTAGATAAATTTCACTAGGCTAATCTCCAAGGCGCTATTTGCTGGGCTTTCCTTCTTTAAGTTCGCCACTAAAAACATTCACATGCAATAGAAAAAGGTGAGCTTCTTAACCCCTGAGTTACCAGGCTAGTCTTTCGTCTGTGTACTCATCCACCCAATACCAGGCTAACCATCCCATCTTTCTGGCTTCTTCTAAGCGCCATCGTTCACTCGTACGTTTGCGCGGCATCGGGCCATAGACATACGGGTTCTTCTTGAGACCAAAAGCACTCCACCAGTTAGTCCCGCTTTGGCGGATTGCTGGGTTGCAAGGTTTGCACTTGCGCTCAATAGCCTGTTGAGCCTTTTGACTGGTTATGCGTCCAGCTACCGACGTTTCATTGCCACAGTCGCAGCAGGTGATGCTTGTGAAGGTCCTGTTGCCCTTGATTACTTCTTGTGCAGTTTTCATTCTTCACCTTCCTCAGCAGCCTGGGCGGTGAAATGGATGTTGCCATTCTTTGATTCAAGACGACCTGAACCAAAGCGGGGATAACGCTTCTTGGAAATTGATTCAATGTCTTGTCTAATCTGATCAAGCTCTTGCTGGAGAGCTTCAAATGAATCTTTTGAGTTCATAATTAAGTGTGGGTAATTGGTGTAACCATCAGCGAGTGCTGGTTGGCACTCATGAAAAGCTGATGGGTCACCTACCCAAGACGTGATAGAGGAATTGAACCTCTACGAAGTCACCAGACTCACGTTGTCTACTAACAATGCTTACAGCGAATAAGCAGTTGTTGCTTTGATGATCACACCATTACCACCCACATGGTGTCCCAAGTTCATCACGCTTGGGAATGCAGCAGCTAGGACTTGCACCTAGCCAGTAGACACTGTGTTACTGCTGTTACAGGAAGTAGAGGAAGGATGGTGGTTCAGGTGTTCGCTAACGCTCACACCTTCACCTCACCATCAGTTCTCATCCATAGTTTGAGAGGTGAGTTTGTGTCTATTGGGAACACTCGCTCACTGCGCTCGCTCGTGTTACCGGCACAGCAGTTCAAGCCTGTCCAGGTAATTGATTTGTGTCTTATAGAGATTTAGTCGTTCAGCAGTGCTGACCGATTTGCCGATCAATGCGTCGTAGACCTTGATGCGGTTCATCAAGCTGAGACGAACACGCTGCTTTGAATTGTCAAGTTCAGTCATCGGAATCATGTTGTCTATCCTCATAGAGTAGAGGGGTGAGCAAAGGATCCTAGTGATTGCAGTCAGTCTGAACACCAAGCATTCCACTGAGAATGAAGTTCACGTGGCAGTGATCTGAGAACATACTCATTAGCTGCTTCTCCATCTCTGCGTTTGGCATCATCGTCGTTTTCCCAGGTGAAGTCAGTGTCGTAATAAGAGAAAGGTGTTCGTAGCATCCAAAACAAGCTGTAGTCAGTATCCAATAGCTCTTCATCGGTGGATTCGTTGCAGAAGTCGAACCACTCCTTCTGTTCTTGCCGTTCATTGATGTTGTCCTTGGCAATTGCCTCAATGTCTTCGTCAGACATTGCTGGTGTGGATTGAAGCATGACGCGGAAAATCTCCCGCTCTAACTCATTCTCTGCCTCAAACTGACTGACTGCCTCCTCTAAGTAGTCTTGGTTCTCAATTGCCAAGTGAGCATCAACAACACTCAAGTCAATGTTTCCATCCTTATCTTCTAGTGTCCTAGCCAGACCACTGTTATTGAGTATGTCCATCATCCTGCCGCGCTCGGAGTAGAGCTCTTCGTCATGCTCTTGTCCACGCTTGGCAGCTTCGTTGTACGCCTTATCGCGAGCTGCCTTGAGCTTCGCAGTGGATTCACTAGGTGGTTTGCCTTTGTTGTTCCTGCTCCAATCCATCGCCACATCATCTTTATTGATGCGCTTCGACTTGGTAAGGCGAACGATAGATTCTTCTTTGATGCCATCTGCTAACCAGATGATAGCCAAGCGCAGAAACTCTTTGATTGTGATTCCCAATTCTTTTGCGGCTTGTTCAGCTTGATCTTTTTCAGACTTGGGTAGGTTGAACCGCTTGGTGATCTTCCTCCCCTCGTGTCCTTTCACGGAGCTTCCAGCTTTTGCCTTCTCGTAGACCTTGGAGTGCGCGGCTTCCGCGCTCTTGGCGACTTCAAATAGAGCAATGCGAACTGCATCCCTTATTTCACATTGAAGTGAATTGGTTATCCCATTGATTTGCTCTATCTCCTGTTGGCAGAATATAGCCTCAATAGAGCTACTGCACTTGCTCGTGCTGAGGATTATTGGGTGCTTGGTGGTGTCAAACAGGTATTTGGGGAACGGAAACCAGTCCTTGGTCTTGGTCGATGTGTTGTACTTTTTGCGTTTGCTATTAGACATAGCCTTGAAATCGTCCCTGGCGGGCATTAATAGTGTTTTGGGTAGGTTGGTATGGAGATGAGCCCTAGAGGCTTCTTGAGGGCGCTTGTGGACGCCTTAGGCGGCGCATCTTTATCTGGCGTGGAGCGGGTTATGTTGTGGTTCAGTTTCATCTTTCGTGCTCAAGATTCAAAAGGATCAACCTCTGATCCGATTTTGGTGCGCTCCCCAATTGTTGGCATCGTGATTTCACGACCATTGACTACAGAGCGTTCACAGCTTCAATCAAGCGACTCCAAGGCACAGAGCCATAACTTGCCGTGATACTGACAGGCTCATGTCCAAGAAGCTTTCCAACAGTAGCTTCGTTGAAGTTCATCTCGCGAAGACGAGTAGCAGCTCGATGACGAAGACCATGCGGATTCACACCAGTAATTGCCTTACATGGTTTTGAAAGGTTATGACCCCAACGCCCGCCACTTCCTTGAAGCTGAGGCCAGATGAAGCCTTGACGTGAGCGTAAAGGATTAACAAGCTCTTTCAGCCTGGGGTGCAAGGGGATCTCTCGATCAGAGGCAGTTGTCTTCAATGAACGCTCTGTATTGGGCCGAATCAGAATTCGGTCATCTAGAAGGTCATCTGCTTTCAGACCAGCAATTTCAGAAAGACGTGCACCGGTGTAATAGAGAATCTTAAAAACCGGCACGTAAATGCTTCCGGCCCATAGCTCAACTGGCATCACTTGCGCATCCTTACCTGATCTAACGACCTTTATTCTCTTGGCTAGCCCTTTGAAAATGTGATCAGAGCAAGGCTTGACTTCCTCAAGAATTGACCACAGGCCACTCAAATAATTCAAGGTCGTCTTGGTGGTATTGGGGCTAACGCGCTCAAGTAAATGAGTCCGATAAGCAGCCGCTTGATCTTTCGTACAGGACAGCGGTGAACCAGCTCCGCAGAACTGCATGAACAGATCGAGCTGCTTACACCAGCTCTCCCGAGTGCGCTTGGCTGGCTGCTTGAGCTTGGTCGCGATGGCGATCAGATCCTCTGCTGTGTAGACGGGATCTGGGATCAGATCACCTGTGACAACAGCAGCCATCCTCTCTCGCTGCGCCTGAGTCAGGTCGGGATCGATCCGCGCTCCCTCCAGGAGCAGCTCCTGCATGACCGGATCCTTCAGATCAGTAGTCAGCGGAAGCCTGTCGATCTGCTCATCCGGCGTCAGCTGCAGCTCCCCCCGAGCGATGGCAATCTCCCTGTCAGTCCTCGCCAGAAAGCCTGGAAGCCTTGCCCTGGCCTCATTGAGGGTCTTACCTCCTGGCTCCTTCCAAGTGGCCTTACAGACGACCTGACGCACGTCCGATGGCACCGCCCGCTGGAGCACGTAAGACTGACGTGCCTTGTAGATGTGGCTGGCAATTTTGGGCATCGCTACCAACGCCTCTACCAACGCAAACGCTAGTAGCTTCAGAGATCTATGTCCAGCACTGGCCAACAAGACCTACTTCAACTACGGCGGTCAGGGGCCACTGCCCACGCCAGCGCTGGAGGCGATGAACCAGAGCTGGACAACGATTCAGGAGCTGGGCCCATTCACGACAGATGTCTGGCCCTTCATTGAGCAGGAAACGAGTCGGCTGCGTGGTGCCCTGGCGGCCCTCTGCGGCGTGGGGCCTCATCGAATTGCGCTCACCGAAAACGTGACCAGTGGTTGCGTGCTTCCTCTCTGGGGCTTGCCCTGGCAAGCCGGCGATGAAGTGCTGATCAGTGACTGCGAGCACCCGGGCGTGGTCGCCGCCTGCCGGGAACTGGCCCGGCGGGAGGGATTGTCAATCGCATCGCTGCCGGTGCTGGAGCTTTGCCGGAGCATCCCCCAGGCCCAGTTGGAAACAGCCGTGCTGGAGCAGTTGGAGCAACAGCTCAGTGCCCAGACCCGGATGGTGGTGCTCTCGCACCTGCTCTGGAACACCGGATCGGTGATGCCGATCACGGCCGTAGCCGAGCGCCTGCAGAGCTATCCCAGCCAGCCCTGGCTCCTGGTAGATGCCGCCCAGTCGATGGGGAGTATCCCGGTGGAGGAGGCCGCCCGTGCCGCCGATATCTATGCTTTTACCGGTCACAAGTGGTGTTGCGGCCCCGAGGGTCTTGGCGGCGTAGCCCTCTCTGAACGGCTGCTGGAGCAGGCCCAACCCACCCTGATCGGCTGGCGCAGTCTGCGGCAGGAAACTGCAGCGGAGAGCAGCTGGCACCGCGACGCTCGGCGCTTTGAGGTGGCCACCTCCTGCGTGCCCCTGTTGCGAGGCTTACTCACCTCCCTGGATCTGCTGGCAGCCGAGGGCGATGCCACAAGCCGCCTGAACACCATCCGGGAGCGGAGCGAACAGCTCTGGAAAGGCCTACAGGAGCGCGAAGACGTTCAAACCCTGTTGCCGGAGCCGCCTCCGGCGGGGCTGGTGAGCTTTGTGCGGAAGGGGCAAGACAGCGCGGCCGTGGTGAAGCGGCTTGGACAAGACAGCCTCTGGATCAGGCGCCTGGATCATCCCGACTGCCTGCGCGCCTGCACTCACATCACCACAACAGAGGCGGAGATCAAGGCGCTGCTCAACGCCCTCTAACAGGGGCGCGCCCGCAGGGCTTTCTCTGCTTCCTCGCGATCATCAAAGGGAACCTTGGTGGTGCCGAGGATCTGGTAATCCTCGTGGCCCTTGCCGGCGATCAACACCAGATCCCTCGGGCCCGCCTCGGCAATCGCCTCGGCGATCGCCTGCGCCCGGTCACCCTGCACCTGAAGAGACGTTCCTGCAGGAATGCCGGCCACCACATCGTCAAGGATGCGCTGGGGATCCTCCGTGCGCGGGTTATCAGAGGTCACCACCACCTGATCGGCCAGGCGGGCCGCAATCGCTCCCATCTGCGGACGCTTGCTTCGGTCGCGGTCTCCCCCGCAACCGAACACACAGATCAAGCGACCCTCGGCGAAGGGGCGACTGGCCCGAAGGGCGCTCTCCAGCCCATCGGGGGTATGGGCGTAGTCCACCAACACAGCGGGCAGCGCTCCATCGCAGCACTCCTTGCGGGCCACCGCGACCCGCTCCATGCGGCCGGGAACACCTTTGAACTCCTGCAGCGCGGCGAGCATCGATTCCAGCGGCAGGCCCTGCTGCAGCAAAGCCCCCACCGCCTGCAGCTGATTCATCACATTGAACTTGCCCAGCAAGGGCGAGCGGAACTCACCCGATCCCAGCGGACTGACCAGCACACCGCGCACCCCCTCCGAGCCACAGTCCAGCTGCTCCATCCGCAGGTCAGCGCCACTGCCCGGCTCGAGAGAGCTGGTCCAGCAGCGGGATCCCAGGCGCTCTGCGAGACGCTGCCCCCAGGGGTCATCGCCATTGACCACGGCACAGGGACGCTCCTGGGCCTCCAACTCCAACAGGGGCGCTTCAAACAAGCGGGCCTTGGCCTCGAAATAGGCCTCCATCGACGGGTGGTAATCGAGATGGTCCTGGGTGAGGTTGGTGAACACCGCCCCGGCAAATCGGCAACCGCTGATGCGCTGCTGATCCAGGGCATGGGAGCTCACCTCCATCGCACCGATCTGCGCACCGGCCTCAACGGCCATCGCCAGCTGCCCCTGGAGCACATCGGCAAAGGCGGTGGTGTGCTGGGCCGTCACGCTCTGTCCTGGCCAGCGGTTCACCAGGGTGCCGAACAGCGCCGGTGGATAGCCGCAGCTGCGGGCGAGGTGTTCGAGCAAATGGGTGGTGGTTGTCTTGCCGTTGGTGCCGGTGACCCCAATCAGACGCAAACGTTGGCTGGGTTGCTGCCAGAACTCCGCGGCCAGCAGGCCAGCCCAGCGGGCCACCGGCTCCGACACCACCAACACGGCATCGCCAT
>Ga0194118_10000820_pt1 | contig 48952 bp, 46 predicted proteins | sample TA2MahsurfametaG_2_FD_148662 | JGI IMG/M metagenome (GOLD analysis project Ga0194118, IMG submission 148662) | Freshwater microbial communities from Lake Tanganyika, Tanzania - TA2015013 Mahale N5 surface | ecosystem: Environmental > Aquatic > Freshwater > Lake | place: Tanzania: Lake...
GCCAATTCTGGTTAACCGATTCAGCCCGGGGTCATAGCAACGGTGTTTCTGATCTGGCATCACGCATTGCCGGTTCAAATGACATCTTCAATTACCGAGGCCCTACAAGCTCAATAAATTTCATTACTGCTCATGATGGTTTCACACTTAACGATCTGGTTTCATATAACGAGAAGCGCAACGAGCCTAATCGGGAGGCAAACAACGATGGCTCCAATCAAAATCGATCTTGGAACGTCGGTATCGAAGGTGCGAGTGATGATGAAAGAGTTGTTGCTACAAGAAACTCTTTAAAGAAATCCTTACTTGCCACTTTGATGATTTCATCCGGTGTTCCGATGCTAAATATGGGTGATGAAATCTCCCGCTCTCAAATTGGTTCTAACAATGCTTACTCCCTAGATTTAAAGCAAGCGTGGGATGCTCCTGAGAACTTTGCAGGCGGCTGGGCTTTGGACTGGGAGAAAGTAAAGAGTGGCAATGAACTAATCGAAACTATTGCGGCTTTAAAGGATATTCGCGCAAAATATATGTCTCTAGTCATCGAAGATTTCTTCACCGGCACTCTCGATCGAGGAACAAAGAGAAAAGATCTTGCCTGGTTTAACCAGGATGGGCTCGAAATGACCTCTCGCACTTGGCAAGATGGTTCATTGCGCCACCTCGCATTCTTAATTGATGCATCTCATAAGCAAGGATTATTTGTAATACTAAACAGTGCCGAAACAGTTCAAGAGTTCACACTTCCAAATGGAAATTGGGGTGATGGCTTTAGAACAGTTTTTGATTCAGCGGTCGAAGTTAACTCACTCGAGCCGGCCCTTAGGCAGCCCAGTGACAAAACTATGGTGGCGCCCTTTAGCGTCCAGATCTGGTTAGTTAATCGCGCTACTTCGCTAACTTAAGATTTAACTTTAAATACAACTGTTACTGTCGAAGTAATCGTCTTATCTATTGTGGAAGTGTCATAGAAACCACCAGCTGAGGTATCAACTGAGTCTGGAGAAGTGACCTGGAATGGACCAGAACGAACGCTCATAACGTTTCCGACCTTTCCTCTGGTCGCAGCAACAATCGCTTCGGCTCGAACTTTCGCATCTCTTACTGCCTGCTCAAGAAGTTCCGGGCGAAGATCACTTAATTTTGAAACATAGTATTGAGGTCCATAGTTAGAAACATTTACCCCCGCGGCAATCAGCGTTCCAATTTCAGTACTTAACTTCTTAACCGTTTCAACATCAGAAGTTCTGACTGTGACTGTACGGGATGCTCTGTAACTGGAGATTCTTCCTGTGCTACTTCCGTTCATATATTCTTCTTGACCATAGGCAGATAATGAACCAAATTCGATTGCATCGCCCAAGATTCCACCGGCATTCAAATATTTAACTATCTCCTCAACGGATGAAGTCACTCGGGTTACCGCAACACTTTGAGTAGGAGAGACGAATTCAGCGCTTAGTGTCCAAACAACTTTGTCAGCCTTTGCATCTACCCGAGCAGAGCCGGTAACGGTGATTCCCTCAGAAGTGCGAGCCGCAAATCCACTTCCCACTTGATTCAATCCAAGACCTAATGCGACTGCGACAATTGCAGCTGCGATAACTAAGACAATAGATTTTTCACGAGTTTCGCCATTACTCATACTGAAATCCTAGCAGTCAGCTCTTCTCCTCCCATTGCTACATGCCTAAATGGATCAAGCGCTTCATCCCATTTCTTTCCCATTAAATTCTCAAGAGCATCTAGAACCGTGACGGCGCGGAGATTCTCATCGAGAATCTTCTGAATCTGATTCTCATTAATCATCAGGTCGCCATGCGCTCCAACTGTTCCCCGAAAGAGTCCGAGATCAGGAGTGAACATATAAAGAGATCCATCACTTCCATTTACTGGTGATTCGAACAACTCAAAAGTTATGTAATGCCAACCCTTCAAATTGCTTACCAATCGTGATGCTGTTTCTTGAATTCCACTCCAAGTTATCTCGCATCTAAAAGAGCCACTCGCAAGCGGTTGCGCTTCCCACTTGAGCGAAAGCGGTGACTGCAACGCCTCAGCTAAACCCCATTCAAGGTTCTTCAGCACTGACTTGGGTGCAGCGTGTATATATAGGTATCCGTGGGCGGGTCCGAAACCAACGCTCGGTAACGTTTTCATGGCAGCTCCTTGAACGAGCCACATCTACTCGCAGATGCGACCTTCCCCAGCCCACCTGCAGAGCCCAATCCTCACCCCAACTTTCCTTTTTGTCTAGAGCATTTTTTGGGCACCAAATATCAAGGTAGGCTCTGCCCCAGTCCAACGCTTTTCGAAAACCGCTTGCTTGTGCTTGTTTGGTCAGGAAGACGGGAAGACTGACAAGCTAGAAAATCTCGTTTGTCCCAATCAAAACTGAAGGAAAAAAGCTACATGGCAACAGGCAAAGTAAAGTGGTTCAACTCTGAGAAGGGTTTCGGTTTCATCGCAGTAGATGGCGGAGGACAGGACGTATTCGTTCACTACTCAGCAATCCAAGGAAACGGCTACAAGTCACTCGAAGAGGGACAGTCAGTTTCATTTGAAGTCATCCAAGGCCCAAAGGGCCCACAGGCTGACCAAGTGGTTGCTAACTAAATCCACTTTCTTCAAAAAAGCCTCGGAGAAATCCGGGGCTTTTTTATTTACCTGCCCGCTTCTTCGCTTTAGCAACTTCAGCCATAGGCGAGAGACTTTCACCCTTCTTCCAAGACTCTAAATACTTCCAAGGCTTGATGGCGCCTCTACGAATCTCCCAATCACCCGGTTCGGTTTGGTAAGAAATTCCAAAGTGCAGATGAGGCCTTGGAATTCCGCGCGCGCTCCCAGTTCTTCCAATCTCACCTAACTTCTGGCCAATTTCAACTCGAACTCCCGGCTCAATTCCCATTTCCACCTTCGAGAGGTGCGATCCGTAATAACGCACACCATCATCTCCAATAATTGAAACTGATAAGCCACCTCGGTCTTTACCAAGATTTGTCTTACCGCTCCATAAATCTTTTCGACTTACATCTTGAACTACGCCACCGATTGGTGCCACAAATGCGCATCCCATGCGCGCCTTGATATCCGCTGCAGGGTAATCATGGTGATACCAAGGGAAAGTGGTTTTGCATCCGGATACCGGAAATGCATATTTGTATTCAGCGCTAGCCGGCGAATTTGTGAACGTAAAAATCCATATAAGGCTGATACCGACTGCCCAAAGAACTCGCTTCACCTTGTCAGGTTATCAATCAAGTTAAGTGTTTTCCTGCATTTAAACTATTATCTCCCTGCTCAGGGGCAGTAGCTCAGTTGGTTAGAGCCCCGGACTCATAATCCGGTCGTCGTAGGTTCGAGCCCTACCTGCCCCACTTACCAAGGTGTTTAATGTAATCAGGTACCGGCACATGTGAAGCGTCTTCATTAGTAATTGGTTCGCCAAATGTTGTGATGATGGGAATTTGGCCCGCCCAGATATTTAGCTCTGCATCTTCATGATCAAGCGCACCATCATTACGCTGCTTTGCAGTCACATCATCAAGTGCAAGTTCCACAATCATGGTTTGGGCGAACTCCTTTGGAGTCATTGGTCGCCCTGCTTCCCACAAACCCGGAATCAATTTCTCCGTCAACGCTTTCATCGCATCGTTCTTAGCATCATCTTCAAGAACTTGAGTAACTCCAAATGCCATTACGGATCTGTAATTCATTGAGGAATTAAATGCACTGCGAGCAGAGACCAAACCATCCAACAGAGTAACCGTGGCGCAGACTTGTACTCCGGCCTTTAGCGCCATGAAAATCCTTGACCCGGTCGAACCATGAAATAAAAGTCGATTGCTGTCACGAACATACGCAAGTGGAATAACTGTCGCCTCGCCTGATTCAGGATCGTTAAACCCCAGATGCGCTACATATCCCGCATCAAGAATTTCATAGATTGCCTGTAGCTCCTCAACCGAGCGATGAGGCTTTCGGCGAATCTCTCGGGGTTTCTCGGTCACGCGGGCATACTACTAATTCAAGATGCCCCGCTTGCAGAATGCGCGGGTGCCTGTGCCCTGTTAGTCTCGGGCTACGCGTTACCCCCTCGGTTTAGAAAGGCTATGCATGAGTAAAAAACGCACGGTGGCGTTCGGATTAGTCGCCGCCCTATTCGTTTCATTAATGTCAGTAATGGTCCCGGCTCAAGCACGTGACCTAAAAGGATCACAGTGCGGTCGTGAAGGACAAATCCGTACTATTAGAGGTGTCACTTACACCTGCGAACGTGTTGGTGGAAAATTGCAGTACGCCGAAGGTCGCAGACTAAGTGGAACTCTAAATGTTGTTTGCGGTGCAACTGAATTATGGTGCGCTGCTATGGCAAGAAAGTTCAAGGAACTAACTGGTGTTGAAACCAAGTTTGTTCGTCTCTCCGCAGGTCTCGTTCCTGCTCGTCTCGAAGCATTTAAGAACAACCCCGAATTCGATGTCTGGCACGGTGGACCAGCCGATGGTTATGTTGTCGGAAGAAATATGGGTCTGACTGAGGCGTATCTATCGCCAACTAGAAAGATGATTCCATCGAAGTATCTCGATGCAAATGGTTTCTGGAGCGGTGTCTATCTCGGTGCTCTTGGCTTCTGCTCAAATACAAATGTTCTAGCAAAATTGGGCGTTAAGCAGCCAAAGAGTTGGGCAGATTTGCTAAATCCAAAACTTAAGGGACAGGTACTCACTGCGCATCCAGCTACTTCTGGAACCGCTTTCACTACATTCTGGACTCAAGTCACTCGCCTTGGCTCTGAAGATAAGGCGATGGATTACATGAAGGAGATGCATAAGAACGTTCTTTATTACTCGCGTTCGGGCGTCGCTCCTGTTGGTGCTGCCGGTTCAGGTGAAGTTGCAGTCGGTCTCGTATTCGCACATGACTGCATCGCCGGACTTCAAAATGGCCTACCTATTAAGAACAGCTTCCCTTCGGAGGGAACTGGTTATGAGATTGGTGCCGTTGCCCTTGTGAAGGGTGCAAAGAATCCGCTAGCTGCGAAGACATTTATTGACTTTGCACTTTCTGCCGATGCTCAAAATCTTGGGGTTGGAGTACAGGCTTACCAAGCCCTAACTAATCCTCAAGCGAAGTACAACCGCTTGATAATTCCGCTTAGCAAAGTCAATCTAGTTGATTACGACTTTGAGAAGGCTGGAAATCGTAAGCCTGAACTAACTAAGCGCTTTGATGATGAAATCATCAACCGTGCTCAGGCAAGAGGCTAGAAGTAAATTAAATCAAGAAGGATCTCTCCACTCTGTGGAGGGATCCTTCTTGGTAAGTAGGAGATAAATAGGAGCCAAGTGGCAATTCGTCGACAGAGCGCTAAGTTAGATTTATTCACGAAACTTGCCATTTTTGTAATTGTTTTAATCCTGTCCGTCTTGATTTTAATTCCAATCGGAAACGTTTTATATAAATCTTTCCAACCCGGTGGAATCGATGTATTGCGCGCTGTTATTGAAAACGATTACACGCGCCAGATAATCATGAACACTGTTTGGCTGGGCACATCTGTGGGTGCCATCGGTACCCTTGTTGGATTCTTGCTCGCATACGTGCAAGTCAGAGTTAATTTTAAAGGTAAGAAGTTGCTTCATGTTCTGAGCCTTCTACCTCTCGTATCTCCACCATTTGCTTTTGCAACTGCCGTGATTGTTCTCTTTGGTCGCTCAGGAATTATCTCGAATGGCATTTTTGATAAGCAGCCCATGATTTATGGTTACAAGGGTCTTGTGCTTGTACTGGCTACTTCATATTTCCCGGTTGCATATATGAACCTTCTTGGAATGCTGCGCAGCCTAGATCCAGCTGTCGATGAAGCTGCCCGAAGCTTGGGCGCATCAAAGTTTAAGATTTTCAGGACCGTAACTTTGCCTCTTCTCATTCCGGGCATTGGTGCTTCGTTTTTACTTCTCTTCGTTGAAGCAATTGCAGACTTGGCAAACCCGTTAGTTATTGGTGGTGATTACACCGTATTGGCTTCCCGCGCATATATCGCGATCTCGGGTGAATACAACATCCCCGGAGGCGCCGCTTATTCGACAATTCTTTTAATACCTGCGCTACTTGTCTTCATCATTCAGCGTTATTGGTCTCAAAAAGCTGACGTAGTAACAGTCACCGGCAAACCATCCGGACAAGTTGACATGATTAAGACGCCACACGCTAAGTACTCTCTACTCTTCTTGGCTTGGACCATTGCAGCTTTCGTAGTCTTGGTTTATTCGATGGTCATTATGGGTTCATTCTTTAAGGTACTGAAAGTCGATTACTCACTTACTCTTGATAACTATCGATACATATTTAGTGGAGTTGGAAATGATGCGGTCTTCACCACAACAATGCTTGCATTGATTGCCACACCGATCGCCGGATTCTTTGGAATGATGCTTGCTTGGGTTATTGTGAGAAAAATTAAACGTGGTGGCCAAGCGCTAGACTTCTTTGGAATGCTCGGTCTTGCACTTCCAGGGACAGTTCTCGGAATCGGCTATGCATTTACTTTTAATTCGCCAATCCAAATCCTTGGAATAACGATTCTTCCGCAACTTGCTGGAGGCGGGGCGATTCTTGGTGGAGCCGTTGCGATTGTTATGGTTTATGTCATTAGATCGAGCCCAGCCGGGCAACGCTCCGGCATCGCCAATCTCCAGCAGATTGACCCTGCAATTGATGAGGCTTCGGCTTCACTTGGCGCTTCTGGTGGCCGAACATTTAGAAAGATTTCGCTACCTCTCATTCGAGGAGCATTCTTAACTGGTTTGATGTTTGCCTTTGCAAGGTCAATGACAACCCTCTCCCCTATTATCTTTATTACTACCCCCGATACTCCGATTCTCACCTCTCTTATTCTCGCTGAGGCGGACACTGTTAGATATGGCTATGCCTTTGCTTTCTGTACTCTTCTGATTGCGATTGTCTTAGTAGTAATGGGGCTAATCAATTTAATCGTTCGTAAAACGCAAGGTACTGGTTATAGACCCATAACAGTTAGCGCTGGTTAAGGAAAGGTACAAAATGGCTAGAGATACTGGAAACTTAAAACTGACCAATGTCACGAAGGTCTTTGGCAATGGCGATGACAAAGTCACTGCTGTAGATAAATTCAATCTCACAATAAAGCCAGGTGAATTTGTAACTCTCCTAGGGCCATCTGGTTGCGGAAAGACCACGACTCTTCGAATGATTGCTGGTTTTGAGACTCCGACCGAGGGCGATATTGCTCTAGATGGAAAGAGTATGAAGAACTTGACTCCAGATAAGAGGCCCATGGGAATGGTCTTCCAGTCTTACGCACTCTTTCCGCATATGTCAGTCTTCGAAAATGTTGCTTATGGTCTTCGCGTTCAAAGACTTAGCAAGAGTGAGATTCAAACCCGTGTTGCTGATGTTCTGGCAAAGATCAGTCTTTCTCATCTCGCTCAGCGCGCCCCAAATCAACTTTCTGGTGGCCAACAACAACGTGTAGCTCTGGCGCGCGCAATGGTGGTTGAGCCAAAAGTTCTTTTATTCGATGAGCCATTATCGAACCTCGATGCAAAACTAAGGGCACAGATGCGGGTGGAGATTAGGGAGATTCAACAAAGCCTTGGGATAACGAGCGTCTTTGTGACACATGACCAAGATGAGGCGATGAGCCTCTCAGATCGAATAGTTGTAATGCGCAATGCAGTCGTTGAGCAAACTGGCACCCCTGATGAGATCTATCGCAAACCTAACTCAGTCTTTGTCGCTGATTTCATTGGAAGATCCAACTTCTTCAAAGTCGATAAGATTAAATCCAAGAGCTCCGGTAAGGCCAAGATTGAAGTAAATGGTAAGCGCATGGAAGTGCCGGCTCATCCAAAAGCCACATCAACTTCAAATCCGGTTCTTCTAGTAAGACCCGAATCGATTAGTGTGAAGGCCGCAAAACCCACGAAAGCACTTGGAACTGTCACAAATATTGTCTTTTACGGCAATCACGTTGAATACTCAATTGCAACTAAACACGGTGAGATAACAGCTATCGAATCTGATCCGGTCTATGACGAAATCGTTCAACCAGGTAAGGGTGCCACCTTCGAATTTGATTCCTCGAGATCGTGGCTAATCCCAAGTGATGGAACGGTCGTTCACGAAGAATGATCAACTTTGAGTAAGAGTATCTCCCTACTCGACATCAAGGCCCGCTGGAATGAAGTTCTAGATTCACTAGAACGAATCGACCGAGTCGCCTGGCTTGCCTACTTTGATGGTCGATTGGTCTCACTTGAGAGTGGTTGCTTAACTCTTGATTTCAGCGATGCGAATAAGTTTTCTGGTGGTCACGATTATGGGAAAGTTAGACATGAACGCTTTCGCGGTTCACTAGAGGAAGTTCTTTTAGATATCTTTGGCGAGGCAATCTCTGTAACCGAACTTAACTAAGGCTGGTACTTCCTCTTTGGCGGATTAATCTCGTAACAAAAAGGATTGCGATGATGACCAAGAGCGCATAGACGCCATAGTCAAGATACTTAGCCCAGCCTTCGGCATCCCTCCAGCGATCGCCGAGCTGAATGCCGATGTAGATCCAGAGCGCATTCCAGATTCCGCTCCCACAGATAGTAAGAATTGAGAATCGAATCAAATTCATCTTGGCAAGGCCGGCCGGAATACTCACTAGCGAACGCACTAACGGTACTAGCCGTCCGAAGAAGATTACAAAAGGTCCATACTTCTCAAACCATTTAAATGCAATCTCAACATCTCGCGCTTTTATCCCAACAAACTTTCCAAATTTCGCAGTCAGGTTATCAATACCGTCACGCGAAACTAGAAAGCCAAGCCCATAGAGTACTAACGCGCCAACGAGTGAGCCGATTGTTGTAGCCACCCAGAGCGGGAAAAATGTGAATTCGCCGATAGAGACATTGAAACCTGATAACAAAAGTACAAATTCGGAGGGAAGGGGTATGACGATTGATTCGATTGCGATGAATAAACCAGCGCCAAATATTCCGATGTTTTCGACAAGTTGAGTCGCAAAATCAATCACTCCCAAAGGATAGCCACGAGCGCGAGTCAACTCAGTATTTCAGGTTATTTGGAGATAATTCCGCCGTGAAATCGCTCCGCTTGATGACGATTGCAGTATCGATGATTATGACTGCATGGTTATTACCAGCCACTCAAGCTGCAAGCGTTACCTCTACATTCTTTCTCGCTCAGACCCCTGGTTATCCTGAATCAAAGTTATCTTTTCATGGCCTGATAAAACCGAAAGTTAAGAATGCTGTCGTGAGGATTGATGTCCAACTAGAGGATGGTTGGACTGATACAAGATTGCGTACAAGATCGACTTCAAGTGGCGCTTGGAAGATTCAAACCAGTGTTACCGCGCTTGCTACTAAAGCAACTTATCGGGCGCGGGTAAGTATCGGAAGTAAGTCATATACAACTCGGGCTCGTTCGATAACAGTAAAGCAAGTCACCCAGATTTCTGCTCCTGAAGATTTAATTGCACTAACTGGTCCAGGTGGACGAATTCATGGCACGGATGTAAGTAGATGGCAACATCCCGGAGATAAGCCAATTGACTTTGTAAAGATGTATAACGCAGGCATTAGGTTTGTGATGATCAAAGCATCGGATACTAGGGATGATGCCGATCAATTAGCGCTTAAATATCTATTGATGGATCGTGATTCTGCCCAAGCAGCAGGTTTGTTTACCGGGTACTACCACTATGCAGTTCTACCCAATACAACTGAGCGCGATGCAGTTATTCGTGATGCACAAGCCCAAGCGCAAAAAGCGCTCTGGCGTCTCTCAAGCCTTGGTGGTTATACCGAGAGAGATCTTCCCTACGCATTGGATCTTGAAAATAATTGTGTTGCAGTCTCAGGTTCGCGGTGTAGTCGCTATGCGCCAAAGAATTTAGTAACTCTCTGGGCAGAGACATTTATGGAGATGATGCATGAGAAAACTGGAAGGAAACCGATTTTCTATTCATACCCAACATTTCTAGAGCAGGCGATGGTGCGAAGTGAGAAACTCCGCCAATATCCACTATGGAAAGCTCAATATGGGATAAATCCTGCTGATCCAACAGCTGAACCGGGGCGAAAGATCTTCGGATGTTTTGTTCACTCTTGGAGCACCGCAAATTGCTCAAGCCTCTGGCAGATTTGGCAATACTCCTCATGCGGAATTGGAGAGAAATACGGTGTGGCCTCATCGAGAGTTGATCTAAATGTATTTAGAGGCGATGCAAGTTCATTCTTGCAATTAACACGAGGTCTCTGGAATCCTGAATCCGGCGACTATTTACCTGTTAATGAGCCAACAACGATGCTTGTAACCTCAATAAAGGCGAGTTCAACAGATAAAAGCACATCGATAAAAGTTGAAGTTAGACGACCAAGCAACGAGCCCGTTGTCACGGGCACAGTAGCTTTCAAATTAGCTGATAACCCAGCTTTCCGAGTGAATCAGACGCCAGTAAGAGATGCGGCTGGAGTGTGGACACTTCGCTTACGTGATCTCCCGGCAGGAATCACCATCGGTTCTGTTATCTACGTCGATCAGACAAATACACATGCAAGATCAGAACAACAGATTTCATTTACCTTGATCCAAGGTCCAGAACCGACTCCAACGCCTACTCCAACTCCAAAGCCCGTTCCTAGGCCAGAAGATACTTGTAAAGGTCAGATAAAGAACTAGACGGTTTCGCGTAGCGTTCTAGTAAGCGCATCATTTTGTTCTTGCACGATTGAAAGGTACTCATCGACAGATGCTTGGGTATCGGCCTTGCTCCAACCCAAAACTTTCGCAATGATTTCGCCAACCTCATTCACAACCGACAATCCTTGATCCTTAGCTTCAAAGCAGATTCGAGTTCTACGCGATAAGACATCATCAATTGAGCGCGCTCCCTCATGAGTGACCGAGTAAAGAATCTCTGCGCGAAGATAAGGAAGCTCTGGGATAAGGCGAGCTAACCATGACTTATCAAGAATGGAAGGCTCAAGAACCTCGTCAAATAGCGATCCATACCGCTCGAGAAGATGCAGAATAGATGCGGTTGGTAGTTGATAATCACTTGCTAAGTCATCGGCCTTATTTAGAAGCACCGAATACCCATCAGCGCCAATGATTGCCAAACTTTCAGTACAAGAATCAGGAACAATTCTCCGCAAATCAGTAACTGCAGAATTAACGGCGTCTTCTGACATCACTCTGTAAGTTGTGTACTTACCGCCAGCGATTGTTACAAAACCCGGGACTGGGTGGTCAACTACATGCTCACGCGAAAGTTCAGTTGTGGCCGAATCAGGATCAGATGAAACCAGTGGGCGAAGGCCCGCAAAAACGCCGATGACTTGGGACTTATCAAGCTTTGGTTCCAAAACGCGATTTGCTTGGGCCAAGATGTAATTGACGTCTTCTCTTGTTGTAAGCGGAGAAGCTGGATCTTCGTCGTAATCGGTATCGGTTGTACCAACTATCCACTTACCCCCCCAAGGAATTATGAATAGAACGGAGAGATCAGTCTTGATGATTACACCAGTGTTGGATTTTATGGCTGAACCAGGCACAACAATGTGCGCACCCTTAGACATACGTACTCTATAACCCGGCTTAATCCCAAATGAGTCATAAAGCGGATCGGTCCAAACGCCGGCGGCCATAATGGTGCACTTAGCTTTTACTGAAATCTCTTCGCCGCTCTCGCTATCGATGATTACCGCGCCTTGGACCTTACGTCCATCGCGAATTAGGGACTTACAAATTGTTCGAGTTGTTATGACTGCTCCATATTTGGAAGCAGTCCTTGCGATCATCATCGTGTGTCGCGCATCATCGACTTGTGCGTCAAAATATTGGTAGCCACCGGTGATTAGATCCAAACGAAGCGATGGGGCAACTTCACTCAACTCTTTCTGAGATATGTGTTTATGCCAAGGAAGAGCGCGTTTAAAGCCGCGAAGCGCGTCATAGAGCGCCATTCCCGCACCAACATAGGTGCGCTCCTTGAACTTCTCATGAAGCGGATATAAGAATGAAACTGGCTTTACTAAATGTGGCGCAAGCGTTGCGACCATTAATTCGCGTTCTTGAAGCGCTTCTCGCACTAACTTGAAGTCGTACTGTTCGAGGTAGCGCAGTCCACCATGAATCAACTTTGAAGATTTTGAAGATGTCCCCGAAGCGAAATCTGACATTTCAATAAGGGCAACTTTTAGTCCCCGGGATGCGCCATCGAGTGCGATGCCGACTCCATTAATTCCGCCACCAATTACAAGAATGTCGAACTCATCTTCCCGTAGCGCGTGGATTGCATCGACTCTTACGCTTGGACTTAGCTCGGAGGATAAAACTCTCACATGCGTAGGATACGCGCTATGAGATTTATCGGCTCACTTGACCAAGGAACTTCCTCTACCCGCTTCATAGTCTTTGATGAATCTGGATCGATTGTTGGTCAGCATCAACTAGAGCATCGCCAAATTCTCCCTAAGGCTGGGTGGGTAGAACATGATGCCGCTGAGATTTGGGAGAGAACCAAGGAAGTAATCCAAGGCGCCTTAAAGGCAGCTGGAATAACGGGAAGTGAACTTGCCGCAATCGGAATCACAAACCAGCGCGAGACCACCGTTGTCTGGGACAAGGTGAGTGGCCAGCCGCTATCAAACGCGATTGTCTGGCAGGACACGAGAACTCAAGAGTTTCTCTCAAGTCTTACCTCAGAAGTTAAAGCAAAGATCACTCATAAGACAGGTCTAGCAATCGCACCTTATTTCTCCGGTAGCAAGATGAATTGGTTGATAAAAAATGTTCCCGCAGTCGCTCAAGGAGTTAAAGCCGGAACTGCGCTAATCGGCACTGTTGATTCTTGGTTGGTATGGAAACTAACTGGGGGAATACACGTAACTGATGTGACAAATGCGAGTCGAACCTTGCTGATGGATCTTGAAAGCCTCGATTGGGATGAGGAGCTGCTAAAGGTTTTTGAAGTTCCACGCTCGATCCTGCCGAAAATCGCCTCCTCTTCTGAAATTTATGGAAAGACTCTGGCTGACGGTCCCCTTGGTGCTGCCGTTCCAATCTCGGGAATTCTCGGCGACCAACAAGCTGCGATGGTCGGTCAAGCCTGCTTTGATCGTGGCGAATCTAAAACAACTTATGGCACAGGAAACTTCGCTCTCTTAAATACAGGAGAAGAAATCGTCCGATCCAAAAATGGATTATTAACAACGGTCTGTTTCAAATTTGGCGAAGCTGAGGCGCGTTATGCCCTTGAAGGTTCAGTCGCTGTTACCGGCTCGGCTGTCCAATGGTTGAGAGATCAATTAGGAATTATTAATAGCGCTCCTGAGATAGAGAGCCTGGCAGCGAGTGTTCCTGATAACGGCGGGGTCTATTTTGTTCCAGCTTTCTCAGGACTATTTGCTCCATATTGGAGAAATGATGCTCGAGGCGTTGTCGTTGGCTTGACTCGCGCTGCTACAAAAGCACACCTTGCGCGCGCTGCCCTTGAGGCGATTTGTTATCAAACGCGCGATGTTTTAGATGCTATGTCGGCCGATAGTGGCGATAAATTGCCAGAGATGCGAGTTGATGGCGGAATAACTGCAAATGAGTTATGCATGCAGATGCAGGCCGACATAATGCAGATTGATGTTGTACGCCCGAAGGTAATTGAGACCACAGCACTTGGCGCGGCCTATGCCGCAGGACTCGCGGTTGGTTTCTACAAAGATACTGCGCAACTCAAAGCGAATTGGAAAGAGGCTAAAAGGTGGAAACCAAATAGCAATTCACGCCTTGCAACTTCGGGATTAAAGGATTGGAAGCGCGCGATTGAGCGGACTTTAGATTGGGCTAAATAGCCTTTACTTCGATTAGTAAAGCTTCAGCTGGTTGAAGAATTGGCGCCGGAAGGCCAATCTCTTCGAGAATCGCACCGGTTGTTGTAACGCCATCTTTTAGCCACGTAGGTGGCTTAATCAACATCATCCCTGGTTTGCCAGCTGGATAAACAGGTTCAACTCTGTAACTCCTCTTTGGATCAAGAGCGCGAAAACGGAGATTTGGTGAATGGGATGTAGTTGTTGGACGTAATTGGGCAAAGGCAAAGAGGGCCTCATCTTTGCCAACAACCCCATACAAGTAGTGGTCATCATTTGAATAATCAACTCTTACAACCTCACCGCTATGAAGTAATGAGCGCTTTGCTTTATAGAAGTCAATCCAGTTACGTAAAGTATCAAGTTCGGCCGAACTCAATTTAGAGATATCCCACTCGATGCCGGCATGTCCAAAGAGCGCGGTGGTAGCTCTAAAACTAAGTGAGAGTTGGCGACCTGTTTGGTGAGAAGGAGTCGGACCAACATGAGTTCCTAAGAGTTCCGGCGGGATGAATTGCGTAGTCCAGCGCTGAATTTCTTGGCGAGCTAGAGCATCATTGTTATCACTTACCCAGAAGCGATCTACATAATCAATAACACCAAGATCTATTCGCCCACCTCCCGATGCGCATGACTCAATTTCAAGGCCCGGACAGTTTCTCTTTAGCTCTCTAAAGAGTTGATAGATAGCTTTAGTTTGATTATGAATTGCAGCTTTTCCGAGGTATCCAGCATCTACCAGGACTCGATTGTGATCCCATTTGATGTACTTAACTTTGTTCTCTTTGATTACTTTAGTTACTGAATTTAAGACATGATCAAATGCAGCTTTATTCGAGAGGTTTAGAACTAACTCATGGCGCCATGTTGGTGGAACGCGGCCCGCTTCACTTAAAATCCAATTAGGATGCTCCCGGTACAAGTCCGAGTCAGCATTTAACATCTCGCCTTCAAACCAGAGCCCAAATTCCATACCTTTGCTGGCGATGTAGTCAGAGAGCGCGCTAAGCCCGGATGGCCATACATCTTTACTTACCTGCCAATCCCCTAGCCCACTTCGATCATTTCTCCTTGAACCGAACCAACCATCATCAAGTACTACTCGCTCAACGCCAACTTGAGCAGCAACATCGACTAACGCTTTTACCCGCTCCTCGTTATGTTCAAAGTAGATTGCTTCCCACATATTTAAAGTAACTGGACGCGCCTTTTTCGGGTGATGGGTACGTGAACGGAGATGTCTATGAAATACCTTAGCTACACCATCTAGCCCCTGATTTGAATAACAGGCAATTAGTTCTGGGGATGTGTAACTCTCATTTCGTTCCAAAATCATTTCGCCAGGAGCAAGTACCTCACTCGCGCCAATTGACTTAACTCCCTCATAATTCTTCTCAATGTAATACCGGGTGTCCCCGCTCCATGCCAAAGCGACCGACCAAGCTTCTCCAGATCCAAAATTCGTCTCATGCGTGAGCGCAATCTCACCAATCGTAAAGTTATGACCACTTCTTCCTTCATTAGATTCACGGACCCAGCGCCCAATATCTATTGATTTGCGTTGCGGGGTCCGTTCTTTCGACCAGCGACCAACAAAATCTAAGCTTTCTACCGCTTTATCACTTAGAGGAAGCCAATAAGCGAGTTCATTTAGCGTGTATCGCTCTCCTAGATTTGTAAGTTGATAACCAATTCTTGCCGCACCATATTGATCGAGTCTTAGCGATATCGATAACTGCAAACTTGCTGAGTCATCTTTTAGAGTTGCCGTAAACGACTCTTTGCTCGATTTCAATTCCTTAACTTCAAATTTTGTAGACCAGGATTTTCCGTCACGATGTCCTGCAATTGTTGGATAACCCAACCAACCGCGTGAGTGCTCGCGCATAACTCCGGGAGTGGCTATCTCGTCAAAATCACTATTTGGAATCGAACGCGCAAATGAGATCTTTGATGGGTCGCCGTGAACGCTCTTTCCCCAATAACGAATTGCGAGTGCGCCATCGATTACCTCGAGATAGATATCAACCCCGCCATTAGATAAGTGCGCATGAGATGACATGCCGGTAGAGTAATGGTCATCATGTCGGGCAAGAAACTAGGCGCAGGGGTTGTAAGAACCGACCGTCTGTTAATGGATGGCCGAACGATTCGCTATTACGACACCCAAGGTCAAGAACGTAATGCAGTAGATCAGCGCGAACCCGAGACACAACCAAAAATCGGAGAGATGCGACTTGATCCACTTAATAATGAATGGGTTGTTATGGCCGCTCACCGCCAAACCCGAATTTTCTTACCGCCTAAAGAGTTAAATCCGCTCGCCCCAAGTCGCCCCGGATTCCTAACTGAGATTCCTGAAAGTGATTATGAAGTTGTGGTCTTTGATAATCGCTCACCCTCACTTCGCGATACTGATGCACCCGAAAAGATCCCTTCCGAACTAACTCTTGAAACTCCGCCGGTTCCAGCTGCCGGCAAATGTGAAGTTGTCTGCTTTACCTCTAGTTACGATGCCTCTTTTAAAGATCTTTCCCCAAACCAAATCCGTACTGTTCTTGAAGCGTGGCGCGATCGCGTTGCAGAGTTATCCAAGGTGGATTACATCGAGCATATTGCGCCCTTTGAAAATCGTGGCGAAGAAGTTGGCGTAACTCTTGCCCATCCTCACGGCCAGATCTACGCCTATCCAAATATTCCGGTTAAGACCGCACAGATGCTGGCGGTAGCAACTGCACATAAAAAGCGCACCGGGCGCGTACTTCTAGATGACGTCGTAGCGCGGGAGTTAAGCGACAAGGTGCGAATCGTTGCTGAAAATAAAGAGTGGGTCGCCTATGTTCCTTATGCCGCTAGGTATCCATTTGAGATTCATGTCGCACCAAAGCGCTCTGTAACCGATCTCGCCGAGCTTGACGAACAGGCCTGTGAAGCCTTTCCAACTATTGCCAAGGAAGTATTACAGAGACTCGATGGTGTCTTTGATATGAAGATGGCTTACATCGCGGCTTGGCACCAAGCACCAGTTCGAGTTGGGCGAGATGTAATGCGCCTACATTGGCAGATCACAAGTGTGCGCCGAGCACCCGGCAAACTTAAGTATCTAGCTGGCTCAGAATCAGCATTTGGTGCATTCATGATGGATGTCTGGCCGGAGCAATCCGCCCAACAACTTCGTGATGTTCGGATCTAAGTTGCAATAGAAAATGTCACTCCGCAATGCATTTAGCGAACTCTTTGGACTTGTTCCCGATTTAGTAACCGCCGCTCCCGGGCGAGTTAATCTCATCGGTGAGCATGTCGATTACAACGATGGTTTTGTCCTTCCGTTTGCAATAGATGCTCGTACTTATTGCGCCCTTAGAGTTCGTGAGGATTCTCGGGTTCGAATCGCCTCGAAACAAGCTGGTGGGGAAATCTACGAGACTGAACTCGCTGAATTAAAGCCACTAACTGGCCCAAATTGGGCGCGCTATATCCTCGGCGTCATCTGGGCTCTTGAAGTTAAAAACGGAGTTGAAATACTCATTGATAGCGAAGTTCCCTCGGGGGCTGGCCTTTCTTCATCTGCTGCGCTCGAATGCTCCGTTGCCATTGCTTTAAATGAAATCTTTACGCTAAATAAATCTCTTCCGCAGCTTGCTCGATTAACGCAGCGCGCCGAGAACGAGTATGTCGGAGTTCCCTGCGGAATTATGGATCAATCCATCTCTTTGATGGGCAAGAGCGGTCACGCACTTCTCCTTGATTGTCGAGATCTCTCAACTCGCCAAATCAGAGTTGACTTTGCAAACCTTGGTTTGAAACTACTAATTATTGATACCAGGGCTCATCACGCACTCGTAGATGGCGGTTATGCCGAACGACGCAGCCAATGTGAAGCGGTAGCTCAAACACTTGGGGTTAAGGCGCTTCGTGATGTAACGATTGGTGAGTTAGAAATTGCACGTATGAAGTTGCCCGAAGTTAATTTCAAGCGAGCACGGCATGTGGTGACCGAGATTGAACGAGTATCACTTGCTGTTAAGGCGCTAGAAGCCGATAGTTTCGAAGAGTTTGGCAAACTCCTCAACCAGTCACACATTTCCTTACGTGATGATTACAACGTCTCTTGCGCTGAGCTAGACCTCACAGTCGATGCCGCACTTAATTGCGGTGCGCTGGGATCACGGATGGTGGGCGGAGGTTTTGGTGGAAGCGCAATTGCTCTTATCCGAGAGGGCGATGCTGGAAGAGTTGCGTCAAATATTGAACGCGCATTTCAAAGCGCGGGTTTTACAACTCCAAGATTCTTCGATTCGCTACCGAGTGACGGAGCGCAGGTCCTAAATTAACTGACTGGGGTTACAGATATAACTTCAACTCCGCCAATCGCATTAAGAACATTAATCAGATCGGCTGGATCATTTCCGGGGAATGCAACAGTAATGTCATCGATGCCGCGTCCGCCTTCGGAAGAGAGAACGACTAAGCCTCGGATATCGCCACCGGCAAAACCGATTGCAGAAGCGACGGCGCCAAGAGAACCTGGGCGATCAGGAAGAGCTACGCGAATACGGACCATTGCCATAGAGGTGAGTCTAAATGAAAAGCTCCCCGACTTGGACTCGAACCAAGAACCTGCCGGTTAACAGCCGGCTGCTCTGCCGATTGAGCTATCGGGGATCGGCTTTTAAAAACTTCGGCAGACTCTACGACAAGCCTTCGCCGAACGCCAATTCCCGAAGCGAGCGACGTTTACTCTCCATCTCGACCAATCTGGCAAAAATCTCGCCATATTCCTTCTCGTTTTCAACTGGGTTGAGTCTTTGTAGCGAAGATTTAATTTCAGCAATCGAGCGTGAGAGCGCGACTTCATTTAGCCGAGCGGTGATGCTGGAAACATATTTATCTGTGATTGCACCCTCGGTTCGTACCGGCTCCACCAGCAATTCCGTGACAAATGAACGAAGTTCTTCCGATTCTATTTTCTCTATATCAATGGCCTCAAAATCCCTTTGGGTATCGATATAAGAACGCAATCTCTCATAAGCCGGATGAGAAAAAGCGTTTAGCTCAATCTCTCGCCAGTTTCGCGCCAGCGCCGGCATTTGAAGGCGTACCTTTAATACTTCACGTTCCAAAGCGAGACGCGGTTCATTCGGATCAGGTCGCCAATTACTAACAGGAGCATCTTCCACTTTCAGTGGCGAAGATTTTGTGGCAACTTTTTTAACTGCAGAGTTCACTACCTCTACATCCATACCAAGCCAACCAGCTAATGTGCGGACATACTCAGGCCTTAATGAAGCATCACGAATCTTTCCAATGAGTGGCGCCGTTGCATTTAATGCTGCAACTCGACCCTCAGGAATAGTTAAATCAAAATTCTTAAGTTGGGTGCGAATTGCAAATTCAAAGAGTGGGACTCTCCTTGCAATCAAATCTCGTACCGCGGCATCACCGCTCTTTTGACGAAGTTCGCAAGGATCAAGACCATTTGCCTCTACTGCTACAAAAGTCTGGGTGACAAATTTCTGATCATCATCAAATGCTCGAAGTGCAGCTTTCTGTCCAGCAGCATCACCATCAAAGGTAAAGATAACTTCGCCTCTAAACGAATCATCATCCATCAACAAACGTCTAAGGATTCGAATGTGGTCATCGCCAAATGCGGTCCCACAGGTAGCAACGGCCGTAGTGACACCGGCGAGGTGAGCTGCCATCACATCGGTATAGCCCTCTACAACTACGACCTGGCGCTGTTTTGCAATCTCTTTCTTAGCTCGATCTAACCCATAGAGAAGTTGACTCTTCTTATAGATGGGGGTTTCCGGAGTATTTAGATACTTCGGACCGTTATCTTCCTCATCACTTGCAAGTTTTCGGGCGCCAAAGCCAACAACATCTCCCGTTATGTCACGAATCGGCCAAATCAATCGATTTCTAAATCTATCTATCGGGCCTCTTTGGCCTTCCTTTGAGAGCCCCACAATTGTTAACTCTTCTAAAGTAAATCCCTCTGCACGTAGCGCCTTGGTCAAGCTATCCCACTCTTTTGGCGCGTAACCAACTTCAAAACTCTTTATTGCTTCTCCGTTGAAGCCGCGCTTTTCTAGAAAATCCCTGCCGATAATGGCATCTTGACTCTTAAGTTGCTCTTGAAAGAATTTGGCTGCAGAAGCATTTGCGGCAACTAAACGAGAGCGCTTACCAGCAGGTTGCGCGGAAGCACTTCCAGCTTCATAGCTAAGTTGATATCCAATTCGATCAGCTAACTTCTCTACCGTCTCAGTAAAGGTTAAATGATCAATCTTCATTACAAATGCGATTACATCCCCACCGGTCTGACAGCCAAAACAGTGGAAGAAGCCTTTGCTTGGGGTTACATGAAATGAAGGCGTCTTCTCATCATGAAATGGGCATAAGCCTTTTCGTTGTCCCCCACCTGCATTCTTAAGTTGAACATACTCGCCCACAACTTCATCGATGGGCGAGCGATCGCGCACGTGAGCCACATCTACATCTCGTATGCGACCTGACATATTGGAATCCTAGGCCTCTAGGTAATTGGTCTCTAGGTTCTTGCCAGTAAGTTCACGGTGTAGCGCATAGGCACCTGGGTCAGTTAAGGATGCGACCTGGTCAATGACTACACGTAATTTCTCACTTTCGGTACTTGCTCGATACCACTCTTGCAAGAAGAAACTCTCTAGCGATTCAGGCGCGCGCTGCCTTACTGCGGCCACTAATTCGGCCAACAACTCTCGCTGTCGCAGGTACAACTCTTGGGACTTCTCAGCCAGGATGATGTAGTAACCGGGCATCGCTTTAAGCATCGCAACTTCAACGCGTTGTGCGCGTGGGACTAAGAGGTCGGCCGCGTATCTGGTGAGGTTGCCATCGCCAAAGTGAGCGCGCGTTTCACGCTCGGCTGCAAGTGCAAATCGACCTATTAATTGGCTAGTTAGATCCTTTAGTTGCGCCAGTTGTCTATGGCTTCGGTCAAATTCCTTTGGCCAACATGAAAGCGTTCGTAGAGATTTAAGTGCAGCGCGCGCCTCACTCTCAGTCAAATCAGATAAATACTCAGACTTTGCAACTCTATATAAATTAGGAAGGTCACTCTCTAGCGATTCGAGTTTCAAGTGCCCGGTTACTAACGCATCTTCTAGATCATGAACTGAATATGCAACATCATCAGACCAATCCATAATTTGAGCTTCCATCGAAGCCCGCTTGAAAGGTGAACCTTCTCGGACCCAATTGAAAATCTCTTCATCATCACTATAAACACCAAACTTTTTTGAGTTCTCTCGCGAGCTCCAGGGATACTTTGTTGCAGCATCAAGTGATGCGCGGGTGAGATTTAATCCAACCGAAATTCCCTTTTCATCAACTGTCTTGGCTTCAATTCTTGTTAATAATCTAAAGCTCTGAGCATTTCCCTCAAAACCTCCGCAAGGTTCGGCTAACTTTGCAAGTGCATTCTCGCCGTTATGTCCAAAAGGCGGATGACCTAGATCATGAGCAAGGCAAGCGCCCTCCATTAAATCCGGATCTGCGCCAAGTGCTTCGCCTAACTCTCTTCCAACTTGGGCGCATTCAAGTGAGTGTGAAAGTCGTGTTCTAGGAAAGTCACTTGCCCAAGGGACTGCGACTTGAGTCTTTGCTGCCAATCTTCTTAGAGCAAAGGAATGAATGATTCGAGCTCGGTCGCGCGCGAATTCAGTACGGCCTTTTCGTTTCGCAGGTTCATCAAGAAAGCGCTCTCTATCGCTACCCGAATATCCTTCGTGCTCTTTCGCCTCTCGAAGCGCCATAGTTCGTAAGGCTACAGTTTCCACGCGACATGGTCGCTAATGTGAATTCCCCGTCGCCCTAAGGTGATGTAAGCGAGATAGGCACCAGTTTCCCGTAAAAGATAGCGAAAACCAGCCTTATCAAGGCTTGCAATCCCAGTTCTCACCGGCGAGCAAGTTGCATCAAAACCAAAGTCCCTTGCAATAGTTACTGAGCGAAAGCAGTGATAAGGATCTGTAACAATAATTATCGATTTGTATTCATCCTTATCAATATTCTTTGCGAGCGCTTCAATGCTCGTATAACTATCGCGGCCAATTTTAATTGCTGTTACTGATTTCCAACCCAACCCGTTTCGCGCTAGCCACTCGCGCGAAGTTCCCGCCTCGGTAAATCTATCTCCAGGGGCGCCCTCTCCTAATGTGAATACTTGATCTGCAAAATCTTTTTCATATATCCGCAAGACTTCCTTTAGCCTTGCTTCGAGGACTTGCCCAGGTTTGCCATCTAGTTGCGCTGCCCCCATAAGAACAATCGCATCAGCTTTTCTAATCGTTTCATTGTTGGCCGAATACCAGACTCGCGCAAGGGCAAAGGTGGGTATGGCTAAAGCGAGTACAAGGAGAAATGTTAGAAATTTGAAAAAGAAGCGAAAGAGAAACATCAGCCACCCGAGCCAGAATCGCGACCATCAACGCTCACCAGTTCTTCTGGATCATCGAGCCAGCCTTGTGGAAGCGATACCGAGCGACCATGCGAACGTCGACCCCTTGGAGCATCTCCAACTTCTTCCGGATATGGCTGATCGACTAATTGATCAAGTAGTCCTCTCAATTCTTTTAACGATCCAACCATTCCAAGTTTTGGTCGAATTTCCCCTTCAACTCTAAAACCTTTTAAGTACCAAGCCATATGTTTGCGCAGATCTCTACATGCCCGATCCTCGCTATCGAAGTAATTGACTAGAAGTTGGGCATGACGCCACATAACTTCACGGACTTCAAAGAGAGTCGGTAGTGGTCGCTCGCTTTCGCCATTAAAGACTCGAACCAAATCAGCAAATAACCATGGTCTTCCAAGACAACCACGGCCTACAACAACCCCTGCGCAATTCGTCTCGCGCATCATTCGCAACCCATCATTTCCTGACCAAATATCGCCATTTCCAAGGACTGGAACGCCCGTAGGGGCGAGATGCTCTACCAAATTTGAGATCTTGCTCCAATCGGCTTTTCCTTCATAAAACTGTTCTGCGGTTCGTGCATGAAGTGCAACCCAAGCAACTCCTAAATTTGCTGCAATCATCGCTGCATCGAAATAAGTCTCGTGAGCGCTATCAATTCCAACTCGCATCTTCACTGTTACCGGAATCTTGTATTTCGCTGCACCATCAACTGCAGCCCTAACTAATTCTGCGAACAGCCTTCTCTTGTAAGGAAGTGCCGCTCCTCCCCCTTTGCGAGTTACTTTTGGAACGGGACAACCAAAATTCAAATCAATGTGCTCTGCAAGATCTTCTTTGCCAATCATCTCAACAGCTCGGGCAAGATCATTTGGCTGCGTTGCGTAGAGCTGAACGGATCTTGGGCTCTCGCCCTCGCCTGGAATAATCATTCGAAGCGTTTCTTCATTTCTTTCAACAAGTGCTCTAGCGGTGACCATCTCAGAGACAAAGAGTCCAGCCCCTTGCTCTCTACATAGAAGCCGGAAGGCGGCGTTGGTGATACCGGCCATCGGTGCAAGTACGACCGGAGTAGTTAGGTCCAGCCCACCATCTCGAATCGGCAGATGTAGCGGTTTAGTTTTTAACAACCCAATAGCCGTGGCGCTAGCCATGCTTCAACCTGGTCTATAGAAATTCGTTCTTGTTTCATCGAATCACGCTCTCTTATCGTGACTGCTTGATCGTTTAATGAATCAAAGTCAACGGTGATACAAAACGGAGTTCCCACTTCATCTTGTCTGCGATAGCGCCGTCCGATAGCTCCAGCATCATCAAAATCAACGCTCCAGATCTTACGTAACTTTGTGGCCAAGTCGCGCGCCTTTGGTGAGAGATCTGCATTTCTCGAAAGTGGCAAGACCGCAATCTTGATTGGGGCAAGGCGATGATCAAGACGGAGCACAGTGCGCTTCTCCATCTCCCCCTTCGAATTTGGAGCCTCATCCTCGGTATAGGCATCCATCAAGAAGGTCAGAGTGCAGCGATCTACGCCGGCCGCAGGCTCAATTACGTAGGGGAACCAGCGCTCATTGGCCTCTTGATCAAACCAGGTTAGATCCTTGCCCGATTTCTCGGAGTGAGCCTTCAAATCAAAATCAGTCCGGTTAGCAATACCTTCCAACTCGCCCCATTCAGTTCCAGTAAATTCAAACTTATATTCAATATCGACTGTGCGCTTTGAATAATGCGACAACTTCTCTTTTGGATGTTCAAAGAGACGCAAACGATCGGGATTAATTCCTAGGTTCTTATACCAAGCAAGTCTCGTATCAATCCATGTTTGATGCCATTCTTCATCGGTTCCTGGGACTACAAAGAACTCCATCTCCATCTGCTCAAACTCACGCGTCCTAAAGATGAAATTGCCAGGAGTAATTTCATTTCTAAAAGATTTACCAATCTGACCAATACCAAAAGGTGGTTTCTTTCGAGCAGTAGTTGCAACATTTTGAAAATTAATAAAAATTCCTTGCGCAGTTTCTGGACGCATGTAAGCAAGGCCAGACTCATCTTCAACAGGTCCAAGATAAGTTTTTAATAGCCCTGAGAATTGGCGTGGCGCTGTGAACTTTCCCTTATTGCCACAGTTCGGGCAATTCACTTCTTCCAGGCTTGCCGGCTTGCGATTATGTTTCGCTTCAAATGCTTCCTCTAAGTGATCGGCGCGAAATCTCTTATGGCAAGAGGTGCACTCAGTTAATGGATCAGTAAAGGTTTCGACGTGACCGGATGCTTCCCAAACTTCACGCGCCAGAATCACACAGGAGTCGAGACCCACAACATCTTCTCGCTCCATCACCATTGATTTCCACCATTGGCGTTTGACATTGTTTTTTAGTTCTACTCCGAGTGGGCCGTAATCCCAAGAGGCGCGAAGACCGCCATAAATTTCAGATGAGGGATAAACAAATCCGCGTCGCTTTGCGAGGCTAACAATTGTGTCGAGTCGATCTTGGGCCATTTACTTTTCCACCTGGCGTTCTCCATCCGGCTGGCTGTCGGCGGTGCGCACCGTTCGCAGCTCTTTGAGCTGGGCGCAGGGGTAAATTTTAGATTGAGACACGCTCAAAACCACCCTCCCTAAGAAAATGAAAATCATTCTCATTTGTGCTACGGTCCTGCCATGGATACAGCCATTATCCTCTCCGCAATCACCGCCGTAGCCACCGCACTTGAAAAGTGGGCGAAAGCTATGGCCGAGGAGCATGGCTACCGAGAAGTTGGACATCTCGCAGAAGTCTTTGGAATCTGTCCAAGCTGCTAACCATGGGTGACATTCGCGGACTTCCAACCCCAATCTGCCCTTTCTGCCACTCAGATTTGATAACTATTACAGTGAAATTTGATCCAGATTCATACGAGATATCGATGTATCTTCTTGATAACGCAACTTGCTCCGAATGCGGCGCGCTTTTGACCGCGCCTACTCCGGAAGATTTACCTGCGGCCTAGCGCCCTTCAAGACCTCTAAATTCTCTTTTGTATCTGGAATTACCCAGCGCTTGAACCCAGGTCCATTAAATTCAAGAATCAATACGGGCTTTCGTTTGTAAACCACGCAGAAATCTCTACCGCGTCTATGCCACATAGTTCCAAGCATTATTAGAAATGGGAAGCCAGTACCAGGGGCACGGATTCCACGGAGCACCTCGACGGTCCAGGGATTTTGATGTCTAGTTACTGACTGCAAACTTGAGATTCTTGCCTTGGGATCGCGGCTAAACGCGCCAACATTCTCAAGCCAGTTCATATCATAGCGAAGAAAGTCGCCTTCAAGTTTTAACATCAATCAAAAATTGGGCCGACGTTGCGAGAACGTTTGATCTCAAAGAATCCCTCATAGCTGGCAACACCAATTACTCCATCCCAAAGCTTTCCAGCTTCCTCACCCTTTGGTGCAGGTGAGATAACGGGACCGAAAAATGCGATATCGCCCACCGAGATAATCGGCGTTCCTACATCATTTCCAACCATCTTTAAGCCGCTTTCATGACTTTCAATAATTACAGCATCAAGTGATTCATCGTTCATTGAACTTGATAAATCAGGGGAAAGTCCAACTTCGGCTAAAGCCTCTTTAAATAGCGCTTCACCAACCTCCATCTTCTTTAGATGGATTCGCGAGCTAATTGCGGTGTAGAGCGGGAGAGTTATAGAGGTGCCCTTTACCTTTTGGGCGGCCGCGATAACGCGAGTGCAAGACCAAGAGCGGATTAACTTCTCTTTATACTCAGCAGAAACATCTTTATCGCGATTTAAGTGAGCCAGCGAGAAGAGGTTCCACTCAATTTCAACATCACGCACCTTCTCTACTTCCAAGATCCAGCGCGATGTCATCCACGCCCAGGGACATAAAGGATCAAACCAGAAACCAGCCTTCTGCTTAGCCATGATTAAGCCTTTCCAAAGCGTCGTTCGCGCTCAGCGTAGATTTCAATTGCTTTCCAGAGCGTCTCTCTCGTCACGTCTGGCCACAATACATCTAGAAATACCATCTCTGCATATGCAGATTGCCAGATCAAGAAGTTAGAAGTTCGTTGCTCACCAGAGGAGCGAAGAAAGAGATCTACATCGCTCATCTTCGGTTCATCTAAATACTTTGCAAAGACTTTCTCGTTAATCGCATCAGGCTTGATTTTCTTGCGTACTGCATCGCGAGCGATTTGCGCGGCAGCATCGGCGATTTCGGCTCGTCCGCCATAGTTGACGCACATATTCAATGTAAGGACCTTGTTCTTCTTAGTCATCTCTTCGGCAATTTCTAACTCTTGCATGACAGATTTCCAGAGCTTCTGTGGCCGGCCGACCCAGCGGACTCGTACTCCCATTTCATTCATCTCATCGCGCCGTCTTCTAATCACATCACGGTTAAAACCCATCAAGAATTTCACTTCATCTGGTGAGCGCCGCCAATTCTCGGTGGAGAATGCATAAGCAGATAACTCCTTTACGCCAACTTCAATTGCGCCTTGGACAACATCAAATAGAGCCTTCTCCCCTGCTTCATGCCCTTTTGTTCTAGGCAGACCGCGCTTCTTTGCCCAGCGACCATTTCCATCCATAACCAATGCAACGTGATGCGGAACTCGATCCTTGGAAATATTGGGCGGTTTCACTTTGCAGTTCGCTCCACCATAGGAAGACTTCTAAGTTCACGCTCAAGATGCCATTGCAGATATGCAGCGACTAAGCCGGAGGCCTCTCGTCGATGTTTCGGTTCGCTTGCATCAGCGCTCTCCCAATCTCCGGTCAGTAAATCAGACATTAATTGCAAAGTTTCTTGTGAAGGGGTTGCAGATGCAGATGGTCGACACTCGACACATACCGAGCCACCGCCCACTAATGAGAAATATTTATGTGGCCCAGGAGCTTGGCAATTTGAACAAATCGTCATTGAGGGTGCGTAGCCCGCAATGGAGAGTGAACGTAAAAGGTAGGCATCAAGAACAAGGGATGGCTCATGGGATTCATAAGCGAGGGCTTTTAGCGCACCGATAAGAAGTAGAAATTGTTGGAGCGCCGGCTCACCCTCATTATTTGTAAAACGCTCTGCTGCTTCAAGAATTGCGGAGGCTATTGTCCACTTTTGATAATCGGCAGCGAGCGCATCACCGAAGTTCTCCAAGCTTTCTACCTGGGTTACTACATCGAAAGTTTTTCCCACATAAAGCTGGATATCGACCAAGCTCCCCGGTTCAAGGCGAGCGCCAAATTTCGATTTTGTCCGGCGCACACCTTTTGCGACCGCTCGAACGCGACCATGTTCTCTTGTAAATAGCGTGATGATGCGATCCGCCTCCCCCAATTTCTGGGTACGGATAACAACCGCCTCGTCCCGATACAACGCCACGGGTCAAAGGTAGTGATTACTACTGTCGAAGTGCGCGATTGACCGCTGAAATCACCGCTTTTAGTGAAGCAGTTGTCGTTGATGGGTCGATTCCCACACCCCAATAAGTTCCACCATCAACAGTGCACTCTAAATATGCAGCAGCGTTGGCATCGCCACCAGCGCTCATCGCGTGTTCGTAATAATCCGCAACTTGAACATTAACTCCTTGGGCTTGCATTACATGGCAGAACGCAGAGATCGGACCATTACCAGAACCCTTTAATGTAATTGGCTTTTGATTTTCCAATAAATCCACAATTAGCTCGACGCTCTTATTTGGAGAGGAAGTTTGGGTGAGACCTTCGAGTCGATACTTACCCCATGGATCATCTTCTGAGGGTAGGTATTCATCAACAAAGATTTTCCACATCTCATCTGGATATACCTCCCCGCCTTGTGAATCTGTTTTATTTTGAATCACCTTGCTAAATTCAATTTGGAGTCTTCGGGGCAGATCTAATTGGTGCTCCGTCTTCATTATGTATGCAACTCCACCTTTTCCAGATTGCGAGTTGACTCGAATAACTGCTTCGTATGAGCGACCAATATCTTTTGGATCAATCGGTAGATATGGAACGGCCCAGGTGAAATCATCTACTGCTTTTCCGGCTGCTGCCGCATCCTTGGCGAGATGATCAAAGCCCTTCTTGATCGCATCTTGATGTGAGCCGCTAAATGCAGTGAAAACAAGATCGCCTCCATATGGATGGCGTTCTGGGACTCGCAGTTGATTGCAATACTCAACGGTTCTTCGAATCTCAGGGATATCCTTAAATTCAATCATCGGATCTATTCCATGGTTCAATAGATTCAAGCCCAGCGTCACTAAGCAGACATTTCCAGTCCGTTCACCATTTCCAAATAACGTTCCCTCAATCCGATCTGCGCCGGCAAGATATCCAAGTTCAGCAGCTGCTACTCCGGTGCCGCGATCGTTATGTGGGTGAAGGCTCAACACAATGCTCTCGCGATACTTAAGGTTTCGATGCATCCACTCGATTGAATCGGCATAGACATTAGGTGTAGCCATCTCCACGGTTGCAGGAAGATTGATGATCGTCTTCCAATCAGGAGTTGGCTGCCAGACATCGTTTACCGCGTTACAAACTTCGAGTGCAAAATCTAGTTCGGTGCCGGTGTAGGACTCTGGGGAGTACTCAAAATAGACCTTTGTATCCGGAACAGTATTTACCAACTTCTTACAGATCTTTGCACCCTCGACAGCGATGGCCTTGATTCCCTCTTTATCCATAGAGAAGACCACTCGACGTTGCAAAGTTGAGGTCGAGTTATATAGATGCACGATTGCTTGCTTAGCACCCTTAATAGCTTCAAAGGTACGTTCAATAAGTTGTTCCCGCGCCTGGGTCAAAACTTGAATGATTACATCATCAGGAATCAACTTCTCATCAATAATCTTTCTTACGAAATCAAAGTCAGTTTGGGATGCGCTGGGAAAACCGACTTCGATTTCTTTATAACCCATCTCAACTAATAGTTTGAACATCGCCAACTTACGTGGCACATCCATCGGGTCAATCAGGGCTTGATTGCCATCTCTTAGATCAACCGAGCACCACTTAGGCGCTCTGCTCATCTTCTTTGCGGGCCAGGTTCGGTCCGGTAAATCAATTGGGACAAATGATGAATAACGATGCTTAGGCATCGAGGATGAAACTTGTTTCGGGAAACTCACTTTTAAATTCTCCTTCGCTCGGATTTGGTTTGTGCCGGTGGCGACTAACCCCGCAGCGAGGAGACCGGACTAGTAGGCCTCGCCGCGGCAGCGAAGAAGGAGCGCACCCAGAAGCAGCACGAGAGTTGAGTTTTCGCTGCGCAACATGAGTGAAAGGTTAGCCCGGCCTTAAAGGACTGGCAAATACCGATCTAGTTCGTATGCGGTGACCTGGCGGCGATAGTCCTCCCACTCGGCCCGCTTGTTACGGAGGAAGTATTCAAAGACATGCTCACCGAGAATCTCTCGGACTAACTCACTTTTTTCCATCGCAGATATCGCCTCATTTAAATCGCGTGGCAGCGCCGTATTTGAGCCCTTCTCCAACTTGTACCCACGCTCAATTCCGCGCAGCCCCGCCGCAATAGTTACTGCAAAAGCTAGGTATGGATTACATGCCGAATCTGGGGCGCGAAATTCAATACGTGTTGAATTCTCTTTCTTTGGCTTGTACATCGGTATGCGAATTAGAGCGTCACGATTCTCTTTACCCCAATTGATTCGAGCGGGCGCTTCTCCGCCACCATGAAGTCGTTTATAAGAATTAACCCACTGATTTGTGACCGCTACCAATTCAGGTGCATGTGTAATTACGCCGGCGATAAAGGATCTCGCTACATCAGAAAGTTGATCTTCGCGCCCTGCTTCATAGAAGGCATTCGCTTCACCCTTAAAGAGCGAGAAGTGGGTATGCATTCCAGAACCCGGAAACTCTGTGAAGGGTTTGGGCATAAATGATGCAAAGACACCTTGATCAAGTGCCACCTCTTTAATGATGTGGCGGAAAGTCATGATGTTATCTGCAGTGCTTAGCGCATCGGCATAACGAAGATCAATCTCTTGTTGGCCAGGTGCGCCTTCATGATGGCTAAATTCAACCGATACCCCAGTCGCTTCTAGCAGAGTAATTGCCTGGCGCCGAAAATCATGGCCAAGTGCTGCTGGGGTCTGATCAAAATAACCGCCGGAATCAATTGGGATTGGTTTTACTCCTGGGACTGGCGCCTCTTTAAAGAGGAAGAACTCAATTTCGGGGTGGGTGTAACAAGTGAAACCCAAATCAGCAGCTCGCTTTAAAACACGCTTTAGAACATTTCTTGGATCTGATGGCGAAGGTGTTCCATCTGGAAGGACGATGTCACAAAAAATTCGGGCAGCTCCCGGTTTTGCAGTTCGCCAAGGAAGTACTGAAAAAGTTGAAGGGTCTGGCTTTGCCAACATATCTGATTCAGTTCCGCGAGCGAAGCCTTCAATTGCTGAACCATCAAAACCAATTCCTTCTGCAAAAGCATTTTCAAGTTCAGGTGGGGCAATAGCAACAGATTTCAAATAGCCAAGGACATCTGTGAACCAGAGCCGTACAAACCTTATGTCGCGCTCTTCCAAGGTGCGAAGGACGAACTCTTCTTGTTTATTGAGCGCTGCACCGCTTGAGGAATCTTGGGGAACCATGGCAGAGATACTGCCCTAGCCTCGTTACGGCGATGTTAAATCGCGAAGAGCTCACCCTCATCCTGGTTAGTACGGGCCGGAATATCGCGCGTTACAACGCTATTAGCGCTAATTCTTGCGCCCTCGCCAACAGTGATTGGACCAAGAACTCGCGCGCCCGCTCCAATCACAACGGAATTTTGGATGGTGGGGTGGCGCTTTCCATGCATGAAGCGGGTCGAACCAAGAGTTACATCGTGATAGATCATCACATCATCGCCCACGATTGCGGTCTCGCCAATCACAACTCCCATGCCGTGATCGATAAAGAATCTTCTTCCGATCTTTGCGGCGGGATGGATCTCGATACCGGTCACAGTTCGAACCCAGTTCGCATAAAGTCGCGCCAAGAGTTTTAACCTAACTCGCCAAATGAAGTGTGCGATTCGGTAACCCCAGACCGCGTGGACGCCGGGATAGCTGAGCGCGACCTCTAGTCGACTGCGCGCTGACGGATCTCTCTGCAACGCGGTATCGAGATCTTCAATTATTCTTCTCATCACTTAAGCATCCATTAAATCTTTATAGAGAATTGTTGAGAGATAGCGCTCTCCAAACGAAGGAATGATTACAACTATGTTCTTGCCTTCGAATTCACTTCGCTTCGCAACTTGCGAGGCAGCCCAGAGCGCGGCTCCGGCTGAGATTCCAGCGAGAATTCCCTCTTCAGCCCCAGCGCGTCTTGCATACTTAACTGCATCATCAGCTTCGACATCTATCACTTCGTCATAGACGCTGCGATCTAAAATCGGAGGAACAAAGTTTGGGCCAATTCCTTGGATTGGATGTCCACCGGGTTTGCCACCGTTGAGTATTGGAGATGCTGCGGGTTCAACCGCGAAAATCTTTAACGATGGTTTGCGCGCCTTTAGAACCTGTCCGATACCGGTAATCGTTCCGCCAGTACCAATCCCAGCCACAATCGCATCAACGTTTCCATCGGTATCGCGCCAGATTTCCTCGGCGGTAGTCTTGCGATGAATCTCAGGGTTGGCTTCATTTTCAAATTGGCGCACCAAGACAGCGCCACTTGCCCCCAACTCTTCAGCTTTGGCAATCGCACCTTTCATGCCTTCTGCGGCTGGAGTTAAAACTAGCTCGGCGCCAAATGCTCGAAGTAAGGTCCGACGTTCTTTAGACATGGAATCTGGCATCGTGAGAATGGTCTTGTAGCCGCGCGCTGCTCCAACCATGGCAAGAGCAATTCCGGTATTCCCTGAAGTCGCCTCAACAATCGTGCCACCCGGCTTTAATTGCCCGCTCTTTTCAGCCGCATTAACCATCGCGATACCGATTCGATCTTTAACGGTGCTAGTTGGGTTATAGAACTCAAGCTTTGCTAGAACATTTGCCTTTGCCCCATCGGTAATTCGATTTATCTTCACCAGCGGGGTGTTTCCAAATACCTCTGTTATATCGTTGTAAATCTTCACTTTAATCTCCTAAAAATTGAATTTGGGCATGGGTAAAAACGGGAGGCGTATTGCGCGAATTAGCGCGGGATTACTTACAGCAGCCGCAAGAATTTGCGCGGCCAAAGTCGATTACGCGACGGCGAGTGAAGTGCCAATTCGGAATCGAAAACATGGTGCGAATTTTACTCAACTGAAGAAAATGCGCTAATCGCAAATGATTTGCACTAATTGCCCTCACGGAATGTGGATTCATTCCAACGAGATGTCATCGGTAGACGGCGATCCTTACCAAAGGCGATTGGCGTTACCTTCGGTCCAGGCGGGTATTGGCGCCGTTTATATTCGGCGCGGTCCACCAATCCAATAATCCGCTCAACAAGTGAGCGTTCAAATCCGGCTGCGATGATGGCGCTGGCATCTCCGCCCTTATCAACATAAAGCTCAAGGATTTGATCAAGTTGATCGTACGGAGGAATTGAATCGCTATCTTTCTGGCTCGGGCGAAGCTCGGCGCTCGGTTCTTTCTCAATTGAATTTACGGGAATAGGCGGAGTTGCTCCGGCTTTAGTTGCGCTCTCATTGCGCCACTTTGCTAATCGCCAGACATCAACTTTAAATACATCTTTGATCGGGGCGTATCCCCCGACCGCATCGCCATAAAGAGTCGAATAGCCAACGGCTAACTCAGATTTGTTTCCAGTCGCAAGAACTAGGTGCCCTTCTTGATTCGATAGCCCCATCAATAGCGAGCCCCTAACTCGGGCTTGGACATTCTCCTCAGCCAGACCCTTAAGCGTGGTCGCAGCTAGGAATCCTTGAACCACACTCTCAATTTCAATAGTCCGAAGTTGAATACCGAGGTTTTTTGCCAGCGCCTCGGCATCACTCTTTGAATGATCCGATGAGTACTTACTAGGAAGGCTTACTCCAAAAACTCGATCCTTGCCGAGCGCATCTACCGCGATGGTTGCAACCAGCGCCGAATCGATTCCTCCCGATAAGCCCAGAACTACTGATTTAAAGCCATTTTTTCCGACATAATCGCCGAGCCCTAAAACTAAAGCAGAATAAATCTCTTCGGTCTCAGCAAGCGGCGCAGCAATTTCTCTTTGGACTTGACCACTTGGCGCGCTCAATTTTTCCGAAATCACTAAATCAGGTTTTGCAGTTGAAGCTTCGACTTCGATATCGACAATAAGTAGGTCTTCTTTAAATTGTGGCGATCTCGCTAGAAGCTCTCCCGATTTTGCGACCACCATCGAATCGCCATCAAAGACGAGGTCATCTTGACCACCGAACATATTGGTGTAGACAAGGGGCGCTCCGATTTGGGTGGCCCGCTTTCTAACTAATTCAAGCCTTAAATCATCTTTTGATCGCTCATATGGGCTGCCATTTGGGACAAGAACAAGTCCTGGGTTTCGCGCGGCGAGTTCTTGCATCGGCCCCTCATCGCGCCAGATGTCTTCACAGATTGCAATACCGATATCAAGTCCATTAAAGCGAACTACCAACGTTCCCTCACCCGCAACGAAGTTTCGGAACTCATCAAAGACCCCATAATTTGGAAGATGGCGCTTTACATATTTTGCCTTGACCTCACCGCCATGAAGAAAGGCAACCGAATTAAGTGGTCGTCCATCATCATCGAGAAATCCAATTACAACTAAAACATCCCCAAGGCCCAATGTAGAAAGCGTCTTTGCAAGTTCCTTAACCGCCTTCGTTGAGGCCGCCCGAAAGGCAGGGCGAAGGGCTAAGTCTTCGACTGGATAGCCAGTCACAACCATCTCTGGAAAGAGGACGACCTGGGCGCCTTTTGCTTTCGCGCCTTTAACTGAATTGATAACCAAATTGATATTGCCCTTGATATCTCCAACTACAGGGTTTACCTGCGCGCAAGCGAGGCGAATTGTTCCGCTCTCTTGCGACCTGGGCATGGTTCAAGAGTACCTATAGACTTAATTCGAAGATCCCGGGGACCGTTATCGGCCTCGAGGAAAGGAAAAGATGAAGCGATTCACTATCGCAGACCTTGCTGCCTGGAAAAAGGCGGGCAAGCGCTTTGCCATGCTCACCTCTTATGACAGCGTTACAGCCTCGGTTTTTGATGGGGCGGGCGTGCCTGTTCTATTGGTTGGCGATAGCGCCGGAAACAACTTCCTCGGAGAAGAGAACACCATCCCGGTAACTCTCGATGAGATGGTCTCCTTAGCGCGGTCTGTAGTTAATGGCTCAAAGCAGGCTCTTGTAGTTGCTGACTTTCCCTTTGGATCCTATGAAATTAGTGAAGCCCAAGCCCTCGAAACTGGAATTAGATTTTTAAAGGAAGCGAAAGTCCAGGCAGTGAAATTAGAAGGTGGCGTTCGTGTAGTCGAACAAGTTCGAGCGCTCGTTAAATATGGAATCCCGGTGATGGGCCATCTCGGCATGACCCCACAATCAGTAAATGCCTTTAGTGGCTTTAAAGTCCAAGGGCGAAATGAAAAGGGCGATGCAATTCTTGAAGATGCCAAAGCACTTGAGGCGGCCGGATGCTTCGCGGTCGTTCTCGAACTCGTGCCGGCTGAATTAGCAGAGCGGATCACTAAGGAACTTTCGATTCCAACTATTGGCATTGGAGCCGGTGCGAATTGCGATGCCCAGGTTCTTGTCTGGACCGACTTGATGGGTCTAACCCCTAACCCGCCGAAATTTGCTCGGGCCTATCGCGACCTAAGAAGTGAGATTTCAGGTGGCGTAAAGGAATGGCTACATGATGTTGAATCTGGACGATTCCCAAGTGAGGCCGAGAGCTTTCACTAACTAGACTCTCAACTATGCGAAATCTGGCAATTGATCTAACGCCGCTTCGCAAGTATCGAGATTTCCGCTTCATCTTCACCGCCGGGCTCTTCTCTTATTTCGGTTCGATGATCACCTTTGTGGCACTGCCCTTTCAAATCAAGGAGTTGACCGGCTCGTATTGGATGGTCGGTCTCATCGGAGTAGTCGAGATAATCCCGCTAATTATCTTTGGACTTTATGGCGGGGTTCTTGCCGATCACGTAGACCGTAAGAAGATGATCTGGGTGACTGAATTTGGGACTTTGATTGCCACCTTTATCCTCTTTTTAAATGCCCTCAGGGATAAGCCCAGCGTAATCTTGATCTTTGTAATCGCAGCGATTTTCGCTGCTTTAAGCGGGCTAAAGCGACCTAGCCAAGATGCAATTTTGCCCAGGCTCGTGAACCATGCCGACCTTCCCAGTGCGAGCGCTCTGATGAGTCTGCGCTGGCAATTTGGTGGAATCGTGGGACCTGCCGTTGGCGGGTTATTAGTTGCAAGTTACGGCGCTTCCACCGGCTACCTTGTTGATTGCCTGACTTTCGTAATCTCACTTGCCTTGTTGGCAAGAATCAAAAGCGTCCCACCTTTAACTACTCGGACCGCACCTTCGCTGCAGAGCTTGATGGAGGGACTTCGCTACGCCTTTGGACGTAAGGACTTACTTGGAACTTACGTCGTTGACCTTGCCGCCATGTTCCTTGCGATGCCAATGGCGCTCTTCCCTTTTTGGGCGGATGCAATTGGTGCTCCATGGGCGCTTGGACTCTTCTACTCTTCAATCACCACCGGCGCTGTGATCGTTACCTTGTCGAGTGGTTGGATGCGTAACTACCCCCACCATGGAAAAGCCGTTGTTTTCGGGGCTTTTGGCTGGGGTGTGGCGATTGTGGTCGCTGGAACAACCGATTCACTTTTCGTAGTAATTACCTGCTTAGTAATTGCGGGAGCATTCGATCAAGTCAGCGCCCTCTTTAGAGGATTTATCTGGAACCAATCCATACCCGATGAGTTGAGGGGAAGGTTGGCTGGAATTGAGATGCTCTCCTATCTTCTCGGTCCTCTAGGGGGCCAAGCCCGGGCTGGTGGAATGGCTGCTATGACATCGCTTCGAACTTCCATAGTTGGCGGCGGGTTACTCTGTATTGGCTTTGTTTTTGCTATCGCATCGCTAATGCCGCAATTTCGTAACTACGATGTCAGAACTAATGAATTCGCAGTCAAAGAGGCAGAAATCCGCAAAAAACGCGAAAAATCTTAAAAAATCTTTTTTCGCTACTCAAGTTAACTTGCGAGTAACTTAGAGCAAGAATTTCGGTAACTTATTGAAAAAGCAGTTTTTTATGCGTAAAAATGGCGTCTTTTGAGATGTTAACAATTCAAAAAAGTTAATAAATGAGTAATTTTTTCCGCGACACGCAGGCCTAACATTTGTATGAAAATAGTGGAAAGTTATTGAAATAAGTGTCACGATTTGCCTCGAAGCGGTTCGGTGACGGATCGAACCATTCTGAAAGGAACACTACGTGGCTGCAAAGCGTCGTAAGAAAGCTGCAAAGGCAGCACCAAAGCGTCGTCGTAAGAAGGCTGCTGCAAAGGCTGCCCCAAAGCGTCGTCGTCGTAAGAAGGCTGCTGCAAAGGCTGCCCCAAAGCGTCGTCGTCGTAAGAAGGCTGCTGCAAAGGCTGCCCCAAAGCGTCGTCGTCGTAAGAAGGCTGCTAAGTAATATAGCGCCAGAATTACAGAAAAAGCCCGGCTGCATATGCGCCGGGCTTTTCTCTTTAGTTTAAGACCCTAATCGCGCTCTTCAATAAACTGGATTCGAAGTTCATCTGTGAGATGAGCAAAGGTCGAGGTGAGGCTCTCCTGCTCCTTGGCCGAGAGTTGATCTATAAAGCGCTTGCGCACACTTGAAACATGATCTGGCGCTGCAGCCACAATCGCCCGCCGGCCCTTCTCAGTCATCACCGCCCAATTACCACGGCGGTCTTCGGCACACTCTTCTCGCTTAATCCAACCTGCTTTCTCCATCACCTTCATTCGGTGAGAGAGGCGAGATTTTGAGAGCATCGCAACCTCTGCAAGTTCGCTCATTCTCATGCGGCGGCCCGGGGCCTCTGAGAGCTGGGCCATGACTTCATAATCTGCCATCGAAAGATTATGTCCCACCAAATCTATTTCTAACGCTTCCAACAATCTGCGCGATGCGATTATGTATGAGCGCCAGGCCTTCATCTCGCGGCTGTTTAACCAGCGAGTTTGGCTCTTTTTTGCAGGCATAAGTGAAGGGTACGCGAAAAATGAAATAGTTGAAAGTTGAACCAATTTCACCGCGGAGTCAGCACTTTCTACTAACCTTTGCCAACAAGAGTTAAGGAGCATCGATGAGTTTTGATGGCACGCCAACTTCGCCTTCCGAGGAATTTGTAGAGAAGCGCCCAAAGCTCTGGCGCTGGATACTTGGGACTTTTCTTATTCTGATTAGTTGGCTGGTCGCAGGAAACGCCCTGACAATTCTTGCCGCCTCCCTCTTTAATCTGGACTTAGCTGCCCTCGCCGGCACCGATAAAGAGAGCCTCGCCATTGTCCGCAGCTACGCCCCGTGGCAGGCCGCCAGCGCCGTTCTAATCTCGTTTCTACCTCTGCTAGTTGCCCCCGTCTTGCTCCATCGCTATCTGCTTAAAGGAAAAGTAAAAGAGCTCTTTACTCGCTCAACCCGAAGCTTTAGAAGTGAGGTTCAAATTGGCGCGCTTGTAATGACCGCGCTGCTTCTAGCCACAGGAATCCCCGACTTCATCTTCAACAATTCGGACTATGAGTGGTCCTTTGACCTCTCAAAATTCTTGCCCTACTTACTTGTTGCCCTTCTACTTATACCGATGCAGACCACCGCAGAAGAAGTCTTCTACCGGGGTTGGATTCAGCAACGGCTTGAAAAGTCCGGCCGATCGATCTGGCTGGTTTCAACAATTGGCGGGCTCCTATTTGCTCTTCCCCACCTCGCAAACCCAGAGGTGAGCGGCTCCTTAATCCTTCCCGTAATTGGATACGGCTCAACCGGATTCATGTTGACCTGGGTAACTATGCGAGATAAGTCGATGGGACTTGCAGTAGGCGCTCATGCAGCAAATAACATCGTTGCTGGACTCTTGGTTTCTAGCGCCGATTCAGCCCTGCCTTCAGCGAGCCTCTATCTCACCCCCGAAGTTAGTTGGGGACCAGCTGCTAGCGTCTCGGTCTTATTGATTCCACTCTTTATTTGGCTCACCGGAAAGTTGAACGCTAAAGTCGCGGAATGAGCGAAAAAAGCGGCATTTTTAAAGGTAATTTCAAGGCAACGGTTCGTCCTCAAGATGATCTATATCGCTATGTAAATGGCGCTTGGCTGGAGAAAGCCGAGATCCCATCCGATCGGGCTGCCGATGGCGCCTTCTATCAATTGCGAGATGACTCTGAAAAAAGCGTTCGGGCCATCATCGAAGAGCTCGCCAGCAATGGCGGCGCAAGTGAAAACGCGAGAAAAATCGCCGCTCTTTACAACGACTTCATGGATGAAACCAAGGTTGAGGAACTGGGCGTCTCACCAATTGCCAAGGAGATAGAGCGAGCCCAATCCATTTCCAACTTAGATGAATTCACTAAAGCCCTCGGTGAATTTGAAGGCCGTGGTCTCGGTGGATTTTTCAACGGTTGGGTAACCGCAGATGCCTCTGATCCAAATACAAACATTGGCTACATTTATCAAGGCGGATTGAGTCTTCCGGATGAGGCTTATTACCGGGAAGAGCAGCATTCGAAAGTCAGAACCGAATTAATCTCTCATATCGAGCGGATGTTTAGCCATGCTGGAATCAAAGATGCCCCAGCTCATGCCCGTCGGGTTATGGAGTTAGAGAGTGAGATTGCTTCACATCATTGGGACACGGTAAGAAGCCGTGATGCCGTTCTTACCTTTAACAAGAAGAGCTTTGCTGAGATTCAAACCTTGATTGGCCAATTCAATTGGCGGCTCTGGGCCGAGAACGCTGGGGTGCCGATGGTGGCTCTTGAGAGCGTTGTTATTGCCCAACCCGACTTCATCGAGAACCTTGGCAAGATGCTAACTCGCTTCGAAGTTGAGAAGTGGCGCTCTTGGTTGACCTGGCACTTACTCTCAAGTGCCGCTCCATACTTAAGTAGCAAATTTGTAAATGAAAACTTCGCCTTTTATGGCACGACCTTGACTGGAATCCCAGTTCTTAAAGAGCGTTGGAAGCGCGGAGTCGCTCTAGTTGAAGGAGCCCTCGGAGAAGCAGTTGGCCAGTTCTATGTAGAACGTCACTTCCCTCCCGCGGCAAAGGCCCGGATGAGTGAGCTGGTCGCAAATCTCATTGAGGCATATCGCGTGAGCATTAATGAACTTACCTGGATGGGTGATGAGACAAAGAAGAAAGCGCTTGAGAAGTTATCAAAGTTCACGCCCAAGATTGGTTATCCCGATAAGTGGCGTGACTATTCAAAACTAGAGATCAAACGCGGCGATCTAATTGGAAACTTAGCTCGCATCTCAAAGTTCCGCAGCGATTATGAGTACAACAAAGTTGGCAAGCAAGTAGATAAATCTGAGTGGTTAATGACGCCACAGACGGTTAATGCTTATTACCACCCCTTGCTAAATGAGATTGTTTTCCCGGCCGCAATCTTGCAACCACCATTCTTTGATCTAGGCGCAGATGGCGCCGTGAACTATGGCGGAATCGGAGCAGTGATTGGACATGAGATTGGACATGGCTTTGATGATCAAGGTTCTCGCTACGATGGCGATGGAAATCTGAAGAATTGGTGGACTGATGAAGATCGCAAAGAATTCGAGAAGCGAACTTCAAGTTTGATAGCTCAATACAACGCACTTTCGCCAGAAGAAGCGCCAGATGTGAATGTAAACGGCGCACTTACTATCGGTGAGAATATTGGAGACCTTGGCGGCGCAACTATCGCCTATAAGGCCTACAAGATTGCTCTTGGCGGCAGTAGCGCTCCCGTCATTGATGGACTAACAGGTGACCAACGATTCTTTATCGGTTACGCCCAAGTCTGGCGGGGCAAGATGCGCGGTGAAGCGATGAAAGTTCGTATTGCAACCGATCCACATTCACCAGGTGAATTTAGATGTAATCAGATCTTGAAGAACTTGCCCGAGTTTCATAACGCCTTCGGCGTAAAAGCAGGCGATTCGCTATTTATGCCCAAAGAAGAGCAAGTAGCTATTTGGTAACTGTTTGTGCTCGAGTCTCATCTCGATGTTTGCGCAGATAAACCATAAAGGGTGTTCCACCGGTTCCCACAGCTGAGGGGTTTCCGGGCGCTTTTTGAGCCTGGGCATGTATGTATTGGCCAGCATATTCAAGATGCATAGCCCTGAAATCACCCAGTAGCTCAACCGATTGATTAAATAATTCGGAGGTTTTGGCTCTTGCAACCTTAGTTACAAAGTCCCGAACGCTTGGACCTTTCTCAACCGCTTCGATAAATTTCACATGCTGCGGAGGCATGTATTCACGCATCTCCATTAGATACTCGCGCAGTTCATCTCTCTCGTGCTCAATCCCAAGCACGCCATCTAGTGCGGGAACTATTGCGCTCTGGGCTCCGGTCTCGCCCCGATACTTCATACCTTTGCCACCTAAATCAGAAACTCCTTCGTATACGACACCGTTAGGTAGCGCTGGATTATTGCGCCATCCAAAAATATAAGGACGTACGCGGTGGAAATAAACATAGGGATCACACTTCTCAGGCATGCGAGCTAAAACGTCGTACATAGACTTAATTCCATCGCGTAATTGGGTCAGCGCAATATCGAGCGCATCGGCGTCATTTGCAACTACCGCTTTTTGAGCCAATTCGATTGCATGTAGCGCAATACCGGCTTTCTTCTCAATATCAATGTGAATAATTATGAACCACTCTTCATCTTGGCCGCCTAGAAAACATTGCAGAAGCGCGATATTTCCGCACTCAACACCATCACTTGCGCGAAGCCGATACCAATTATCAATTGAGTAGGAGGCGTAACTGAGTATTGGGGGCCGACCAACCAACTTTCCTACTTCATACCAGGGTTTTGCTAAGACTGAAGGGATTGTCTGTGCCGCAACTTCTTCAGACCATTGGTATGCCATTCCTATATATGAGAGCGCGAGCATCGCTCTTCTTATCTCACCTTCAACCTTAAGTGAGGAAACTTGAAAAGGAGGTAGCTCCTCAACGCGCTTTCTAAAATTGGAAGCCATTAAGTACTTCGGCAAATTCCTTGCCATCTCATCCCATGCTTCATTTCCAGGTGAGAGAGACTTGATTGGATCTTGATGTTGCATGTATCCCCATTCAGGGGAAAGCCCAAATTCAGCTAGAGATACTGCTTTTGTAGCCAATTTTTACCTCGCTGCGAGTCTTGCCTCGCGCCGCTTTCGCTGCTCGGCTGGGTCTGGGACAGGAACGGCTGCGATGAGGCGCTGGGTATAAGGGTCTTTCGCGCTCTTCAAGATCGCATCGCGGTCACCGACTTCTACCAATCTTCCATCCTGCATAACCGCAATCCGGTGCGCCAAGATATCTACGACTGCAAGGTCGTGAGAGATAAAGAGGCAGGCGAACTTCAACTTATCTTGAAGCTCGAGCAAGAGATCTAAGAAACGTGCTTGAACTGAAACATCAAGAGCTGAAGTTGGTTCATCTGCAATCAGAAGGTCTGGGGTTAGTGCAAGGGCTCGGGCGATACCAACGCGCTGGCGCTGTCCACCAGAGAGCTCATGTGGGAATCTATTTCTATATGAGCGCGGTAACTCAACCTGCTCAAGTAAATCTTCGACTTTGCGATTTAGCTCATCGCCTTTAGCCAGCTTGGCAAGGAAAATTGGCTCCCCGATTGATTCACCAATTGGAAGTCTTGGATTTAGCGAAGAGGCCGGGTCTTGAAAGACGATTCCAGTGTGGCGGCGGATTGGGAAGAGTTCTTTTTGTGAGGCTTTAGTTATATCTTTGCTAACAATTTCTAGTCGGCCAGATTTGACTGGTAGCAATCCGATAGCTGCTCTACCAACAGTGGTCTTTCCAGAGCCTGATTCACCAACAAGACCAACAATTTCGCCGGGGAAAATCTCAAGTGAGAAATCCTTGACCGCAGTAAATGCAGGAATACGACCACGCTTTGGATACTCAATAGTGACGTTCTCCATCTTCATAACTGGAGCCGCATCTCTCGCTACCTTCAATTCGCGCTTACGCGATGAACCTAACTTGGGAACTGCTGCAAGAAGTTCCTTTGTATAAGGGTGAGTTGGTCGATTAAAAACTTGATCAGAAGATCCATGTTCAACAGTGAATCCATCCTTCATAACCAAAATCTCATCAGCCATATCTGCAACAACGCCCATATCGTGAGTAATAAGCAGAATTGCTGAATTAAGGCGGGTCTTTAGGTTACGCATCAAATCAAGGATTTCAGCCTGAATGGTCACATCAAGTGCCGTTGTCGGCTCATCTGCAACAAGTAGCCCTGGGTCACATGCAAGTGCTTGGGCGATCATCGCACGCTGACGTTGTCCACCAGATAGTTGGTGTGGGTACTTATCAAAAGATTGTTCTGGGTTAGGTATTTCAACCATTGTTAGAAGTTCAATTGCGCGGTCACGAGCAGTCTTAGGTCCCATATCGAAGTGATTACGGAGCGTCTCTACGACTTGGAAACCAATGGTGTAAACCGGATTTAGCGCAGTCATCGGCTCTTGGAAGATGTAGGCAACTTCCTTGCCGCGGAACTTACGAAGGACTGAGCCCTTCGCTTTGATCATATCTTCATCTTTTACAAGAACGCTTCCGCTTCTACGAGCGTTTGTGGCCAGCAAGTCCATCAAGCCAAGGGCTGTGGTCGATTTTCCTGAACCTGATTCACCAACAATTGCTAGAACTTTTCCAGGATGAAGTTCGAAATTCATCTTTACTGCAGCTGGATACCAAACTCCATCGACCCAGAAGTCGACTGAGAAATCTTCTACCTTTAGGATCGGCTTACTCATGAGCGATAACCCCTATCGAAGACTTCTTCAAAACGGTGGTAACCCGGAAGTCTTCCGCGCTCGAGGAGCTGTTGTTTACACCGTGCTCGGTTACATCTTCTGTGCTGGCATGCTCTACACCGCATTTGTAGATAGTAATTACTCCGCTAGCGCCAATATTGCTCTCGCCGCAATCATAGCTTTTTTGAGCTTCTCGGTTTTCGCTTGTATTCAAAGACCAAGCATTCTCTTTACTGATCTCGGAATCGGAATCAAGAATCCCTTCTCCACCATCGTTCTTGATTGGAGCGATGTGAATGATCTCGAGACGAAGTTCGTTCTCACTATCGATTCTAAGCATGGTCCGATCCGTTGCTGGGCTGCTGTAGGACCCTCTAGATCTCAACATCGAAGAATCCATCCCGGTGACCTTCGGGAAATGCAGCGCGGTTCCCTCGCAATCAAAGCTGCAGACTCCCCCAAATCCGATTCGGGAGCTGCTGCTCATATTGCGCGGATCCGAATTGATGACAGAGCAAAAGTTCGAGGCGAGATTATCGAGCATAAGTGGGAAAGTCACAACATCTCGCTCATCGCGTACTCCATAACTGCTTTTGCGGCGCTTTTGGGTTTCTTTACCCTTTAATTTCATGGTTAGACACTCTCTCGCTTCATAACCTTTGCAGCCAACTTCTCTTTCTTTGTGATTCGCCGCTTCTGGCGTGGATCAAATGCATCGCGTAGTCCATCGCCAATAAAGTTAATACTTAGAGCGATCGAAATGATGAAGAATCCTGGGTACCAGAATAAGAATGGTCGCGTAGTAAATGCATCTTGGTATTGGTTGATCAATAGTCCAAGTGATACATCAGGAGGCACAACTCCGAAGCCAAGATAAGAGAGCGCCGTCTCGAGCAAGATTGCGCCAGAAAGAAGCAAGGTCACCGCAACAATAATTACACCAACGGCATTAGGCAGAATGTGCTTAAAGATAATCCGGCGAGTGGATGCGCCGGCCACACGGGCGGCATCGACGAACTCTCGCTCTCGTAATGTTAAGAACTCGCCTCGAACAAGACGCGATAGCCCAGTCCATGCAAACAAACCAAGATAAACCGCGAGGACGATTGCGCCTAAATTTCCAAACTTAGATCCGATAACCGAGCCGACGATAACGGCAGGAATTGTGATGATGAAATCAGTAAAGCGCATCAAAACATTGTCAATAACGCCACGGAAATAACCCGCTACGGCTCCTACTATCGTTCCGATTGTTGCTGCAAAGAATCCAATTACAAACATGACTTGGATGGAGCGTTGTGAGCCCTTCATTACAAGTGAGAAATAGTCGCGTCCAATGTCATCTTGTCCAAAGGGATGATCCCCAAGCCCAAAGCCATCTCCTCCTAAAAACTTCGGAACTACAGAGATAGTTGGGCAGCCAATGGTGTCATTTGGGCAATCGCCGAAGCGAAGTTCGGGAATATCGTCCGGATTCCACTTCCACCAACCATTTGTTCTTATCGGACCGAATTGCGAATCCACAGCCGAGAAAACCAAAATCATAATTGAGAAGAGAAAGAAAACTGAGAAGACGGCCGCTCGATGGCGAAGAAATCTACGTACGATTATCTGGCCCTGACTGAGACCCTCAACCTCTTTATTTGCAATTGCATTCTCGCCTGAGGCAACAAGTGAATCCTCTACTTTCTTCTTTTGCTTAATCATTTACCAGTTCCTACTCTGATTCTAGGATCAAGTGCTGAATAGAGAAGGTCCGCAATCAAGTTAGCAATGACGGCGAGCGATGCGGTAATAAAAAAGACGCCCATCAGTAAGTTCAGATCCTGAGTGTTGATAGCCCGATTAAAGAGAGTTCCCATTCCGTACCAACCAAACACGCGCTCGGTGATAATGGCACCACCCACAATTCCTGCAAAATCAACTACCATGATTGTCGTCAGAGGAATCATGGTATTTCTAAAAGCATGGCGCATAATTACGGTTCGCTCATTCAATCCTTTAGCGCGCGCAGTTCTAATGTAATCCTGGTTAAGAACTTCAAGGAGGGTTCCGCGCGAATACCGGATGTAGCCAGCGAAGGAAATTAAAGTAAGGGCAATCGTTGGCAAGAAGAGATGAATCAAGATATCCAGAGTGCTAATCCAAAATTCATTCTGTGGTAGAAGTTCTTTCGCCTGGCCGAGCGTTGGAATAGGGCGGAAGTTAACAGCGCCATCTTCCATGTAAGGCTTCCAGGTCTGCATGAACTTATCCACGACTATCAAATGAGCAGAAAGTAAACCGGTCAAGATTGTTGTGCGGATGACTGGACCGCGATCAATACGAGCAAATAGGAATGAGACTGCGACCGCGACCGCCACGGTTATGAGCGCATAACGGAGGAGTTGTGGAATCGAGGAAGAGGAATTAAGCGAAGAAGAAACTGCAAAGTAGGAAATCAAAGTTAAAGGAGCCATTGTTAATGAAGAATAAAGTGCGGCTTTATTGTTTAAACCGGTACTTAGATAAGTTATTCCAAAAGCAATTCCGACCGAGAGCAACCCAATTAGGACTGGGCCAAGTGCCGGATCTAAGAACCAGTTTGCCTGATCAATAAATGTGAGAGCAATAAATGTTCCGATAAATACACCTGTGAAGGCTTTCCAGAAACCAGCTCTTGTTCGCCCAAAAAGCGCGCCCCAGAAGAGGGCGCCCACGAGCCCTATTCCAATCTTCCACGGCAGCGTTACCGAGGGATCAGCCAAGAAAGTATTGAATTGAATCGCTAGGTACTGCTTTAGCAATACGGCCACCCAGAAAATTGGTAGCGAAAATAGAAGGAAGGCGACGAAAGTCATCGAATAATCAAACCTTGAGTATTGGCGAAGAGCGGTTACGATTCCGAGCGCAATACCTACGATAATTGCAAAGATTGTTGCAAAAATCACGAGCCGAATTGTTATCGGCATAGCTGCTGAAATTTCATTAATAACAGGGGTGCGAAGTCGAGTTGCTCCAAAATCTGGGTTCCCAGTAAAAATGCCGAGCACTCCACGTAGCCAGATGAAGTAGCGAAGAGGCGGCGGCACATCAAGCCGGAGGAATCTTTCAAGCTCCTGGATTTGGGCTTCAATTTCAGGATCAGTACTAAAGCGAAGATCCCCGATGGGATCGCCCGTTATTGCAGTTAAGTTATAAAGTATAAAACTTGAACCAAAGAGGATTAGAAAGAGGACACCAAGGCGGCGGATGATAAAAGCAAGCATCAAACTCCCTTTCTAACTGAATCCTCGTATATCAGGAACAAGGTCATGCTATACATAAGTAAAGGCCTTAGGGGTCTTAGGCCCCCAAGGCCTCCACTTATCGGACTGTTAGAACTAATTCTTGTGAATTAGTACTTCCAATCGAAGAAGTTCCACTCCTTGACCGGGGATAGAGCGCTCAACTTGACGCCCTTCAGGTCAGAATCGTATGCCAACACCGCTGGGTGCTGGTAGAGCGGAAGTGTGTATGCGTTTCCAAAGACGGTCCTTTCGATCTTGATAAACGCAGTTGCAAGAGGTCCTTGTGCCATTGGACGTGAGAAGACATCGTCCAGGTTTGCATCTAGTCCTGATCCACCATTTGAACCGCTATAGTTATTGGCTCCATCTGAGCGCCAGTTAGCGCGGATAGTACCTTGTGCAGTGCTGGTTGCAGCCCATGCAAAGAATGTCGCGTCATACTTCGAGTTACGAAGTTGCGGTGACCAATCAACAACGGTATCCATCACGGTATCAAAGCCGCACTTACCCATATTGGCATCAATGAGGAGAGCTTGTGCAGCTCTACGAGCATTGTTACCAGGGACTAGGAAGTTAACTTTTACTGGATTGGATAATGCATTTGGGTAGTACTTTTTGACGATTGCAAGAGCGCGCCTGTTCTTCGAGTCTTGGTCGCCTTCGTAATACTTAGAGCCATTTGCAGTTACGACTTTGTTGTATAGAGGATCAACCGTTGTTGGAACGGTGATCGAACGCAAAGGCTCGATGTTTGGATTAATGGTACGAACCAACTTAGTTACGATTTCATCGCGAGGTACGCAGAGCAAAAATGCTCGACGAAGTTGGGTTGCCTGCTCACCATTTCCAGCAAATGGGCCGGTATATGGGGTTCCACCAGTGCTGTAGTAAGCGCCAGAGCGAACATCTACGTGCTCGTATGCGCCACCCAATCCACCTTCAGTGGAAACGCCGGAAATCTTCTTGAGGGCAGCAACGCCGTCAGCCGTTTGCTGTCCTGAGTAGATTGTAATTTCGCCGTTAGCTAGAGCCTGAATTGCAGGATTCCCATCAGCTACATACTTCTGGATAATGTTTTTGATGTCACCGGAAACCGCTGGTCCTGAATTGTAACTCGTGTTGGCCTTCAGAGTCGTTGATTGACCCTTAATTGCGCTAACTACGGTGAATGGGCCATTACCGACCCAGAGAAGTGGGTTTGTGGTCGCAGCGTTAACATCTTGGATGTTGTACGAAGTTGACCAGACCTTCCCAATATCCTTCAGCAGAGCTGTTGACTTCGCCTTGTACGCAGCAAGGAAGCGATCTTTAGCAGCTTCATTAGCAGCAACGGTTTGAAGCGCGGACTTACCTTCTGCAATATGTACATAAGCATGAACTGGACGTGGGCCAACCACTGATAGCCACCAATCGGGGAACTTCTGCTTATACAGAACGGTCATAGACATGTTATCTGCGCTGATTATTGGGTCGCCAGCTGAGAATTGTGAGTATGTGCTTGAGGAAATACCGGATGAATTAAAGTCAAACTTCTTATCTCCGTCCCAGTTGCCAATCCCCGCAGCCTTCGCATAATCGCGGCTGTAGATGACGTGTGAGAGTAGAAGATCAATCGCATTGATCGGTGTTCCATCTGAGTAGACACGGCCGGGCTTCACTGTGTATTGAACACGGAAGTCGGTCGCCTTGTTTGATACAACTTTGTAAGTACCGAATGTCGTGTTCTGTATCCAGTTACGGTTGTTATCGTAATAACCAAAGCCGATTCCAGTTAGAGCTCCGATGGTTGAGTTAGTTACTAGGTTGTAACCAACGACAGCGGAGTTAAATCCGGAGAGTGGATTTGTTTCATAGAGAATGACAGTTCCGCTCTTTGCTGCCTTCGCAGGCGTAAGCATCGATGCCGCTAGCAAAATTGATAGCGAACCGACAAGAACTGTTCTCAATGTATTTTTCTTCAAGAGAACCTCCTATAGGTTTTCGTTTTAGGGCCCCGCGGTAAGAAGTCGACTGTCTCGCCGAAGGTCACCCATCGAGGGACCCGTGAGTCTGCCCGAATTGCTCGATTTCGACAACATTTGCCCGCGCAAAATCATGCGGGTTTGGGTAACAGTTTCGTTGCCAAAGGGGCCATTTCTTCAGAAAAACGCCCTTTTGGCCCTACTTCAGAAGCGGAAAGTGGCAGGAGACCTCAGCGCCTTCGACCATGCGTAGCTCCGGACGCTCGCTCGCACATTTGGCCTGGTCTGTCTCACTTCGGGCTTTTGTAACAAAGCAACGGTTATGGAACCGGCAGCCACTAGGCGGATTAATCGGTGAAGGAAGTTCACCCTCAAGAA
>Ga0194118_10000828_pt1 | contig 48799 bp, 52 predicted proteins | sample TA2MahsurfametaG_2_FD_148662 | JGI IMG/M metagenome (GOLD analysis project Ga0194118, IMG submission 148662) | Freshwater microbial communities from Lake Tanganyika, Tanzania - TA2015013 Mahale N5 surface | ecosystem: Environmental > Aquatic > Freshwater > Lake | place: Tanzania: Lake...
CGTCATTTTAATCTTGGAAAAGCGTCCAGTTGCCGGAGCGCTTCCCCCATCATCATCGCAGCGGACACCGCGACATTGAGCGATCTTAATCCGGCGCGCATGGGAATGAGAAGCCTCGCATCAGCGGCCTCATGAACCTCGTCCGGCACCCCTGCCGATTCGCGCCCCATCAGGATGATGTCATGCGGTCTGAAGCTGAAGTCCGGGTAGGGCACCGCGCCCTTTGTGGTCGCGAGCACGAGCCGTGCACCCGAGGCTTTCTGCCAGATTTCGAAGTCGCTCCAGCTGATATGGCGCCGAATATCGACCAGATCGATGTAATCCATTCCTGCGCGGCGGAAATTCTTGTCAGAAATCGGGAAGCCGGCTGGTTCAATGAGATGCGCGGTGACCCCCAAACAGGCGCAGAGGCGGAGCATGGTTCCGGTATTTTGGGGTATATCGGGCTGGTACAGGGCAAGCTGCATAAGGGATGATTAGAAAAGGAATGGAAATCAGTCAAAAAAGCGCCGAAAACGGGGGGGGTCTCGCCTTCCGGACTATGGACAAGCGGAACGCCTCATGCGACACACGGCCCCGTCGCGCGCCCGTGGCCGAAAGGCTAATAGTTGCAGCGTTATATCAAGAAATGAGAGGGCTCTTTCGGCAACCGGCGTCGCCTAAAGGGTCCGTGGTGGCCGGAGCTGAGGCCCCTTAAAGGGTTTCGCTCTGGGGGCGCCGGATGCGAGGATGACCACAGTGGCTTCGACACATGCAGCGGCCTCGGCCGAACCTACAAGACGCGATTTTCTTTATATTGCGACCGGCGCCGTTGGCGCTGTTGGTATCGCGGGAGCGATTTGGCCTTTCATCAGCCAAATGGGCCCGGATGCTGCAACCATTGCAGCGGGCGCGCCCGTTGATTTTGATCTTTCGCCCGTTGCGGAAGGCCAGATCGTCAAATTATTCTGGCGCGGCAACCTGGTTTTTGTGCGTCACCGAACGACCGACGAAATTAAACTGGCCCAGTCTACCGAACTCTCATCCTTGCGTGACCAACAGGCTGATGCCGACCGCGTCAAGGTGGGCAAAGAACAATGGCTTGTAGTTTATGGCAGCTGTACCCATCTAGGGTGCGTGCCACTTGGTAATGAAGGAGAGTTTAGAGGCTGGATGTGCCCGTGTCATGGTTCGGTTTTCGATACGTCGGGCCGTATTCGTCAAGGACCAGCGCCGACCAATCTTCCCGTTCCGCCTTACATATTTACGAGCGATACGTCGATCCGTATTGGGTAAGATTTGCCATCCTCCACTTAATTTCCAGTCCACAAAACGTAAACTTGAGGTAGAAAGTTATGAGCGGTTCGTCCACGTATGTACCAACGAGTGCTTTTGGAAAGTGGTTTGAAAGTCGTCTTCCAATTGTTGGTTTGATCCACTCTTCGTTTGTAGTGTTTCCTAATCCTCGGAACCTCAATTATTTGTGGACCTTCGGCGGCATTCTCGCCTTCATGCTCGTTGCTCAGATCTTAACGGGCGTTGTGCTCGCGATGCATTATACTCCTCATGCCGATTTGGCTTTTTCCTCGGTCGAGTCGATCATGCGTGACGTGAATTACGGCTGGATGATCCGCTATCTTCATGCCAACGGCGCTTCGATGTTCTTCATCGCCGTGTATATCCACATGTTCAGAAGTTTCTACTACGGCTCATATAAAGCTCCGCGCGAAATTCTCTGGATCCTCGGCGTTTTAATATTTTTGCTAATGATGGCCACCGCATTCATGGGTTATGTGCTGCCGTGGGGCCAAATGAGCTTCTGGGGCGCGACCGTGATCACCAATCTCTTCTCGGCGATCCCAATGTTCGGCGAAACCATAGTCACCTTCTTATGGGGCGGTTATTCGGTTGGCAATCCGACTTTAAACCGCTTCTTCTCACTTCACTACCTCTTTCCCTTCATGATCGCGGGCGTTGTCGCGCTCCATATTTGGGCGCTTCATGTTCCTGGCTCGAACAATCCGGCGGGCATCGAGAAGAAATCTGACAAGGACACCTTACCCTTTCATCCGTATTTCACTGTGAAGGATGCCTTCGCGCTCGCGTGCTTCTTGATAGTTTATGTTTGGTTCGCCTTTTATATTCCTAATTTCCTTGGTCACGCGGACAATTATATTGAAGCCAATCCGGCAGTTACCCCTGCACACATCGTACCGGAATGGTATTTTTTGCCATTCTACGCAATCTTGCGCGCTGTGCCTGATAAGCTTCTTGGCGTTGTTGCGATGTTTGGCTCGATTGCCATTTTGGTGTTCTTGCCTTGGCTCGATACGTCGCGCGTACGTTCAGGGCGTTATCGTCCGGTGTTCCAGGTGTTCTTCTGGTTGTTTGCTTTGTCTTGCGTATTGCTCGGTTGGTTAGGCGCGAAGCCACCTGAAGGTGGCTATGTGATCGCCTCGCGCATCTGCACCACCTACTATTTCGCTTACTTCATCATTATTTTGCCTTTGCTTGGCTTGTTTGAAACGCCAAAAGCGTTACCAGCTTCAATCGCCGACTCAGTGTTGGGGAAATCCGGCACAGCGTTTGCGATGCCATTGAGAGCCGCTCATGAGCCGAACAGAAAAGCGTGAATGGACGAGAAAGATTTAAACTCATGAAATTCATTTCGTCCCTTTCAACACGCTTGGCGATTGCCTCACTCGCCACCGTGATCATAACCGGCGCGGCTTTTGCCGCGGGCACGGCGGCCACACCGCCGCGCAATGACTGGTCCTTCTCGGGCCCCTTCGGCAAATATGATGAAACCCAGTTGCAACGCGGCTTCAAAGTCTTTCAAGAAGTGTGCTCGGGCTGCCATTCAATGAACAAGCTCGCCTTTCGTAATTTGTCGCAAGAAGGTGGACCAAGGTTTACCAATGAACAGGTGAATGCGCTTGCTGCAACCTTCATGGTTAAGGATGGCCCGAATGAAAATGGTGACTATTTCGAGCGCGCCGCCCGTCCCGCTGATTTGTGGCCCGCGCCCTACCCAAATAAGCAGGCATCGCAGGCTGCCAATGGAGGCGCCTATCCGCCGGACTTTTCGGTGATCGCGAAAGCTCGCACCTATGAGCGCGGCTTTCCGAATTTCGTGTTCGATATTTTTACGCAATTTCAAGAGCAAGGTGTTGATTATATTTCTGCACTTTTGAATGGTTATGCGGAAGCACCGGCAGGATTCAACGTCCCAGATGGCAAATATTATAATGTGTACATGCCCGGCAATGTAATTGCAATGTCGCCGCCAATTCAGGATGGTCAGGTGAGTTACGAACAAGGTGCCGACGGTCAGCCGCAAGCTCCTGAAACTGCGGTCCAATATGCGAAAGATGTATCCGCATTCTTGATGTGGGTGGCTGAGCCTCATCTCGAACAGCGCAAGGAAATCGCGTTCAAGACGCTCGTCTTCTTGCTCGTCTTTGCGGGTCTCCTCTATTTCACGAATAAGAAGATTTGGTCGAATGTTCAAGCCCACGCCTAGGGATATTCCGTAAAACGCTTGAATAAAAAAAGGCCTCGGAAATGGGGCCTTTTTATTTTTTGACTCATCGCTCTTGCATCGCTCCCCCATGAAGCGTTCAATGGAATATCTCACGGAGCCTTAGCGATGACTAAAGCGATACTCGGAATTATTGGTGGTTCGGGCGTTTATGATTTGCCCGGATTGGAAGGCTTGCACGAGTTGCCGATTGAAAGTCCTTGGGGCGAGACATCTGATGTGTTGCGTGCAGGGCGTATTTGCGAGACCGAGATTGTCTTTTTGTCACGACACGGACGCGGGCATCGTTTCTCGCCCTCAGACATCAATTACCGTGCGAATATCGATGCGATGAAGCGGGCAGGGGTGACAGATCTCATTTCCCTCTCGGCTTGCGGATCCTTTCGTGAAGATCTGCCACCAGGGTCTTTCGTTCTTGTCGATCAATATGTTGATCGCACGCATAAACGTGAGTCGAGTTTCTTCGGCAAAGGCTGCGTTGCGCATGTATCGATGGCTCATCCTGTCGGTCCGCGCCTATGTGATCATATCGCTGCGGCGGCTGACAAAGAAAATGTTCCGCTTATTCGTGGTGGTACCTATGTCACGATGGAGGGACCGCAATTCTCAAGTCTTGCTGAAAGTCTTTCTTACAAAGCGGCGGACTATTCGGTGATCGGTATGACCGCGATGCCGGAAGCGAAACTCGCGCGCGAAGCCGAGATCACTTATGCGACACTTGCGATGGTCACCGATTTTGATTGCTGGCATCCGGACCATGATGTTGTCGATGTCGCTTCCGTCATCGAGGTCATGCATCAGAATATCGAGAAGGCGAAGCGCGTCATTGCACGATTGGCTCAAAATTTTCCACGCGAGCGCGAAGACTGTCCCGCAGGATCACACAAGGCGCTTGAGCATGCGATCATGACGGCGCCTTCCGCGCGTGATCCTGTGCTCTTAGTGAAACTCGACGCGGTCGCGGGCCGGGTTTTGAAAGCGGCCAAGAGTTTAGTTAAAGAGAAAGCGGCGCACTCGCCGCTTAAGGATAAAAGGCCCATGAACTCATCAATCTCTGATATTTTGCGCGACGCGATCCGCACGATTCCCGATTATCCGAAGCCGGGAATTTTATTCCGCGATATCACGACGCTGCTTGGCAATGCGCGCGCGTTCCGCCGTGCGGTTGATGAGCTTGTGCAGCCTTTTGCCGGCGGCAAAGTCGATCAGGTTGCAGGCATTGAAGCGCGCGGATTTATTTTGGGTGGCGCGGTCGCGCATCAACTCTCGGCAGGCTTTGTGCCGATCCGCAAAAAGGGAAAGCTCCCGCATGCCAAAGTGTCGATCGCCTATTCGCTTGAATATGGTGTCGATGAAATGGAAGTGCATAAGGATGCGATCACGCCGGGCCAATCTGTTATCCTCATTGATGATTTGATTGCCACCGGCGGAACGGCGGTCGCTGCCGCCAAGCTCTTGCAAGGACTAGGTGCGCATGTGGAAGCCGCATGTTTCGTGATCGATCTTCCTGATCTCGGGGGCCGCGCAAAACTTGAAGCACTCGGCGTACCCGTGCGCACGCTTCTTGCGTTTGAGGGGCATTGAGGTGAGAGTTTAGGCAGTAGGCACTTACATTATGCCTAAGCTCTATGGTCTCACATTATCAATTCGCGAACCTAAAATGCAACACATCGCCGTCGGCGACGATATACTCTTTGCCTTCAAGACGAAACTTTCCGGCTTCGCGTGCGCCCGCTTCACCCTTGTTGGTGACATAATCTAAATAGGCAATCGTTTCTGCGCGAATGAAGCCTTTCTCGAAATCCGTATGAATGACGCCAGCTGCTTGTGGCGCGCGTGTGCCTTTGGTCATTGTCCAGGCGCGTGCTTCTTTTGGTCCCACCGTGAAATACGTCAGAAGCTCAAGCAATTCATAGCCAGCACGGATCACGCGGTTGAGGCCCGGTTCATCAAGGCCAACTGCTTCAAGATAATCTTTTTGATCTGCCGCATCCATAACGGCGATCTCGCTTTCGATTTGCGCGGAAACAACAACCGCGCGCGCGCCTTCAGATTTTGCCCGCTCAAAAACTTTTGTCGAAAACCCATTACCTTCATGTGCAGCCGCTTCTTCGACATTGCAGACATAGAGAACAGGTTTTGCCGTCAAAAGATTAAGCATCTGGAATGTGCGCTCTTCTTCATGTGAACGCTCGGCAAGACGCGCGGGCTTTCCCTCATGCAATAAAGTGAGGCAACGCTCCATCACGCTCACTTGTTCTTTGGCTTCCTTGTCGCCGGACTTCGCTTTTTTCTCGAGCGGCACAATGCGCTTTTCAAGACTGTCCAAATCGGCCAGCATCAATTCGGTTTCGATGGTTTCGATGTCGGCGATCGGATCAATGCGGCCTTCGACATGTGTGATGTCGCCATTTTCAAAGCACCGAACAACATGGGCGATGGCATCCACTTCGCGGATATTGGCGAGGAACTGATTGCCCAATCCTTCGCCTTTTGACGCACCGCGTACGATGCCAGCAATATCAACGAATGTGATCCGTGTCGGGATGATTTCTTTCGAGCCGGCAATAGCGGCAAGCGTGTCAAGGCGTGGATCGGGAACCGCCACATCGCCGACATTGGGTTCAATCGTGCAGAAGGGATAATTGGCTGCTTGCGCTGCCGCTGTTTGCGTCAACGCATTGAAGAGGGTCGATTTGCCGACATTGGGCAAGCCGACGATACCGCATTTGAAACCCATGATGTGCCTATATTCTTTCAGTCGATTTGAACGATCATTATAAAAGGAGATATGAGAAAAATCATTTTAAGATTTCTCAGCCTTTTCGTCTTTTGCGTCTTTCCATCCTTTTGCTTCCATCGCGAGATGGATTTTGGATTGGAAATTTGAATCCTGATGTTTGGCCAGAAGATCCGCGTGGTCAGCCATCGCCTCACATAAATCACCGACCCATTCGCGTTCCTCTTTCGAGAAATCATTCAAAACCCACGGATGTACCGCGTCTTTGTGACCGGGATGGCCGATGCCGATGCGCACGCGTCGATAGGCATTGCCGCAATGCTGCGTGATTGAGCGCAGACCATTATGCCCCGCATTGCCGCCATCAAGTTTCACGCGCACTTTGCCTGGCGCCAAATCAAGTTCGTCATGAAACACGATGATGTCGTCCAAGGTAATTTTATAAAATTGCGCCGCTTCTTGCACCGCTTGACCGGAATTATTCATAAAGGTTTCTGGCTTCAGCAATAACGCCTTCTCCGTTCCGATTACGCTTTCGGTGCTTTCGCCTTGAAAGCGCTTGCGCCATGTCGCGGTTTTGAAACGATAAGCAATGGCATCAATCGCCATGAAGCCGACATTGTGACGGTTTCCGGCGTAGCGTGATCCAGGATTGCCAAGACCTACGAAGAGCAGCATCACCTCATCTCTGCGGTTGCGGCGTTGAAAGTGATCTTATGAAAAAGCGCGCCGCGATGATTTCGCGACGCGCCTTGAAAGAGTGAGACCCGAAAAAAGATCACTTCTTCGCGGGTTCGGCAGCTTTCTTGGCTGCATCGCCAGCGGGGGCTGTCGCGGCTGCAGGAGCAGCTGCGGGCTCTTCATCCTTCTGGCCCTTACCGACGATGGTGACGAGCGTGAAGTCCGTCTTGTCGACAGGTGTGCAGTTTGGCGGAAGCTTAACATGCGAGATGTGGATCGATTTACCGATCTCGACGCCCGTCAAATCAACAGTGACGCCATCCGGAATTGAATCCGGCGGAACCATCATTTCAACCGAGTGCAACACGATGTTGACCGCGCCACCACGCTTCACGCCCGGGGACGCGGCTTGGTTGATGACGTGAACAGGAACATCGACACGGATTTTCTGACCCGCAGTGATGCGGAGAAAATCGACATGGAGCGGTTGGTCGCGCACAGGATCAAGCTGATAGTCGCGCGGAATTACGCGCGTCTTCTTGCCATCAACCGACAATTCGAAAATCGTGGTCAGGAAGTGGCCTGCGAAAATCAGCTTCTTCGTGGCGTTGAAATCTAGTGAAATGGCTTCAGGCTGAGCGCCTCCACCATAGATGACCGCAGGAACGCGGCCAGCACGACGCACTGCACGAGCGGCCCCCTTGCCGCTATTCGCACGGACCGTCGCCTCAATCTGCTTTGCAGCTTGTGACATGATCAATTTCCTTCAAAAAACGAAGGCCGCCGGAGACCGACGGCCGGATGAATGCACGCCTGCCTCCAAGGGTGTCTGGGACATGCGGGAGGGTCTGTAGCGGAAATTGCCGCCCATGACAATTGGCTCAGAGGTTTATCTCAAGAAAAAGGCCCCGGCGGAGCGCCGGGGCCTTTCTCAATCTCAGCGTTGATCCTCAGCCCTTGGCGCGCTGGCGGATCATGAAATTGTCATAGGTATAGTCGCCGATCTGGAACCAGAGATATTCTTCGTTGCGGAATGCCATATAGGCATCGTGCATTTTTTTGAAATTCTCGTTGGTGCTCGCGATTTCGGCATAGGTATCCAAGGCCGCCTTGTAGCAAGCTTCCATGATTTCCGGTGTGAATGGACGCAATTGGGCGCCGCCTTGCTGCACGAGGCGCTTAATGGCCGCCGGGTTACGGGCGTCATATTTCGCCTGCATGTCAACATTGGCTTGTGCCGCCGCAGCAGTCAGCAAGGACTGGTAGGATTTCGGCAATTCGGCCCATTTCGCATTATTGATGAAGAAGTGGAGCGATGCGCCACCTTCCCACCAACCCGGATAGTAATAGAACGGCGCGACCTTATTGAAGCCAAGTTTCTCGTCATCATAGGGGCCGACCCATTCCGCCGCGTCGATCGTGCCTTTTTCGAGCGCCGGATAGATATCGCCGCCTGCGATTTGTTGCGGCACGGCGCCGAGCTTGGTGAGCACTTTACCGGCCAAGCCGCCAATACGAATCTTCAAGCCTTTGAAATCTTCGATCGTTTTGATTTCTTTGCGGAACCAGCCGCCCATCTGTGTTCCAGTGTTGCCACCGGGTAAGGCCAAGAAATTATAGGTTTTGAAGAATTGATTGAGCAAATCGACCCCACCGCCATGATAGAACCACGCATTCTGCTGGCGCGAATTCATGCCAAAGGGCACAGCTGTGCCGAACGCAAAGGTCGGATCTTTGCCGAAATAGTAATAAGACGCCGTGTGGCATATTTCGACCGTGCCATTGCTAACGGCGTCAGCGGCCTGAAGACCCGGAACAATTTCGCCGCCCGCGAAAACCTGGATCTGAAATTTGTTGTCGGAGGCCTCGGCAACTGATTTCGCCAGCGTTTCGGCGGCACCGTAAATCGTATCCAAGGATTTCGGGAAGCTTGAGGTCAGGCGCCATTTGATTTCCGGTGCCGATTGCGCAAGGGCCGGTTTGGCCAATGCCGCGCCAGCAAGACCGAGTCCTGCCGCCTTTACAAAATCACGTCTTTTCATTGAACGATCCCCCTTTTGTAGTAATTTGACTCATTATTTAGCTGCAACTTAAGAACAACATGTCATTGATACGGAGAAATCTCAACTTGGACCATTGTAGAGGGTGGGTTGGAGGATCTTGTGGCGCTGATCTCCTATCTGACGACGGTCCGGCTTGATGCAGGGGCCCGACAACACCTTTCAGAGGACTTGAAAGCGGCTGGAATTACGCGACCACTGCTCGTAACGGACCGGGGCATTCGCGCGGCTGGACTGCTCGATCAGGTACTGAAAGAGGGGGGCATTGATCCCTCCCTACCAGTTTTTGATGAAACGCCCGCCAATCCGACAGAAGAGGCCGCCGAAAAGGCGCTCGAAATATACCGCGCTGGGACATGCGACGGAGTGATCGCGCTTGGTGGTGGCTCGGCTATGGATCTCGCGAAAGCGGTGGCCGTGCTTGCAACGCATGAGGGGCCGCTTGCGTCTTTCGTGGTTGTGAATGGCGGGATGCAAAAGATTACGGCAAAGACAGCGCCGACACTTGCCATTCCGACAACAGCAGGAACAGGCAGTGAAGTGGGGCGCGGCGCGATCATTAGTTTCAAAGATGGTCGCAAACTTGGGTTGCTTTCACCTTTTCTCATTCCCAAACGCGCCATTTGCGATCCCGAGCTGACCATTGGTCTGCCTGCTATGCTGACTGCAGCAACGGGTATGGATGCGATCAGCCACTGCATTGAAACCTTTATTTCGCCTGTCGATAATCCGGTCGCGGCCGCGATTGCGATTGATGGATTGGAACGCGCGATTGTTGCTCTGCCGCGTGCAGTGTCTTATCCTGATGACCTTCATGCACGGCGCGAGATGATGATTGCGGCGATGGAAGGGGCGCTCGCTTTTCAAAAAGGTTTAGGCGCGGTGCATTCGCTCTCTCATCCGCTTGGCGGCTATCGTGATCTGAAGCTTCATCATGGCACGTTGAATGCGATTCTTTTGCCGCCTGTGTTGCGGTTTAATGAAAGCGTTTCTGCAGAAACCTATCCGCGTTTGAAGCGCGCCGTTGGCCTCGAAGCACAAAGTGATTTTGCAGTCTTCATGCATCGATTTGCCGCTTCGCTCGGTATCCCCATGCGTTTGCGCGATCTTCATGTTCCCCATGAAATTTTATCGGATGTCGCGAGGCTTGCTTGCCTTGATCACACGCACGCGACCAATCCGCGCCGGGCCACGGAGGCGGATTATCTCGTCATGCTTGAAGAGGCGTACTGAAACCGGTTCCTTGTAAGCAGTAAAAGAGGGGCCAGAGAGGCCCCTTTTTGATTTCTCATAGAAAAGCGTGACGATTACTTCTTCGCGGCTTCATACATTTCGAGCACATAGTCCCAATTGACCAGATGATCGACGAAAGCCTTGAGATAATCAGGGCGACGATTGCGGTAGTCGATATAGTAGGAATGTTCCCACACATCGACGCCGAGAATGGGTGACGCACCATGAATGAGCGGGCTTTCACCATTTGGCGTTTTTGAAATTTCGAGCTTGCCATTCTTAACCGAAAGCCACGCCCAGCCTGAACCAAACTGCGTGGTGCCAGCGGCAACGAAATCTTCCTTGAATTTATCAACCGAGCCGATGTCGGAGACGATCGCCTTTTCAATCTTGCCCGGAATCGCTCCGCCGCCATTCGGCTTCATCCATTTCCAGAAATAGATGTGATTGTAATGTTGACCAGCATTGTTGAAGAGGCCGGCATGTTTGCCATAAGAACCGCGCACCACATCTTCGAGCGACTTGCCCTCGAATTCCGTGCCCTTCACGAGATTATTGCCATTATTCACATAAGCGAGATGGTGCTTGTCGTGATGATATTCGAGCGTCTCCTTCGACATATAGGGCTGGAGCGCATCGTGAGCGTAGGGAAGATCGGGAAGCGAGAACATCGGTGTTTATCTCCTTTTGTGACGTTTCATGGGTTGAAAATTCGGAGTTGACGGTGCGCGCCCCAGAAACGGGCCGCTTCCCTCAGCGTCAGGTCATATTTAGGCAGGAATCCGCTTCGCCGCAATGCGGCATTTCAACGGGGGTGAACGGCTAACATGCCTCGACAAAAGAAGCCTTAACCGAGAAATTCCTCGATAATTCCGCCGCAAAAGAGGGGTTCCCTATCGATAGACCGCTAAGAGCCTTCGTGACCTCATTGTGAGCTGAACAGCCCCCTGATAAAAGCGGTTACAGCGGGTTGGCGAAAAAGAGAGAATGGACCATGAGCGACAGAAAAAAGGTTCAAAAATTTATCTTGAGCGAAGCGGAGTGGCGGCAGCGTTTGACGCCGGAGCAATATCGCATCGCGCGTGAACATGGCACCGAGCGAGCTTGCACGGGCCCGGGTTGGGACGAGAAGCGTAAAGGCGTTTATCGTTGCGTGTGCTGCAAAACGGATCTTTTTGAATCGCGCACGAAATTTGAATCAGGCTCCGGATGGCCGAGTTTCTTCCAACCGATTGCGCCTGAATTGATCGAAGAACACGAGGATCTTTCACTCGGCATGCGCCGCATCGAAGTTCTTTGCGCTGTGTGTGACGCGCATTTGGGTCATGTCTTCCCCGACGGGCCGCGCCCCACAGGTTTGCGCTATTGCATCAATGCGACGGTGTTGCATTTCATTCCGGATGAAGCGTGAGTGATGGGCAATCATTCGCTTCTGTTGCGTCGGGATCAATCGCAGCTTCTTGTTGTTGATATTCAAGATAAGTTGATCAACACGATCTATAAGGTCGAAGCGATGATGGATCGCGCGCGTTTGGTGATCGCGGCGGCACGTCAATTTGAATTGCCGATTACGATTTCAGAACAATATCCGAAAGGTCTCGGATCAACGGACGCTGCAATTCGTGAAGCGTGCGGCAATGTAACGTCTATTTTCGCGAAGACGGCTTTCTCTTGTTTGCGGGATGATGCGATTGCTGAACATCTTGCTGCTTATCACCACCGCAAGCACCTTGTGATTGTCGGCATGGAAGCACATGTGTGCGTTTTGCAAACCGCGCTTGATGCCGTGGCAGAGGGTTATTCGGTTTTTGTTGTTGGAGATGCGATCTCAAGCCGTAGCGCGTCAGATGGTGAAGCGGCGAAGCACCGGATGGAAAAATCGAACGTGACTGTAATTTCAGCGGAAATGGCTTTTTTTGAATGGCTGGAGCGCGCGGGTACGCCTGATTTTAAAGCGCTTGCACCCTTGTTGCGTTGAGTTACCTTTGGCGCTTATTGAGCAAGCACAATAAATCCAGCCTTCTCAAAAATCGCTTTTGCTGCGGATGAAGCGAGATAGTTAAAAAAGCGTTCGGCTTCCGGATTTTTGCTTTGAGCCGTCACGGCAAAGGGATAGATGATTGGAGCGTGACTATCGGCGGGAAAGCGCGCGATGATTTTCACTTGCGGTTCAACCCGCGCGTCTGTTTCATAAACTATGCCAAGTGGTGCTTCATTCCGCGCAACAAAGGCGAGAGCTCCGCGCACATTATCAGCTTGCGCGAGTTTTGGTTCCACGAGTTTCCAGAGACTTAAATTTTGTAAAGCGCTCTTGGCATAGATTCCGGCCGGAACAGAATTGACTTCGCCAGTGGCAAGCTTTCCATCGCCCAACGTTTTTGCAAAGGCGTTTTCGGTCAGATCGAGAGATTTTAACGCTGACGTTTGCGGCGCTATAATCACGAGGCGATTGCCGATGAGATTTTTACGCGTCTCTGCGCGTATTTGTTTCTTCTCTTCAAGATAATCCATCCATTTGAGATCGGCCGAGGCAAAAAGATCGGCGGGAGCGCCCGCTTTAATTTGTTTGGTGAGTGCTGAAGAGGCGGCGAAAGAAAACTTAACTTCGGTACCCGTATCCGTCGTGAAAGATTTACCTGCCTCCTCAAGGGTCTCTTTGAGCGAGGCGGCTGCGAAAACGAGAATGGGTTCTGCCTGAGCGGAGATGGTGCTTAACGGAAGAATACTGTTAACAAACGCAACGAAACCCAACGCAACAAAAATCACGCGGTTGTTTCGTGTAAAATTCATGGATACGGTCCTCGGGTGTGAATGATTTATCGTCTTTGGATTTTTCCGCATTCAACTCGGAAGCGCACGACCGGTTGAGAAGAGGCAGAGCGCGCCGCGCGCCTCTCTTTGCGGGAGGGTAGAGAGCCTTAGAATCACGGGATTTGTCAAGTTGAAGCGAAGCGCCTAAATCGGATTTCATGACATCGAGACCGCCACAATCGCCCGAGTCACAGGATCAGTCCGCCGACCTGCCCGAAGATTTTGACTTCGAGGCAGAGGATGAAGCGTTGCCCGACGCTGAGGCGGAGCTCGATCTCGGACTTGAAAGTGATGCGACGCCGCAGCGTTTAAAGGCGGGTGTCGAGGTCATTCAGACTGCGCTGAAAACTTTACCGAATGCGCCGGGCGTCTATCGGATGATCGATGGCGAAGGAACGGTGCTTTATGTTGGCAAAGCCAAGAGCCTCAAAAAACGTGTTTCAAATTATGCACGCGGGGTGGGGCATACGAGTCGCATCGCGCGAATGATCGCTGAAACCGCAGCGATGGAATTTGTCACAACGGAGACCGAAACCGAAGCACTGCTTTTGGAAGCTAATTACATCAAGCAACTAAAGCCGCGTTTCAATGTGCTGTTGCGTGACGACAAAAGCTTTCCCTATATTCTGGTTACATCCGATCATGTTTCGCCGCAGCTTACAAAACATCGCGGCGCGCGCACAAAGCAGGGTCATTATTTCGGACCCTTCGCAAGTGTGTGGGCGGTTAATCGGACAATCGCTGCGCTACAACGCGCATTTCTTCTGCGCACCTGCACCGATCCCTATTATGAAAATCGCTCGCGACCTTGTCTCCTCTATCAGATCAAGCGTTGCGCGGGCCCGTGCACGGGCGAGATAGATGCGCCTGGCTATCAAAGGCTTGTGACCGAAGCGCGCGATTTTCTCTCGGGTAAAAGTCAAGCGGTGAAAACACGCCTTGCTGAAACCATGCAAGCGGCATCGGACACTCTTGATTTTGAAACGGCAACGCGCATTCGTGATCGCTTGGCTGCATTGTCCGCCATTGTTTCAACGCAAGATATCAATCCGCAAACAGTCGATGAAGCGGATGTTTTCGCGCTTCATGAGGAAGCCGGGCAATTCTGTATCGAAGTCTTTTTCTTCCGCAATTATCAGAATTGGGGTAATCGCGCTTATTACCCGCGTGCGGATAAATCTATTGCTGCAGAGGAAATTCTTGTGCAATTTGTCGCGCAGTTTTACGATGATAAACCCGCGCCGCGTTTGGTGCTTTTATCGCATGATCTTGAAGACGCGGCTCTTCTCGCTGAAGCTCTGTCCCTGCGCGTGGGGCATAAAATCGAAGTCAGCACACCGAAGCGCGGCGAGAAACGTGATCTTGTGGATCATGCGGCAACAAATGCGTGCGAAGCGCTTTCGCGCCGACTGTCTGATACCGCTTCGCAAAAACAATTGCTCGCGTCGCTCGCTCCGGTTTTTGGACTGGAGCAGCCGCCGCGTCGCGTTGAGATCTATGATAACTCACACATTATGGGCACGAATGCCGTCGGCGCGATGGTCGTTGCCGGCGTCATGGGCTTTTCAAAACCGCATTATCGAACGTTTAATATCAAATCCGAAGAGCTCACGCCCGGTGATGATTTTGGGATGATGCGCGAAGTTCTCACTCGCCGATTTGCGCGCCTTCAAAAAGAATCACCACGTGAAGCGGAACCTCAAGAGGGCGCCGATGATGCCATGCCTGATTGGCCGGATCTTGTTTTGATCGACGGTGGCAAAGGGCAACTTGATGCCGCGCTGAGCGTGCTTGCCGAACTTGGTCTTGAGCATGTGCCGATGATGGGTGTTGCGAAAGGCGTTGATCGCGATGCGGGGCGCGAACAATTTTTTATTCCGGGACGTGAGCCTTTCCGCTTGCCGCCGCGCGATCCCGCGCTTTATTTTATTCAGCGTTTACGCGATGAAGCGCATCGCTTTGCGATTGGTACACATCGGGCCAAACGCAAGAAAGCGTTTACGGCTAATCCGCTCGATGAAATTCCGGGGATTGGACCGCGTCGTAAACGCGCGCTGCTTCTGCATTTCGGAACTGCAAAAGCGATTGCGCAGGCTTCCTTTGAAGATCTCACCAAAGCGCCCGGGGTAAATGAAGCAACCGCAAAAGCGGTTTATGATTTCTTTCATGATGGGGGACGGTGAATTTAGGTGTTTGAGCGCAGGGCCGTCGCCGATTCGCGTCTCATCCGTTCAGAGCCGCAGTCGCTTGGAGCGAATTTCGCCGTGTGAAATAGGGGTTTTACGTCAAATAGTTGACGTGGGCCCTGCTAGACTGTTTTCTGCCGCCATGACGATGTTACAGCAGACGAACCCTCAAAAAAAGCGGCGCCTTGGTCCGTTCACACTGCCCAACATTCTGACTTATGGTCGGGTTGTGGCGGTGCCGGTTGTCGTGGGCTGCCTTTTCTGGCCGGAAGAAAATGTGATGCGTTGGATTGCGCTCGGGATTTTCTCCGCCGCGGCGATTACCGATTTTTTTGACGGTTATCTCGCGCGCGCTTGGGCTCAGCAGTCTTCGCTCGGGCGTATGCTTGATCCGATCGCTGATAAATTGATTGTCGCCGCGTCTCTGATGATGCTGGTCACCGATCGCACGATTTCTGGTTTTTCCATCTGGGCCGCGATTGTGATTTTGAGCCGTGAGATTCTTGTTTCGGGTTTGCGGGAATTTTTAGCTGAACTTCGCGTGAGTGTGCCTGTGTCAACGATTGCGAAATGGAAGACTACACTTCAGCTTGTGGCTGTTGGATTTTTGATTGCGGGTCCTGCGGGTGAGCGTGTGTTGCCTGGTGCCACATCAATTGGCATTGTGCTTTTATGGATCGCTGCACTTTTGACGCTCTATACCGGCTATGATTATTTCCGCGCCGGTATTCGTCACGTGGTCGAAGCTGATGACTGAAATAAAAATCGTGTATTTCGCCTGGGTGCGTGAGCGTGTCGGCGTAGCGGAAGAAATCATCGACGTGCCTCAAAATGATTTGACGGTTGAAGCGCTTGCGGAATTGCTCTCTCAGCGCGATGAAGGCTATGCGTTAGCGTTTGAAAATCCGAAACTTGTGCGCGCGGCGATTGATCGTGTTCATGCAAAGCCGAGTGATATGATTGCTGGCGCTCGTGAGATTGCATTTTTCCCGCCGATGACAGGTGGCTAAAAGATGACGACGCGCATCACGGTCCGTATTCAGGCAGATGCTTTTGATGTTGCGGACGAAACAGATGCGTTGAATTCGCCCAATGAGGATGTCGGCGCGGTGTCAACGTTCATCGGGTATTGCCGCAGTGAAGGCGGACGGCTCAATGCGCTTGAGCTCGAACATTATCCCGGAATGGCGGAGGACGAAATCAAACGCGTGGTTGATGAAGCCTGCACGCGATGGCCATTATCGTCTGCGAGTGTGATCCATCGTTATGGTGTGATGAAACCGGGCGACGGCATTGTCTTTGTTGGTACAGCGAGCACGCATCGGGCGGAAGCTTTCGCCGCATGTGAATTTTTGATGGACTATCTCAAAACGCGCGCGCCCTTTTGGAAAAAGGAATATCGCGCGGATGGCAACATCGGCGATTGGGTTGAGGCCAAATCGGATGATGATGCCGCCGCCGCGCGGTGGACGAGCAAAACCTGACCCCCTTTTCGTTTGGCTGAAGCGTAACCATATATTTGGTCGGTTTTCGAGGACCCTGCTGATGTCGCGCTTTTTCTTGGTCGGTCTTGGCCTTCTGGTCTCAGTCTTCTTTTTCACCATAGCGGCGAATTCGCCTGCGGATGCGCGGGCCGGATCAGGTTTTTCGAGCGGCAGCCGGGGGTCTTTCACTTTTTCGCGCCCGCCTTCAACGTCAACCGCGCCGAAACCGGCGGCACCGATTGAACGATCCTACACCCAGCCGACCGCGCCGAGTTACTCCCCGTCTTATGCACCGGCGAGCGGATTTGGCGGCGGGCTTTTTAGCGGTTTCGGCGGCGGGTTGCTCGGCGGACTTTTGGGCGCCGGTCTATTCGGCATGCTTTTTGGCAATGGCTTCTTCGGTGGCGTGGGCGGTGGCATGTCCTTTTTTGGACTGCTTCTTCAATTCGGTCTCATTTATTTCGTAGTGAAATTTTTGTTTGGCCTTTTTGCCCGCCGCGTGGCGCCGATGGGTGTGGGCTTTGGACCGATCCCGCAACCTTCGCCAAATGTTTTTGGCGGCGTTTTGGGTTTTCAATCATCCGCGCCTTCGGTGCGGCAGGTGACAATCGATCAGGCTGATTACGTGGCGTTCGAAGAAAAGCTCCACGCTGTGCAAGAGGCTTATTCGCGAGAAGATCTTGACGGGTTGCAAAATGTCGCGACACCGGAAATGGTCGCTTATTTCGCCGAAGACCTCGCGCGCAACGCGGGGCAGGGACTTATCAATCGTGTGAGCGATTTGCGGCTTCTCCAAGGCGATCTTGCCGAAGCGTGGGGCGAGGGCGCAACCGACTATGCGACGGTGGCGATGAAATTCTCGCTGATTGACACGATGATTGACCGGTCCTCGGGCTCTGTTGTTTCAGGAGGTCAGCCTGAACAAGTAACTGAGCTTTGGACCTTCCGCCGCGACGGTCCGGGACCCTGGATGCTTTCCGCCATCCAACAGACGCGGTGAAAAAGTCAACGCTTTAACCTCGCAATAACCATGGGCGTCTATCTTCAGGCTCATGAAATTTTTCACGCCCGCGCGCCTCATTTCCGTGGCGCTTCTTCTTGCGCTTGCTGGGTGCGGCATGCGTTTCGACACGCGCGCGCCTTGGCGCGATGAACTTGAAGCGAAATGCCTCTCATCAGGGGCTGTGCAAACCTCTGCCTATATCGAACCGGCAACGCGTATCGACGGCCCCGGGGCATGCGGCATGCAACAACCATTCAAAGTCGCCGCATTTGCGAATGGCACTGTGGGGCTGACCAACCGTGCCACAATGTCATGCTCGGCCATCTCAAGTGTTGATCGATGGGTCAAAGAAATCGTTGAGCCGGCAGCGCAGCTTTACTATGGCCAACGCGTTAAGGCGATGACAGTCGGATCTTACTCCTGTCGCAATCAGGATTCGAAATGGTTTGCGCGGATTTCAGAACATTCATTTGGTAATGCCGTTGATATTATGGGTTTCCGCTTTGCCAATGGTCGTAAGATCAGCGTGCGGGAAGCTTGGCGGGGATCAGCAACCGATCAGGCATTCTTGCGCGAGATCACCGTCAATGCTTGCGATTATTTCACAACGGTTCTCGCACCGGGATCTGATTCCTATCACGCTGATCATTTGCATCTCGATTTGATGCGCCATGATGCAGGTTATCAAAAACGCATCTGTCAACCGAAATTGAATTTTGCGCGTCGTATCAAAGCGCCAGCAACCGCCAATCAAATTGCAGGTCTCAATTATCGTACAACCCCAAGCGATCAAAACGCAACTGCGGTTGCGGAAATGAATGCGCCCTTAGGCATGCCTGTCACTGTGCCGGTTCCCGCCGCCCGTCCAATCGATCCGAAGGTCATTGCGCTTTTGCCGCCGGAACCTGAGAGCGATGACGACGGCGACTTCAAAGGCGTCTATTAAGCTCAGCTTACATGCCGCGCTTTGACGGTAAACCATAACCACCACCTGTTGGTGTGATGATTGTGATTTTATCGCCGGGCTCGACAAGCGTCTGATCAGCGCCTTTTAACTCTTCGATCTCGCCATTTTTTCGCGTGACAAAATTGCGACCGATTTCACCGGCTTCACCGCCATCAAGTCCGAAGGGATGAATGCGGCGATGACCTGAGAGTATGGCGCAATCCATCGTCTCAAGAAAACGAATAGTACGGCTCGTACCATCACCAGAATTCCATTGTCCCTTACCGCCTGACCCCTCGCGAATATGAAAATCTTCAAGCAAGACGGGATAACGATTTTCAAGAACCTCTGGATCGGTAAGTCGTGAATTCGTCATGTGGACATGCACACCGGCAGCGCCATCAAAGCCTGGGCCTGCGGATGAGCCTGAACAGATTGTTTCATAATATTGGTAACGCACGTTGCCGAAAGTGAGATTGTTCATTGTACCTTGCGCGGCGGCCATTGCATGCAATGCTCCAAAAAGACAATTCGTGACCGCTTGGCTCACTTCCACATTGCCAGCAACGACGGCCGCCGGATAGCGCGGCGAGAGCATCGAGCCTTCCGGCAGGATCACTTTGATGGGACGCAAGCACCCCGCATTCATCGGGATCATATCATCGACCATGATGCGGAAGACATAAAGTACGGCCGCGCGTGTCACAGGTTCTGGCGCGTTGAAATTATCGCCGCGTTGCGGTGATGTGCCGGTAAAATCAACAGTCGCTTCGCGCGCTCTATAATCAAGCGTGATCTTCACTTTGATCACCGAACCATTATCCATTTCATAGGAAAAAGATGATTCGCGTAGATGCTCGATCGCACGGCGCACATGTTCGGCCGCATTATCTTGCACATGGCCCATATAGGCCTTGACGACATCAAGGCTGAATTCTTGAATGGCTTTTTTAAGCTCGGCAGCGCCTTTTTCATTTGCGGCCACTTGCGCTTTTAAATCATTGATATTCTGCGTGACATTGCGCGCGGGATAGAGCGCGCTTTCGAAAAGCGCACGTGTTTCCGCTTCGCGGAAGCGGCCTTGATCGACGAGATGGAAATTGTCGATGTAGACGCCTTCTTCGTCGATCGTCGTTGCGCGCGGTGACATGGAGCCCGGCGCCACGCCACCGACATCGGCGTGATGACCGCGTGACGCGACCCAGAAGAGAAGCGTTTTGTTATCCTGACCAAAAATCGGTGTGCAGACCGTGATGTCTGGCAAATGCGTACCGCCATTATAGGGCGCGTTCAACATAAAGACGTCACCCGGTTTAATTTTCCCTTGATTCATCCGAACGATGGTTTCAACCGAGCAATCCATCGAGCCTAAATGAACCGGAATGTGAGGCGCATTAGCCACCAAACGTCCTTCATGATCAAAGATCGCGCATGAGAAATCTAGTCGTTCTTTGATGTTCACAGATGAGGCCGTGTTTTGCAGCGTCACACCCATCTGTTCGGCAATTGACATGAAGAGATTGTTGAAAATCTCGAGCATAACCGGATCGGCATCTGTTCCCGCTGCCACGCGTTTTTCGCGGCGTTCAACACGTTTCAAAATCAAATGATCGCGCGCATTTAACGTGGCCGCCCATCCGGCTTCCACCATGATGGTTTGATGCGCTTCAATCAAGAGAGCGGGACCTTTGATTTCATGGCCCGCTTTGATTTGCCGCCTCAAAAAGATTGGCGCATCGTGATCACGCCCTTCGCTGAAAATACGCTTTCTCGCATAAGGCGGCGGTAATTCTTGATCCGTTGAAATCCCTTCGTGCAGCGCAATCGGTTGCCCGCCTCCAATCGCTTCAATCGCAATAGCCTCAAGCACAAGCGGCTTTGTCGGATCAGAGAAACCAAATCTTTGATGGTGCAGTTGTTCAAAAGTCGCTCGTAATGTCGCTTGTCGCTCCGTTAATGATGAAGAGGGATCGGAGGCGACACTCACAGCAATGGCTGAATCGGTCCCTGCATAGCGCAGCAACGCATGTACATGAATTGTAATCTCGGGTGCAGCAACACCTTGGCTTCCAACTTCAGCGATACAGAGAGATCCCAAGCGTTGGGCTTCCTGATCAAAGAGAGCAAGGGCTTCATCGGAGAAGAGTTTTTCAATTGCTTGTTCACGTGTCGCGCGAATCGAGGCGAGGCCCATGCCATAGGCAGAAAGCAAGGATGAGAAAGGATGAATAAGGATGGTATCCATCGAAAGGGCATCGGCAACCAGACAAGCATGCTGACCGCTCGCGCCGCCAAAGGCGTTTAACGCATAGCGGGTGACATCATGACCGCGCGCGACAGAGATTTTCTTGATCGCCTCGGCCATATTTGCAACTGCAATCCGTATGAACCCATCCGTAATTTCTTCGGCAGAGCGACCATCACCAATTTGTGAGGCGAGCTCTTTAAATTTTTCGCGCACCACGTCTCGATCGAGTTTCTGATTTTGTTCGGGCCCAAAAATGGAAGGGAAAAAATCAGGATCAAGTTTGCCAAGCATCACATTAGCATCGGTAATTGTGAGCGGTCCGCCACGGCGATAACAAGCAGGACCTGGATCTGCACCGGCGGAATCTAGTCCCACACGATAGCGCGTACCATCATAATGAAGGATTGAGCCACCACCCGCCGCAACTGTGTGGATCATCATCATTGGCGCGCGCATTCTTACGCCCGCTACTTCCGTTTCAAAAGCACGTTCATAATGACCGTCAAAATGCGCAACATCGGTTGACGTGCCGCCCATATCAAAGCCAATGACGCGATCAAAACCCGCTTCGCGACCTGTCTCCGCAAGCGCGACAACGCCACCTGCAGGTCCCGACAACACAGCATCTTTGCCTTTGAAGAGATCGGCCGCGGTTAATCCACCTGATGACATCATGAACATGAGCCGCGCGCCTGAGCGTTTCACATCAAGTTCTTCCGCAACCATAGCCACATAGCGCGCGAGAATGGGAGAGAGATAGGCATCAACAACGGTTGTATCTCCGCGACCAACAAATTTGATGAGCGGGCTGACCTCGTGGCTCACGGAAACTTGTGAAAAGCCGATCTCGCGCGCTATTTTTGCGGCTAATTTTTCGTGAGCCGGAAATTTCCACGCATGCATGAAGACGATGGCAACAGCGTTAAAGTCTTTATCACGAAGCGATTGAAATGCGAAGCGCATCACTTCTTCATCGGGCGCTTGTTCAACTGTTCCATCCGCGCGAACGCGTTCATCAATTTCAATCGTCTCGGCATAAAGCGCATCAGGTTTTTTGACCGCGCGCGCAAAAATGTCGTTCCGCGCTTGATAGCCGATTTTTAAAGTATCGCGAAAGCCGCGTGTGACGATCAGGGCCATCCGCTCGCCTTTGCGTTCAAGGAGCGCATTGGTCGCCACCGTTGTACCCATACGCACATCACCGATAGCGCCGGTAGGAATCGCATCTCCGGGTTTGAGGCCAAGCAGAAGGCGGATGCCGTGAACGGCCGCATCGCGATAGGCGCCGGGATTTTCAGAAAGTACTTTGCGCGCAGTGAGCTCACCCGAGGGCGCACGGCCGATGATGTCGGTAAAGGTACCGCCCCGGTCGATCCAAAAATCCCAAGTCCGCTTTGTCATGTCCTACGTCCATACTTTGCCATGATCACAAATATACTTTTGTCACCCTGTCAGATGTGACAGGAGCAAGCAATGGTTAGACCTGATAGGTTTATTGTAGATCCATTTACAATCTGTCCATGCGGCTCTGTGGAGGGCGCAAATTCCGAAATTGGGATGCGAGGATGAAAGTGATGAGACGTCTTCAGGTGATGCTTTTTGTGATTTTGGATTTAGCCGGCTTAGCGCTGACGCCAAGCTCAGCGCTAACAAAATCGGTAAAAACGGGTGCTGAGCCGGGCCAATTTGATTTCTATGTTTTGGCGCTTTCATGGTCGCCCGCCTATTGCGCGAATGGTGGCGATAAACGCAGCCCCGAAGAATGTCAGCTCGGTGCGCAGAAGGGCTTTGTCGTTCATGGGCTTTGGCCGCAATATGAGAAAGGTTATCCCATTTCTTGTCCAACGGATCGAAAAGATTTGCCGAAATCGAGCTTTGAAAAGGCCGCTTCCATTTTTCCCGATTTGAAGCTCGCAACAAATGAATGGCGGCGCCACGGCTCATGCTCAGGGCTTGATCCGGAACTCTATCTTGATGCGGTTGCGACCGCACGCGACCGCATTAAAGTGCCTGCGAGTCTTGACCCTTCAAAAGCTGCGCCCGTAAGTGACGCTAAGCCATCACCGAGCGAGATCGAAAAAAATTTCAGCGAGGTAAATCCGGGGCTTCAACCCTCAATGATCAGTGTGTCCTGCCGCAAAGCGGTGTTGCGCGAAGTCCGGATCTGCTTCACAAAGGATTTGAAAGAGTTTCGCACATGTCCGGAAGTGGATCGCTCAGGCTGTCGGTCAGATCAGGTTTCGATTGTTCTCCCGCAATAAGAGGGTAGGGGGCCCCAAACAGGCGGTACGACATTATTTTAGTTGATGTTTTGCTGCCAATCGGGTTTAGTTGATGAATTATCGCCATGCGTTTCATGCCGGCAATTTTGCAGATGTTTTAAAACATATTGCACTCACGCGGTGTCTTATTCATCTGAAAGAGAAATCCGCTCCGTTCCGGGTGATTGATACGCATGCAGGCTCAGGCTTTTATCATCTCACATCAAAAGAAGCCGCGCGAACTGGTGAATGGCAAAGCGGTATTGGTCGCCTTCTCGCTACCGAATTGCCGATTGAGATCGCAGATCTTCTTTCGTCCTATCGGGAAGCGGTTGATCGTGTAAGATCTTTTCACGGCGATGATGTCTATCCCGGCTCTCCGGAAATCGCGCGCGGGTTGCTGCGTGGTGAAGATCGGTTGATCCTTGTTGAAAAGCATCCTGAAGATGCGCGCCAAGCGAAAGAGAATTTTGCGTTTGATGGACGCGTGAAACTGCTTGAGCGTGACGCCTATGAGGCTCTCAATGCATTGTTGCCGCCGAAAGAAAGGCGCGGTCTCATTTTAATTGATCCGCCCTATGAAGAGCGCGATGAATTCACACGTGTCATTGATGCGCTCAGTCATGCTTGTCGGAAATTTTCAACCGGCATCTATGCGATCTGGTATCCGTTGAAAGCGGGATTACCTGTTGATGCCTTCTACAAGGATGTCGTCAATTCTGAGTTTCCGAAAATTCTTCGCATTGAACAATGGGTGCGCGATGAGCGGGCGGGCGATGGTTTGGCCGGATCAGGCCTCTTGATCATCAATCCGCCGTGGAAGCTTAAAGATGAAATGACAAGTATTTTGGCTTTTCTCGATAAAGTTCTGAGCCTGGGAGCCGGACACAAAGTCAGATGCGACTGGTTGGTGCCCGAAATATCGAAGTGAGCTTTGCGGACAAGCTGGAGCATAGCGCTGGCCGAACGCGCGCGGGCCTGCTAGGATTTGCTATTCAATACATAAAGATTTGTAATTAGGGTTGAGGAGACTGAGTTATGATTTTGCGTTCAGCGCCCGCGTCCCCTTTTGGACGCAAAGTGAAAATGGCAGCCCATATTGTCGGTGTCATTGATCGGATCAAGGTTGTGAATGCCGACACGTTGAGTGCCGAAGATGATTTGCGTCAACAAAATCCGCTTGGCAAAATTCCCACTCTTATTCTTGATGATGGACGCGTGATTTATGATTCTCGCGTCATTGTTGAATATATCGATCATCTTGGTGGCGGAGGACGCGTCATTCCGGTGAAAAGCCCGGATCGGTTTGATGTACTTGTCATGCAATCCTTGGCTGACGGCATTATGGATGCTGCGATTTTACAGATTTATGAATTGCGTTTCCGTACCGAGGATCGTCGCGAACAAAAATGGGTTTCGCATCAAGCGGGAAAAGTTGAGCGTGCACTTGCGGCGCTTGAAGCTAATCCGCCGCATCTGTCACCCGTTCCGCACATTGGAACCGTCGCGGTCGCATGCGCTCTCGGTTATCTTGATTTCCGTTTCGAAGGCGCTTGGAGAAAGCAACATCCACGCCTCGTGGCATGGCTCGACGATTTTGCTGCGCGTGTCCCCTCATTTGCAACAACCGCGCCACACTAATTTGCGACCACAAAAAACATACAAAAACTTGCTTCGCCAAGAAGCACGTTTTCCGTATTCAAAGACATGTTTCAGTTCAGAATTTGTAATTCAGACCGACACGAACAAGGCCCCAATCCGCACCTGATGAACCACCGCCTGACGGAATGTCTTTTTCTTCAATATGAATATAAAGCGCTTCGGCTTTTGCGGTCCAAGGTCCCGTGATCACAGTTTCAACACCACCGCCAAGCGCGTAACCATTATGGTAATTATCGACTGTTGATCCACCGTTGGAATCGTGTGTTGTCGCGCCGGTATAACCAGCCGTGAAATAAGGCATCGTCTCGTTCATCGCATACCCAACGCGGCCACGAAATGTATTGAGATAACGTGCTTCGCTTGAACCGGTACTACTGCCTTTGATGTTGCCGAGTGAAAGATCAGCTTCGAGCCCGTAAACCCAATTATTTTGTGCTTGGTAATTCACGCCACCCGTGACGCCCAAAGTGCCGCCGGTGGGATTGCCATACACATCCTTGCCTTCTTTGGTGAAATTGCCAAAGCCTAAACCCGTATGGAGCCCGCCATAGACATCCGTCCAATTCGACATTTTTCGGACGAGAGTCGGAATGGTTTGGGGAGCTGCCTTTTTGCTCGGAAGATCCGCCACATAGGCTGTGGTGCCAACAACAAGAAGCATGGCCGTTGCCGAAGAAAGACGTGAAAGCAAAGACATGGTATGAACTCCTCGAATTTCATGAACCCGATGAGCGATGCGCTCACGAGTTTAAGGTTACGCTGACGCTGACACGTCAACGTGCATGAGCCCGTTTCATCTCAGAAGCGGGCTTAATTTTGGAAAAGTGATGATCGAAAGAGGAAATGCCGGGGCAGAAATTTGGTTCCCGGATTTATCGTTAATGAATGATAAAAGGACTACGGTTGACGAGACTTCGTAACCGTCAAGCCTCAGAATTTATAAGAGATTCCGAATCGAAATAAGTTTGTTTTCGTATCGAGAGAAACGGTTGATCCATTTGCAAGATAATTTGAGGCGGCAAGATCATAATGCAAGAATTCGCCACGCAAGACGAAATTCTGCATTGCGAAGGTTTCGACGCCCGCGCCATAAACAACGCCATATTTTATCGCGTCGGTAGAATTCACATTGGTGTAATTGGTTCCACTGATCGCCACACCCAAAGTGCCGTAAGCGAGATTGTTGCTGAAGGCATAACCACCGCGGCCGCGACCTGAAGCGGTCCAAGATTGAGTAAAGCTTTCGCTTGTTGAACTGTTTTTGACTTGTGACGAGTCGAAGTCGCCCTCAAGCCCGCCAACAAATTGTCCACTTTGGACGTTCATTCCGCCATGGGCCCCATAAACCGTGCCGCCTGTTGTCAGCGACCCTGCGGTGCCAAGACCCGCGCCCCCATGAATGCCGATATAGCCGCCTTGCCAATTCGAAACGCCATCGGTCGAGAACAAACCACCCGCGAAAGAGGGGCTTGAGAGGCTCGCGGCCAAAATTATTCCAAGGCCATATCGATTAAGTGGGCGGGTCATCGTGATCACTCTGGACCGGACAGGTTACAAGGCTTACGTCCGACTCCGAGAATTTTATCAATCTCGGGATCCACCCCTAAGCGATGCCTCAAAATATGGTCAACAGAAGGTAAACCGATTGCCTGTTTCATCCGTGAGAGGTTCATGCGATAAGCAGATCCGTATGTTTTCGGATCGACCCTTTACCAAGGTAATTTATGACCGAGTTAACTCCTTCACCCAGCGCGCGTAAGACCGCCCTTGTAACCGGCGCTTTGCGTCGAGTGGGTGCCACGATCGCCAAGAGGCTCGCGGTTTCGGGCTATCAGGTGATTTGTCATGTGCGAAATGGTTCGGTCGAAGCGGATCAACTCGTCGCTCAAATTACCTCTTCAGGAGGTGCAGCTCATATTGTTGAAGCGGATCTTGTGGACGTTGACGCGCGTTCAAAAATGATGGCAGGGATTGGCGAACGCTTTGGGGCGCTTGATCTTCTCGTCAATAATGCGGCGGCTTTTTCATCGGATCGATTTGAAGACTATTCAGAATCGTCTCTTGATATGCATCTCGCCATCAATCTGAAAGCGCCGATTGATCTTGCGCGGATATTCGCGCGCCTGGCGTCGAGCAATAATCCGTCGATTGTGAATATTGTCGATCATCGCGTGTTGAAACTCACGCCGCAACATTTCACTTATACATTATCAAAAGCTGCACTCCATGCCGCGACGCAAACCATGGCGCAAGCCTTGGCGCCAAAAATCCGCGTCAATGCGATTGGTCCGGGTCCCACTTTGCCTAATCCTCATGACGGCCAGGCCGGCTTTCGCCATGAAATTGCGGGTGTGCCGTTAAATCACGCGGTCGATCCAAGCGATATTGCCGATGCAGTTGTTTATCTTGCTTCCACTCGAAGTGTTACCGGCATTTTGTTGCCTGTTGATGCGGGACAAGCCATCGGTTGGAAAACGCCCGACATTATTGAATGAAGCCGTTCAGTCAGTAAGAGCAATCGCCGCAATCAAACGTCCGTAATCCGCTTCTTTGCGATGTGTAGTGCGACGGAAACTGAAAAATCTTTCTTCATCCGTATAGGTACAAAGCGCGAGATTTTCGATGTTTCCGACGCGTGCTTTTTCCAAGCGATCGATGATATAAGCGGGTAAATCGAAATGATATTTTCCGTTTTTTGTTTGCGTGGTGAAAAAGCAGTTCGAATTTTTATCGGTTGAAAGAAATGTCTCGCGGAATTCAGGCCCGACCTCGTAAGCGCTTTGACTGATTGTAGGTCCAAGCGTCACATGAATGCGAGAACGTTCCGCACCCAACTCTTCCATCGCGAGAAGGGTCGAGTCGATCACGCCATAAAGCGCACCCTTCCATCCGGCATGAGCCGCTCCTATCACGCGTGCGTGAGGATCTGCAAAGAGAAGCGGGCCACAATCAGCGGTGCCGATGCCAAGCGCTAAGCCCGTCAGATTGGTGACCATCGCATCAGCGCGGGGGCGCTGATCGAGCGACCAAGGCTCATTCACTTTCACGCATGTCGCGGAATGAATTTGATAAAGGCTCAAGAGATGATGATCATTCACGCCAAGTGTTTTGGCCATACGAGCGCGATTTTCAATGACTGATTGCGGACCATCGGATGAACCGATGCCGCCATTCAAACTCCGATATAATCCTTGCGATACACCACCTTCGCGCGTGAAGAAACCATGCACAAGGCCTTTATGCTGCAGAGTGGACGTCATAAGAGGACGAGGCATCGCGTCAGTCATGGGATCAAAATCCAGCCGGTGTTGGCCATTCTTTACCCGAAATGGCGAGTGCTTTGAAGAGATGACCCATGCCGGTGCTTGTGGGTTCCATCAATCTCTCCCGAGCTTTCCGAATATCATTCGCCTGTTGGGGTGAGGCTTTTCGAATGAGAGTCTCGACGCGTGTGTCGATACCCAAACGATCTAGCAATTCCGCTTGCGAGATCGGGCCGTGGGTGCGCGCGCCACTCTCACGCGTGGCAAGTTCAAGAGATTCAAAATTCACATGAACTGTGAGATCCGCTTCTCCCGGCGTTTCAAGCGGATTGACAAATTCATGCGCTTTCAATGCTTGCAACGTGTCACCGAAACCGGATTGCGTATAACCATAATCAATGATGAGTCCGGCACCACCAAACTGAGCAAGATGGCGCGCGAGATCACGCATGATTGTTTCGCTGATCGGTGCATATTCGAGAATATCACCTTCACTGCCACCGGGCCCCGACATGCGCATCGATTCTTGCGCCAGACCAAATATCAATGAGTCGTTCTCGGTGCCGATCAAACATTCATGCCACGCCTGATTGCGTTTCTGAAACTGCCTAATCGGTAATGCATCAAAAAATTCATTAGCGAGAATGATGGTGGGCTTTTCCGGAAGCGTTGCGATGGTCGTGGCCCATTCAATGCGCGGATGGGCGTCGGCAAGTGTTTGTTTTTGAATGGCGCCCAGCACCGGGCTCATTTCAACAAGTGTCACCTGAAGCGCGTCGTGAAATCCTGTAACGGCTTTGGTTGCGCGCAAAACATCACTCATCAAAGTGCCACGACCGGGCCCGAGTTCAACAAGTGAGATGGAAGGTTGACTGGCGCGTAGCCACAGATCAGCGCTCCAGAGGCCGATGAGCTCACCAAACATTTGCGAAATTTCGGGCGAGGTTGTGAAATCACCAGACGCGCCCAAAGGATCGCGCGTCATATAATAACCATGCTGCGGGTCACCCAGAGCGAGCGCCATATACCGCTCGACGTTGATAGGCCCCTCTTGCCTGATGATCTCGATGATGCGTTGGCGCAAAGCGCTCATGGATTTTTTGCCTCTGCGCGGAAACTTCTGATCACCAGCCACAGGCCGACCAACGCCATTGGTAATGAAAGCACCATGCCCATCGTGAAGCTGCAGGGCAAGGCTTCGGTAAGCGGATCGGGATCACGATAAAGTTCAGCGAAACTCCGCGCGAGCGCGTAAAGAATTCCGAAAAGTCCGGCGAGCAACCCTGATCGTTTCAATCCGCCTTTCATCGCAATGAAACCAATAATCACGAAGATGAGTAAACCTTCTAAGCCGGCTTCATAAAGTTGGCTTGGATGACGCGGCAGATCATCGGCACGTGGAAAAATCATCGCCCAAGGAACATCGGTTGGACGTCCCCATAATTCGCCATTGATGAAATTCGCGATGCGACCAAAAAATATTCCAATGGGTGCAACAATGGCAGCGATGTCGAAGAGATACAGAAGCGGCACTTTTCGATGCCACGAGAGAAAACTCATCGCGAGTAATGCACCAATGAAGCCGCCATGAAAGGCCATGCCGCCATGCCACACGGCAAAAATTTCTGCGGGGTGATTGCTGAAATATTCAAGATCATAAAAGACGACTTGGCCAAGCCGACCACCAATCACAATGCCGAAAGCCATATAAACTAAGAGGTCATCAATCGCTAATCGATCAGGATGTTCACGTGTGCCCCAAAGATGATCTCTGGAAACAAGTGCGATGGCCAAGCGCCATCCGAGCAAGAGGCCCGTAATATAGGCAAGCGCATACCAGCGAATGGCGAAGGGGCCGAATTCAACAAGAACCGGATCAATCTGCGGGAAGGGAATTACGAAAAAAGGCATGGGATCCTAAAAGAGTGACTGAGTCCGGGCGAGGCTTGCGCCTTTCATTTTCGCCCGTCAAGCCGAGACACAAGCGGCGACTATGGGGTGGCATCGTCATATCATCATGGTAAAAGAAGACTATATGGTGACGTCGGTTCCGGCGGCTCACTCTTTGAGGGCATGAAGATGACAGCAACGAATAACCCCTTCCTTGATAATCTCTCCCGTTTGATGACGGACGCAGCGGGCATGGCGACCGGCATGAAGCGTGAGGCGGAAACCGTGATGCGGGCGCAATTCGAACGTTTGATTCGTGATATGGATGTCGTCTCGCGCGAAGAGTTCGAAGCGGTGCGTGCGATGGCGATTGCGGCTCGTGAAGAGAATGAGCGATTGGCAGAGCGAATTGCTGAACTCGAATCAAAACAGGGCAAATAATTTGATTCGAATGTCGATTTACTCCTGATTCGACGGCAAAGGTCTGTGGACAGGGGATTACGGCGATTGTGCGATTCAGCCGAATGCGTGAGCGTCCAACCTGCCTGATGGTTTTAAGTCGCCCTTGTCGGGGCGGGCCATTAAGGCAACTGGATGCATGATGTCGATCACTTATTCACATGAAACCGAGCGGGGCGAACATCCGCTCGATATGGTCGAGCGGCTCGCTCAACTCAAAGATTTGACCTTCGAGCGCTCGGGCGATGATGAGATCGCCATCTCCGTGCAGGGCCGTTGGACGTCTTATGATGTCGCCTTCACTTGGCTTGAAGGCATTGAAGCACTGCATGTGGCATGCGCCTTTGATCTTAAAATTCCCGAACGCCGTCGCATTGAGATCGCCGATTTGATGACTCGCATCAATGAGCAATTGTGGATTGGTCATTTTGATATGTGGTCGGAAACAGATGTAGTGATGTTTCGTCATTCACTGATGTTGTCGGGCGGTGCTGAGCCTTCGGGCGCACAATGCGAAGCTTTGATGAATCTTGCTGTGGATACGTGTGATCGCCATTACCAAGCATTTCAATTAGTGATGTGGTCCGGAAAATCGCCCGTTGATGCGTTAGCCGTCACGATGTTTGAAACGGTCGGCGAAGCGTAAGTTTTTTTGATCCTTAATTTTGGGAGATCAAATCATCATGAGTGCTGATTTTCCCTCGTCTCTCATTCTCGTTGGTGCCGGCAAAATGGGCGGCGCGATGCTTGAGGGATGGCTTCATGCCGGTCTTTATGGCCCATCGGTCACGGTGATTGATCCTTTGCCCTCAGACGCAATGAGCGCTTTGTGCGCGCGGGTGGGTGCAAAGCTTAACCCGAAAGAGACACCTTCAATTCCAGAGGCGCTTGTGCTCGGCATCAAACCGCAAATGTTTGATGCGGCCGCGCCAACACTTGCACCGCTCGCAGGCCCCGACACTTTGGTTGTTTCGATTTTGGCCGGCAAAACCATCGACAATCTCAAAACGCGGTTACCTAATGTGCGCGCGATCGTTCGCTCGATGCCGAATCTTCCGGCTTCAGTGGGGCGGGGTATTTCCGGCGCGGCAGCGAGTCCTGAAGTTACTGAACGCCAGAAATTGATGGCTGATCGTCTCCTCAAGGGTGTCGGGCAGGTCGAATGGGTCGATCATGAAGATTTGATCGACGCTATAACGGGGCTTTCGGGTTCAGGCCCCGCCTATGTGTTTCACCTCGTCGAATGTCTTGCGAAAGCGGGTGAAGCCGAGGGGTTGCCACCGGATCTTTCGATGCGGCTTGCCCGCGCAACCGTTGAAGGGGCGGGCGAATTGCTGCACCGGTCCGATTTGTCTGCCGAGATGCTCCGCCAAAACGTCACTTCACCGGGCGGGACGACGGCAGCGGGCCTCACAGTGCTCATGGGAAATAAGGCGCTTGAAAAGCTGATTGCGGGCACGGTGCATGCGGCGCGGCGTCGCGCTCATGAACTCTCGGGCTGATCCGGGCTAGACATTCGGGGCAAGCCCCTCCATCTCTAATCAATCAAAAGATGGGGCCGAAAATGAGCACTCATGGACAATCAAGCCGCGACCGGATCGTCGACGCGTTGATGGAGCTCGCTGCGGAACAGGATTGGGATCGGATCGAGATCACCGAGATTGCCGAGCGCGCGGGCGTATCTCTTCTGGAATTTCGTGAAGCCTTCCCGTCAAAAGGCGCAATTCTTGGAAGTTTCAATCGACGTATTGATCAAAAGGTTTTGAGCGATGACGATAAAAGTCTCGCGGACGAATCAACACGTGATCGGATTTTCGATGTGCTCATGCGCCGCTTTGATGCGCTTGCACCCTATAAACAAGCGTTGAAGCGCATGGCGCCTTCATTGGCGCGTGATCCGCTCACGCTTGCCGCTCTCAATCAGGCGGCATTGAACTCGATGCGCTTTATGCTTGCGGCTGCGGGTGTTAAAACAGAAGGGCCGATGGGCGCAATCAAACTTCAAGGCGCTGTTCTCGCTTATGCCAAAGTCATGGATGTATGGTTTCGGGATGAAGATGCAGGTCTTTCTCGCGCCATGGCCGCACTTGATGAAGAATTGAAATGCGGCGGCATGGTCATCAATCGCCTTGAAGATCTTGAACGTATGACGGCACCTTTGTCAGGCTCTCTCCATCGCATGGTTGAGCGCGGTATGGCGATGGCCAAGAAAGAACGCGGTGCTCGTCGGGCTGATGCGGATCTTGATCCGTCGATCTAATATTTTTCTCCAAGGATCCTAACGATGTCTGATGCGTCTGTTGTTGCGCCAGTAATTGCTTTTGACGATTTTTTGAAAGTCGATATTCGCGTCGGCACCATTATCGAGGCGGAGCCTTTTCCTGAAGCGCGTAAGCCTGCGATCAAATTGAAGATTGATTTCGGCGCGCCAATTGGCATCAAAAAATCTTCGGCACAGATTACTGAAAATCATAACCCTTCGGCGATTGTTGGCACACAGGTTCTTGCGGTTGTGAATTTTCTACCGCGTCAAATAGGCCCCTTCATATCGGAAGTGTTGACGCTTGGTGTGCCGGATCAAAACGGCAAAGTGATGTTGATCCGTCCAGATAGTGATGTGCCGAAGGGTGGACGGCTCTATTGAACGCGCTTTGATTGACTAGCGCGTTTTTATGCATTTGCCGCGATGGCGTCGCGCCGGATGCGTTCGACCATTGAGCGCACACCATTCGAGCGTTGTGGGGTCAGATGTTCTGCGAGTCCCAAGCGACGAAAAAGATCGAGCGCATCAATGCTTAAGATTTCTCGCGCGGATTTGTCTGAATAAAGCGCGAGCGTGAGTGCGACGAGTCCTTTGACAATATGCGCGTCGCTTTGGCCTTTAAAAGAAAGAACGGTCTCCGAGCCTGATCGATCAACAGAAGTCACGACCCATACCTGACTGGCGCAGCCTTTGACGCGATTATCTTCGGTGCGTTCGCTTTCGGGGAGTTCGGGCAGGTCTTTCCCCAGTTCGATTAAATAGCGGTAGCGGTCTTCCCAATCTTCCAGGGAGCCAAAATTCTCGATTATCTCATTGATGCGTGACGCCATGACCGACTCCGAACTGGCTCGTCTTTAGAGCTGAAACGCGTCGGGGTCGAGATTAAATCTTTCTCTGAGGGACCGGCTCGCGACGAGGAGGCAAAGGAATTGTCGTTGTCGGCGCCGCATCTGCCACTTGATTATGCGTGTTCGGCGTGGCTTGCGCCGCTTGAGCGGTTTCGGGGCCGATCAAAGCCGCAAGGGGGTCAGCATCCGCAGTGACTTTTACGGCGCGCATTGCCATATCGACGCAGGATTTTTCATGACCGGCACAGACCGTTGCGACCGCATGTCCTGCTGTTTCCATCGTCGCTTTCAAAGCGGCAATGCTGATTGTTTCCGGACCTTTTGACGACGAGTTTGAAACCGACGCGTGTGGTGGCGTGTTGTCTTGCGATTTTAATGTCGCGCTTGTGCTTGTCGAGGTCGCCATGGACGTGGGACGCGCAAGCCATTCTGGCATCGGCGGCCGTAAGGGCGATGACAAATAGATAAGGCCAATTACGGTGGCGGATCTGATTAAGAATCCCATCGGCTACGAATCGAATCCCGGCTTCTGCAAGTTTTCTAATGATCGACAGGAGCCCAAAACGGGATTGTCACAACATCACACTCCGACAATGCGTCATGCTGATTGAGGAGACACGCATAGATTGTAAAGATGGTTAAAGCTTGGTGAATAAATCTCCCGTTTTTAGGCGCTTTGTTAACGCTTCGCCGCGCGTTGTTAACAATTGAAGTTATGTCGTTCAAAATTGATGAAAGCGTTTAGGGAAGGCTTAAGCACGTTGATGCACTTTTAGGATCGAAGCGGGACGTGAAGTAGTTCTGGCTTTTTACTTCGAGGGGTGTCATGATCAAAAAGGCTGAACAGATCTTGGGCGACGCTTTTGGCGCTTTGGTTCATCCCTCAATCATCGAAGGTACACCGGCCTTTACTGCGCACCGTTATTTTATTGGTACGCGCCTTGCAATGGCGGTTCTCGGGGTCATCGCTCTTTCACTCTTCACGATCATGCCGCAGGTTATGACCTCGACTCTGCATTATCTCGGTGTGATTTTTTTATTCCAAGCTGTTGTGGCGTTAGGCGTGTCACGCCTTGGTGGCTTCCGAGCAGGCATTTTTATTTCGCTTCTTTCACTATCTTTGATCCCGGTGCTTGCCGGTGGTCCGGCCTCTTTGGCTTTGCTCATGCCACTCATTCTTGAAGGCGCCTTATTGCAAGGTCCGCGCGGTGCTGTCGTCTATGTCATCAGCCTTACGACGAGCGCGTTTGTATCCTTCTTCACGGGCCCCATCGTGTCGCAATTTGCAATGATGTTGTTTTCGGCGTGTGGACTCGGTGGTCTGGCATTTGGTGTTTTCTTTGCGCTTGATTTGATCGTGGGTGCGGATCGTCGCGCAACGCGTGAAGAAGATCGGTGGCGTGGGGCAACCGCATTGATTGATGGTAGTTTGGCGCGTCACGATGTTTCGGGCAAGATAAAAGGTGCAAATGAAAAATTTTGCCGGTTCCTTGGCATTGAAGCGGATGCGCTTTCAGATCGTAGTGTGATTGAGAGATTGCATCTTTCAAGCGCGCCGTTATTTTTGAAAGCACTTTCGGATGCGAGCCATGGCGCGCAATCGATTGATGTCCATATTCGCATTCGTGCGGAAGCGGGAGCCGACGGACATGATGCGTCTGATCCTTATCGCGATGCCATCGTGCGTTTTCAGCGTGTAACACCTGGCGGCAAGGGTGATGATGGCGAAATTTTTGCACTTTATCGAGCCGCTCCTGCTCCGCTTGTCCAACGCAAAGCGGAAAAAGTTGAAACCACCACTTTCGCCTTGCAACGTTTCGGGCATGAATTGCGTACCCCATTATCTGCCATAGTAGGTTTTACGGATTGTCTTGCGGATCCGAATTTGATGGCTGATCAAGGGTCCCGTCGGCAGGATTATGTGCATTTGATTTCGGTTTCCGCACATCACATGCTTGATCTTGTTGATGGGCTTTCGCAGGGCACAGTTCCGCAAGCAGCGGAAGATCGTTTTGATCTTGCCGCAATTCTAAATGAAACTTTGGCCATGATTGCGCCGGATGCGGCTCAAAAGGGCACGGAAATTCGCGCGCATATCGCCCCACATTTGCCGCGAATGATCGGACATCGGAGTGGCATTCGCCAAGTGGCACTCAATCTGTTGAGCAATGCGATAAAATTTGCACCGCAAGGCAAAGTGACTGTCACGCTTCGCCAAGAAGGTCCGATGCTTGCCCTCACCATCGCTGATGACGGCGCGGGTGTTGAGATTGATGAATTGCCGCGTTTGACCGAACCGCGTTTCCGCGGTCGTTCAAGCCGCAGCACGCAGATCGAAGGGCAGGGACTTGGACTTTCGATTGTCCGTGAAATCGTGACGCATCATGATGGAAAACTCGTCCTTGATAGTCGTCCGGGTGAAGGACTTTCAGCAACGGTGCATTTTCCGCTCGAGCCTCAAGCACAGGAAGTCTATCACACAACGCGCCGTGTGATGGCGGGAGGTCGTCGTTATGCGTGATCGCATGGCGCGGCGCGAGCCTATCCTCGAAGACTCTTACGGCTATCATGATCAAGACGATCATGATTTGGGGGGCAACGAAGATGCATCGCGTTTGCGGCGTTATCTATCGCCCGCACGCAGCTTGCCGACGACGATTCTGATTTTGGTGATGATCGCTTTTGTAACCAATGCGCTTTATTTCCAGCAAGGCAATCGCGCTACACTCATTCCGAATCTTTTGATGTCGATGAGAAGTGTTTTCATCGGCGCGACGCCGGGTGATCCGAATGCCGTTCCCGCGCCTCCTCGTCGTCCTGATCCTGCCTTGGGCGATGTTTCTGTAGCGTTAGCCGAACGAGCGCTTATTCGTGTGGGTTATTTTTCAGGCCCGGCCGAAGGATTGAAATCAGCCCCGTATCGCGAGGCTTTGATGCGCTTCCAAAAAGATCGCCATCTTCCCTTAACCGGTGAGCTTGATGAGCCGACAAAACGGGAGCTCGAAAAACTGTCGGGCTTGCCAGTCGAATAATTGTTATGGCGCGTCTACGCTCCGACCTTGTTATTGCTGCCATTTTAAGACGCGCACAAAGCGCAGGCGCGACCGCGGTGTTGAGGCGGCGCGGCGTTGGAGAAGCCGGGGCGATTTTCATTTCGGTTGATTATGTCGATGGGCGACTTGATCTTTATGGACCTGCGCCACCGCGTATAGACGAGAGCGCAGAGGACACGAGGCGCTTTGATCGTATCTTAATTGATGCCAGTGGGCTTGATTTGAGTGAGCGCATGGCCCGCGAAGTCAAATTTGACCCTGATCTATGGTGGGTTGAAATCGAAGACCGGCAGGGTCGTTATTTTGCGGAATAGGTTGGTCTTTCGCTTTTTCTGGACATCAATGAAGAAGGTCATGCACAATGAATGATAATATAGCAGCGCCAGGCTCTCACAGTAAATTGTAATTGGCGTCTGATCGTATCGCGATTCCTGCTGAGATGGTTCAAAATGTCGTTGAAGCAATTTTGAACGATGCCGGATGCTCTCAGTCTATTGCGCGCGAAGTTGCAGATCATCTTATCGATACCGAATTATGTGGAATTGAATCGCATGGCGTGATGCGCGTGATGCAATATGCCGATCAATTCGCAAAAAGGTGTCATGGACTCTCAAGCTGAGGCGATCATTCATCGTAATAAAAACGGTGATGATGAGGTTGATGGCCGCGGCGGCATCGGTATTCCCGCGATGCGGCTTGCAGTGGATCACTGTGTTGCAAGAGCGAAAGAAAAGGGAATTGCTGCGTTACCTCTGAGACATGTGGAACATACCGGCCGCTTGGGCGCTTATGCGGAGCGCGCGGCCCATGACGGATGTCTGGTGATCATCATTGGCGGCGGCGGACAACAAAACTGGCGACAGGTTGCTCCTTATGGCGGCGCGAAAGCACTGCTGCCGACCAATCCTTTTTGTTTCGGAATTCCCGGTGGACAACAAGGTCCGGTGATTGTGGATTTTGCAACCTCGATGATTGCAGGCGGATGGCTTTATGCAGCCCGGGCTGCGGGTGGGAAAATACCTTTCGGCACGATCATTGATCGTGAGGGTGAGCTCTCGGATAAGCCTGCTCATTATTTTAATGGGGGCGCCATTTTACCGAAAGGTGGCGCGATGGGGTATGGTTTGGCGGTGATGGCCGAACTGATTTGCGAAGCCATGCTTGGTCCCGTCACTACGGAAGTGAATTGGTTTGTCATGGCTGTCGATACGAAGCGGTATCGCGAGCCTCACATCATGATGAATGTGGCTGAGGAGTTCCTTGCCGAACTCGGAGACTGTCCGCCTGCCAAAGGTGTGACGAGGGTCGAAGTGCCTGGCGATCGTGAAAGGCGGCATCGCGACGAGAATCGTGGGCGGATCATTGCGCTCCTAGAAACGACTTGGACCGCCATGCAGGAAAAAGCAAAGCGCGCAGCCTCTTGATTAAGTGGGCCGAGTTTATCTCAGGGCGACCTTGGCGTTGTCATAATTCAATTATGACAGTTTTTTTACTTGCGCTTGTTCCAAGCCTCCCGCAGTTTATCGCAATTATGGGCTCGTACGACATTGTGTAAATGTCGGCCATAATGGTGTTACCGCGTTAAATGGACGGGAGGTATTATGCATACAGTTATTCGGACCTATTCAGGCAAAGGCGCTGTTGAGACGATTGATCTGATCATTGCAAGTAAAAAAGATATCAAAAAAATTATGCGCGGTGTAAAGGGCTTTATCAGTTATTCGGTGATCAAAACCGAAACGGGCGGCTTTTCTGTAACCATATCAAAAAATGAAAAGGCATCTGATGCTATTACGGCCGCAGCGCGTGAATGGGTTTTGGCCCATGCGGCTCATTTAAAAGCCAAAGCCCCCAAAATTACCGGGGGAACAGTTTCGATGCAATTTGACGCGTGAGCGGTCAGGTCGATTATTTCAAATCGATAGACGGAGGCTGATGGTTTAGGCCACTGCATCCATAAGAAGAACCTCAGCGGGGTAGGAGCGATCTGTTTGTTCCTGCCCCGTTTTGTTTCGTCTTGTGAACGATGGTGGATGCATCGCATCAAAAAGAATTTTGGCGGATGTATAATCCAATTGTTCGAGCACATCGATCGCGCCACCGGGTCGTAATTTCAAAACTGGATCAACACCGATGAGATTGAGCAGAAGGGGGATGTCTTTCTTATCCATCCCCAATGATAGACCGGCCAAAGTGGCAATCGCCCCATCGGGATGATCAAGTTGGGGGCGCAAAGTGGACATTGAGGTGCTCATTCCAGAGCTTGCCGCTACGGCCGAGAGAACATCATCGCGATCGCCGCGTTCAATCGCATGGGTGAGCGAGGTTGGTAGAGCACAGCGTGGTTTATCCTGATATTGGCTAAGATTGGCTTCCTCTAACGCTTCTCTGATCAACATTGTTCTTTGTGTGGCCGTGGCGTTTTCGAAAAGTCTGGCGCGTTGATGAAAAGACAGATCGTCGCGCCCCAACAATTGGCTTGCAAGTTTCTGATCTTTTTTCGCACGCAGAAGCAATTGATCGACAACACGATGGGCATCTGTCAACGTCGGGCATTCGGCGATGAGATGATCAAGAACCGGATCATGGCGATCACAGAGTACCAACAGAAGTAAAGGATCAAGGTCGGCGCGACTGGCAACCGCGCGCGCTTCGTCAGTTGTTCCTGACGATGCGCGATGAAGGAGTAGTGTTGTCGGTAATGTTTGCGCACCCGCGAGCGCAATCAAGCTTGAGCGATCGCTGCGCGCGAGAAAAGCAAAGGCAAGCGATTGCGTCATATGGCCGGAAGAGTTCAGCATCTCGGCGCAAATGCGCGCGATTTTTTCGGATGCGCGTGGCAGAAGCGCATGTACCTCAGTTGCCAAATGGGATACGGGTTTTAACGGAACAAGATGAGTCCCGTCTGAAGGAGCGATCATTTGATCTTGAGGCGACCCCGGAAACATAGGTGACAGGTCCAAATCACGGCGCGGTTCAATGGTGGCTCGTTCAAACGCCAAGCTCATGCTTTAACCGCGCCTCCCCAATCGGGTTCCTCAATTCGGTCTAAGCCGAATCCCTAATCGACTTTGAAACCCTAGAGCGCCAATCGTTAGCGAAGCGTTAACCATATCGGGTGAATAGTTACGGTGGTTCTAACCTCGTGATCCGAGAGGAGAGTTCCGGTGGCAAAAATTCTGAAATTTGACCCCGCGCGTAGGGGAAAGCGCGTCAGTGCCGCCGTAGCGACACCGTGCCAGATCATTTTATTCACCGGCGTACATTACGAACATTCGGAGACTGGCCGGAAAAGAAAAAGGATTCGCACCACGTCATCATTGCCTAAGGCGGGTCGGTGGAAAGCGTGAACGCGCCACAGTTACAATTGCCTCTTCGGTGAACCGTGGCGGTTGAAAAAAGCGATAAATGTAACAAGAAAATTACGTCGTCATCTCTAATTTGCCACGCATTACACCCAGTGTGCTCATGATAATTCGCCGGGCAGAGCCACGCACTAGGATTAATCATAAAGGTTGAAACTTAAGATTTAAGGCTTTAGTCCTCTTCAAATTCAAATTTATCACGGTGCCTTTGATTGCCATGACTGAAGTTTTTCCATTTTGGGAACAAAAATCTCTCGAGGAGATGTCGGAATCCGAATGGGAAAGCCTGTGCGATGGATGTGGGCGGTGTTGTCTTGTTAAATTAGAAGATGAAGATACGGGAGCCTATTACGCGACCGATTTATATTGTAAACTTTTTGATCCAGAAACATGTCGGTGTAGTAATTATCATAATCGTCAAGAGTATGTTTCCGATTGCGTAAAGCTTACACCTCAAGAAGCGCGCACATTAAAATGGCTTCCACCCACTTGTGCCTATCGCCTTCTTGCGGAAGGAAAACCATTAGAAAACTGGCATCCTTTGATTTCAGGTCGATCCGAAACGGTGATAGAAGCTGGAATTTCTGTAAAGGGACGTCTTTTTGCCTCTGAAACCGATTTACCCTTTGAAGATTTTCCAGATCGAATAAAAGATTGGCCTTTATCGTGGCCTTTAAAGCAAAAAAGCAGAAAACGATAATATCAATCCATAGAAAATATCATATAATTCGCTAATAAATTCTGTTGGAAAATCCAGACTTAGATTTTAAAAACTATTAAAATGAGACTCTGAGTGATATTTTGCCTGTAGTTAAGAATGGCATATTCGTGGATATGAATTGATATGATGTTCTCTAATCTCCAAAGTTTTTTAAAATTAATTGTTGTGGCAGGGCTCTCTGTATTCTTTATTGTTTTTTCAAATCGTCTTGTCCATGCAGTTGTTCAAGGTAATGCTGATCAAAGTTTTATTCACAATTCAGTTATGGTTCTTGATAATCGCGGCAATGTTTGTAGTGGTGTTGTTATTCGTCAAGATATTGTTTTGACTGCCGCTCATTGTGTTGCAACAGCATCAGATTGGCGTATTCATTGGCGTGACGAGAATAATGTCCCGATACTCGTACAACCAAAACATTTAAAAATACATCCGCAGTATAATTCTAAAGCTATGAAAAATAGAAGCATTTCTATTGATATGGCGCTTGTAAAACTTTCAGAACCATTGCCTTCACAATTCTGGCCGATTGCACTTTCGGATGTTCAGGAATTATCGGTTGGGGATCCTGTTATCGTGGCAGGATACGGATTGAGTGATGAAAAAAATTCTAAGGCTCTTGGAAAATTTAGAAGCGCAACTCTTTCGGTGATCGAACCTTATGGGAAAAGCAAAATCATTCTCTGGCTTGAAGATCCGCTATCGGCGGGTGCTGGTGGGTGTCATGGTGATTCCGGCGGTCCCTTGATCCATAATGGTTCGATTATTGGAATTACGGCATGGACCACAGGAAAGGGAAGATCTGACTGTGGGGTCTACACGCAAGGGCCTCTGATCTCCCCACAAAGAGATTGGATTGAAAGTGTCATTAACTCTTGGTTTTAATTGCTGTTCCATAGAACAGGATCAGATTAGAGTCATTTGAAAACTTATGTTGAAGGGGTTGATCATTCAATTCATCTGATGTTAGCGAGTAGAGTAATGACAACGGCAAGAGACCTTAAATCGATCTTCGTGCAGCACTGAAATCTACATCTGAAAAACTTTCATCGGCAAAGTCACGTTCAATCGGAGTTGATAATAGCGAGATTATCTAACCCTATATCTGCGCAAGCTAGATCACACTCTTGCGAGATTTATTTTTACAACTTTTTGAAGCGTTTGAATGAAACCAAATTTATTTTTTCCAAATAGCTACAGAGCGGCATACCAAATCTTTGGCAGCTCCAACCAAAACACGTTGAATTGTCTGTAGGCTCCGCAAGCTATCAAAAAAAAACATCCGCGAATCTATGAAGAGAGTCGATAATGATCATATAACGGCTCATTTTTTTTAATTTTTTATCTTCTTATTCAATGCTTAGAAAATCTTGACTTTGTCGATGATGAGTTCATGTATAATTCGATTAATAGCGTGAGGCGAGGGGACAATGTTGTCTTAGCCCCCTAAAGTTGAGCTATTATTCTGGTGCTAATGGGAGGGATCAATGGTAGTTCTTTGATTCAAAAAAACATACGGCTAATTTGCCGAGAAAAGTTTGTGGTAGGTTTCATCACAAATCAAAGGATTTGAATGATTTATCCCGTTTCAAACCTAGCCGATAGACTTGCCAGTAGAAGACTTGCGCCAAGTATGAACACAAATGCAGCAGCAAGAGCCTCTATAATAGTTATGATCAGGGAAGCATGAATTGTGTCTTGTTTTTTGATGAGTTTCGTGGCCGCTTGTTTCAAAAGAATTGAAAAAATTGCAAGAGCGCTCGTTGTAATGGCAGTTCCGATACCGATTGCAATCGCCCCTAAGATTCCAGCATAGAATTGATTTTGTGACAGTGCGAAAACCAATATCAGAATTGAGCCAGAGCAAGGTCTGATACCCGCCGCAAATACCGCGGATATAACATGCTTCAAATCCGAGCCAGCAGGCACAATTGGCGCGTGGATGTGCCCGTGACTATCTTGGTGCGTGTGATAATCGTTTAGATCATTATAAACTTGATGTTTTTGATTTTGTGTATTTGTCATCGAAGAAAATTGGAAAGCGAAATCTTTAGATTTATTCCAAAGTAAAATGACACCGACGATAGCGATCGCAAGAAAACTCACGATCTCGATTAAGTGACTAGCATTTTTCATAGTTGGTGCTGTGACATTGATGATGACGGAAAAAACCGTCACAAGTGTCACTGCCACAATGGTTTGAAGGGCTGCAGCGGCGCTCGCCATACCGACGCTTCGGCCTATCGCCTTTTCATGAGAAAATGCATAAGCAGCTATGACAGCCTTTCCATGACCAGGCCCTATGGCGTGAAATACGCCGTAAGCAAAGCCAAGACCAATTAACAAAAATAGGCCGGTTTCACCATCGCGAAACAGTATGAGACTTGACGTCATTGCTTTCGAAAAGCGTTCTTGAACATTTAGGATTAGAGCAGCAAGCCCGGTAGTTGCGCCGCCCCCCTCAATAATCCCGACGCTGAAGGGACTTTTTTGGGCAGAAGCGGTTATCGTTGTAATCCAATCACTAATTCCTGCGCCAATTATTAATACAATTCCGATACTGAGAATAGCGATTGCTAAAGCCTTGATACGAATGGCGGTTGAAACAGGCATTGCGTGATGTGTGGACATAGCTAATCTTTCAGCAGGCCAGAATTATTCGGGATGCGAATTGCAATCCAAATTGTTTGTTCGTCGCAAGCGAGTTGAATATTACTTCACTTAAAGGTTGACCAACCGGTTCTGGATCTTCCGGTGGTCTCTTGGCAATTACCGCACACGATTTTATTGGTGCATTTAGTAATGCTGGTTCGGGAATATCGGCAAAACGAAAAGAAACGAAATAGGTCGGATCGGTAATTTCTATGACAGTTGTCCGTCCGGGTCTGACCGCTTCTTTCAGCGGTAGGGTGAAAATGAAAATAATCTGCTTGCCGTCAAATTCGAATGTGTAATCTTTCGGCTCGCTGAATTCTTGACTTTTTCCATCGCTCTTGAGGGTCGTAAAATAGTTAAAATCTTTAAGATCAGCCGTATTGACTTTGGCCAAAGGCGCAAGAGCAGCTGCCCCGATCCTTCCATCTTTTTCTCTTGTAACGCCTTGAACTACAAAGACCGAATAGGCTTCGTCGAATACCCAACGATGTTGAACGCCTGTTAATTGCCCGTCAGGGGTAAACAGAATCGTTTGTGACATCGTAATCCAGACATGCGGATGGGCTATTGCGGTTTGGATTAAGGCGGTATTTGAGATTCCAACAACGATCAACAAACTTCTGAGAAACCGATCCATAAATTTCACAACGTCTCCTTGTGATTAGATAGTTAATCCGTCATGCCAGCCTTGTGGTAAAACGCGCCACTTCAAAAATTAAACATTATCAATCAATTCCGCGTCTTTTTCTTATGTTAAACCATTAAATGGGTTCTATTTTAAAGGATCCTAGTGTAAATATACGCGCTAAGAGTGTCTTATCCCCTTCTAAAGAAATAACAAAAATAATTGTATTTAGGGTTTTTTCGTACTCGGAATAATCTTTTTAGGATCATTCGTAATAATCCCTCTAATTGCTACTTAATTTATAATATATTATTTTAGATTAAACCTAAACATTTTACTTAATTTTCAAAGTATCAAAAATATGAGGCAAGACCTCTATGGTTCCGTCATAAATCATCTTGGTAGCTACATAGAGAATAATTGCTAGACCAACATATGCTATCCAACGATGTTTGTTTAGTAATCGTGCGATAAAACTCGCTGCTAATCCCATGAAGGCAATAGAAAGAATAAGGCCAATTACCAATATTTCGAGATTCCCATCGGCTGCCCCTGCAACGGCAAGAACATTGTCAAGAGACATCGATACGTCCGCAATTATAATTTGCCAAGCTGCTTGCGCGAAAGTTTTTCCGTTTCTAGATTTTGCGATGACTCCGTCTGAGTCAATATCTTCTTCGGAAACGGCTTCGATCGCAATATCTTCCGCTTTGTGCGACGTATCTCGTAATTCACGCCACATTTTCCAACAAACCCAGAGCAATAAAATACCTCCAACGAGGAGGAGACCCAAGATTTGTAATAATTGGCTTGTAAATACTGCAAAAATTATCCGTAAAATTGTTGCAGCCAAAATTCCGATCAGAATCGCTTTGGCTCGTTGTGACTTGGGTAAACCAGCAGCAGCAAGACCAATAACAATTGCATTATCTCCTGCAAGAACAAGGTCTATCATTATAACCTGACCAAGAATGACCAAATTTTCAGGAGAAATAACATTCTCAAATGAGAAAACAAATTCGTTCAAGGTAGGATACCTTTATTTATAATTGCATTTCGGTGAAGAATTATACAATCGATTTTAGATAAGATCATCAAGTATTTCTGTTTTCCATTTTTTATAGATTTTCTTAAAAATGTTGCACCTGATTGTCTGGTTTTCGTTCGTCATAAAGAGCTGGCTCAGGAATTTTGAACGGTGGCCTGTGAAACTTACATATCTGTAGAAAATACCGAGAGACAAAAATTATTCACACTATCGGCGGTATCCAACTGAAGAAGTTCTCTTGTCCACCTCCCTTTTTATGTACCAGTGAAGTGGATTTTACTAAAATTGTTTCGGGGACGGGTGGCGCATGCTGAGGGCATGATGCGACCGGATATGGTTGTATTGTTTGAGCCATTGTTTGATCACCGTTTGCGCTTGTCGTGTTGTTGCGAATCATTCGGCATTGAGCGCTTCACGACGCAGTGTTCCGCTGAAGCGCTCATTGTATCCGTTCGACCTAAAATCGCTCCGCTGGAGCGATTTATAGACGGTTTCACCCCAATACGATCCCGTACGCTGTGGCGACACGAATAGTTTACACTACCTGACGGGAGACGTCTCCTCATCCATTGATTCAAAGCTGCGTTTGCTGAATTTGAATTTGTTTCAATTTCATTTAAATATCGTTCGAACATTAATTTGCTTTTAGCAAGCTCAGTGGCTCGTTGAGCAGCCCATGGTGACGCACCAGCAAAGAGGGATTTGTCTGATACTTTTCGCGGTTTTTAGTGGCCTGCGTGCAAATGGCCTGAGATCAATTTGCGGTATGTCACAATCCAAAAAAAATATCAGTCACGGCGATTCCAGCTGCCTCCGCAAGCCGCTCCGGCTTCGAACTTTGTCACTGGTGCGATCTTCGTGATCGACGACGGCTATACGCTATGGTGAGTATCAAAGCTTGATCTGTTTGTATGTATCCATCCATGGCCGCACCCGCTCAAGCGCCGCGCTCGCGGCAATGACGCCGAAGTCGTCATACCGATGGCCCGCGATCTGCAATCCCACAGGCAGGCCACCCTCAGCGAGACCTGCTGGACAGGAAGCGGCTGGGTGACCGCTGAAATTGATCAGGAAGGTCATGCACCAGCCGATTAGCCGATTGATTTTTTCGCCATTGACCTCCGCGGGGCCGACGGTATTGCCGTCGCTGCCATTTTTGACAGCGAGACAGGAAAGCGTCGGCGCGATGAGAAAGTCGTGTTTGTCGAAGACGAGGCGAAGCGCATCAAAGACCTCGGTGCGTATTTCTTGATTTTCCAGCCAGTCCGCCGCCGACATTTTAAGCCCTACCTCATCCCAGTACCAAAATTCAGGCGGCATATCGGCGTGATGGTCGCGCCGGATGTCGATGCCTTGGTGCTTGAAGTGCTCAAGCACTCTCACTTGCTTCACTCCGCAGAAGCGGCTCCAAGCGTCGCTCAGTTCCATATGCGTGCGTTTGATGTCGATCTTCACTTCTTCGACGATAGCACCCGCATCGCTTAAAGCCGCGACCGCACGGTCGGTGACGGCTGTTACGCGCCTGTCGACTGGGAAGATGCCATAGTCGCGAGTATACGCAATGCGCTTGCCCTTGATCGAGGCATAAAGCGCGCCCGCGAAATCGACCTTGCCTTCGAGCGAGAAGGGATCACGCGAGTCATAGCCTTGCAGCGCCGTCATGGCCAAAGCTGCATCTTCAACGCTGCGCGTGATCGGCCCCTCAAAAATGAAGGGCGTCATGCCGCCGAAAGCGTCGGGCCGCGACACCAGAGGCACGCGCCCATAAGATGCCTTGTAGCCATAGACACCACTCCAAGCGCAAGGAATGCGGATCGAACCGCCGCCATCGGTACCCTCACACAGCGGTAGAAGACCCGCAGCCACAGCACCAGCACTACCGCCCGATGAGCCGCCAGTGTTATGCGCAAGATTGAAAGGGTTCCTCGAGGGCCCATACATGTAGTTATCGGTAGTTCCGCGAAAGCCAAAGATCGGACTATTGGTCTTGCCGACGATAATGGCACCCGCTTTCTCCATGCGCTCAGCCCACATGCAGTAGAAATCCGCCGTCCAATTCTTCAACGCTTTTACACCGCCGAAAGTGCACACCCAGCCCGGCTTGAAATCGAAACAGTCTTTCATGGCGACGGGAACACCGTGTAGCGGTCCTACCTCATCGCCTTGCATGATCGTAGCCTCGGCCTTTTTGGCAGCGTCCCGCGCCTGATCAAGATGCTGAATAATCAAAGCATTGATCTTGTGATTATGCGCCTCGATACGCGCAATCGCAGCGTCCATCACCTCAACGGGCGAGACCTCTCGGCGGCGGATACGGCCAGCAAGCACCGAGGCGCTTTCGGTAGTGGTAAGATCTTCGAGCTTGGCCATCGCTTTTACCCTTTCCTACTGCGCCCTCTTCATCACGGCGCGAATGGTTGTTTCAGAAGTGACGAGACGGTCATACTCAGCTGGGCGCAACTCCCCGCCCATGAAAACGTGATGGCGCCGGAAGCGCATACCGCTAACCTCTTGCTCGAGTGCCGCGAAATGCATCTCCTTCGGCTTTGCCGACATGGCGATGCGTTCGGCATTGCGCGCCGTAATACCGCCACCCGGCATGATGATGATGCGGTCGCCAGCACTTTTTATTAGGTTAGTGATCAGCGGTAGGCCTTCGAGCGCAGTCGCTTCCTGGCCCGATGTAAGGATGCGATCAACGCCGAGTTCGATGAGACCTTCGAGCGCCGCGAAAGGATCGGGCGTCATGTCGAAAGCGCGATGGAATGTGACGCTCATCGGCCGAGCCATAGCGATCAAGCGGCGCGTACGCTCCACGTCGATTAGACCATCAGCAGTCAATTGCCCAATCACGACGCCGTCCGCTCCTTCGGCTTTGACCGTTTCGACATCTGCGGCCATTACGTCAAATTCGGCATCGCTGAACAGGAAGTCGCCGCCGCGCGGGCGAATAATCACATGCAATTTGATGCCAGAAACCATTCTCGCGACACGAATCATGCCGCGGCTCGGCGTGATGCCGCCTTCAATTAAGCTGGCGCAGAGTTCCACCCTCGATGCCCCAGCATCTCTCGCAACCGCGACCCCTTCGATGGAATCCACACATATTTCGTATATCATGCTGCAAATCTCTTTAAAGACCTCACCACATAAAATGAACCCGCGCAAGAACAGTCATTATCCGGCTTACCAAACAATATGGCCGATACAGATACCGCATGATCTGTGAGCTTTTGGAGATCGAAGGTCTATTGATCAATCATAAGAAAGTTGAGCGGATATGGCGTAAAGAGGGCTTATTGATGCTCATTGCGGGTTATTCTGCCTATCCGGTTCTGAACCCGTGGTTCACGGACAAATTTCTCATGAATATCTGGTTCGAGCCCTTCGATGTGCATGAGAAGAACATCAATATGATGCTGGTTGATCAAATATATCCAGAACCTTGCGTAATCAGAAAAGCCCGCAATCCGAGCCTTCGGATATTCCCTTATCAGACCGAATCCATCTAGACCACCACCCGTATCGGACGTCAGCGTCTTGGATCCAGCATCTAAAATGCCGCGTGCTTCACCTGCCCTGCTCACAACGGTTGCATAAACGTGCAATGCACATTCATCCAAAGTCGCCACTTCATGTGCCATCATCATAATGCGCAGGCATGCCCATTAAATTGATTGCCGTATTGATTGATGAAAGCAAAAGAACGCCAGCATAGACGCCGGACAATGAACCTAGACCACCTTGCAAACTCACGCCACCAATTACAACAGCAGC